>WNFI01188636.1_pt1 | contig 26575 bp, 24 predicted proteins | sample 5400471 | NCBI WGS metagenome assembly WNFI01 (sample SAMN13153348, study PRJNA577476) | soil metagenome | isolation source: 100 cm saprolite on Douglas fir-dominated hillslope | place: USA:California | collected 2013-09-17 | reverse complement strand
CACGTCGGTCTACTTGTGCTGCAAGTACGAGATCCCGTATATGCAGCGGCAGGGCAAGGGCTCGATCATCAACACAGCCTCGTTCGTCGCGGTGCTCGGAGCCGCCACGTCGCAGATCTCCTACACCGCATCCAAGGGCGGAGTACTCGCGATGAGCAGGGAGCTCGGGGTCCAGTTCGCCAGGGAAGGGATCAGGGTGAACGCCCTGTGCCCGGGCCCGGTGAACACGCCGTTGCTGCGCGAGTTGTTCGCTGCCGATCCGGAGCGCGCTGAGCGCCGGCTAGTGCACGTGCCGCTAGGCCGGTTCGCCGAGCCGGAGGAGATCGCCGCCGCGGTGGCGTTCCTGGCCAGCGACGACTCCTCATTCATCACGGCCTCGCAGTTCCTGGTGGACGGGGGGATCGCCGGCGCCTACGTGACGCCGCTATGAGCGCCCCGAGGCCACCGCTCATCGGGATCAGCGCCTACAGCGAGGTCGCGCGCTGGGGACTCTGGGACATGCCCGCCAGCCTGCTCCCGCGTAATTATGCCGACAACGTTGCTGCGGCAGGCGGGGTCCCGGTCCTTCTGCCGCCGGTGTCGGGCATCGAGGGCGCAGTTAGCAGGCTGGACGGTCTGATCATCTCCGGCGGGCCGGATATCGAACCTGGCCGGTACGGGCAGCAGGCTGGCCCGCATACCACGATCGTGCGGCCGGAGCGGGACGAGGCCGAGATCGCGCTGTTCCGCGCGGCGCTCGCGGCGGGCGCGCCTGTCCTGGGGATCTGCCGCGGCATGCAGCTGATGAACGTCGCGCTCGGCGGCACGCTGATCCAGCACCTGCCCGATGTGGTCGGCAACGACAGGCATTCCCCCACGCCGGGAACGATGGCCGAGCACAAGGTCACGGTCGGCCCGTCCGGGTCGAGGTCCCGCCTGGCCGGGATTATCGGCGAGGGCACGCATGTGGTGCCGACCCATCACCACCAGGGCATCGACCGGCTCGGCGACGGGCTCGTCGCCACCGCCTGGGCCGAGGACGGCACGGTCGAGGCGGCCGAGCTTGGCGGTGAGTTCGCGATCGGTGTGCAGTGGCATCCGGAAGCGGGCAACGATCCCGCCATCTTCCGCGCGCTGGTCGATGCCGCAGCGCTGGCTAGCCGATAACGGGCAGCCGGTACCTGGTTGGGGCCCGATCGGCGGCCGCGTTAGCCTGTGTGCGCCCCCACGACGAGGAGTCCGGCATGCCAGGCGAGAGTGACGCACCAGAGAAAGAACCGAGGCCCGAAGAGGCGGCTGGTTCAGGCGACGGCGACCGCAAGGAGCCGGCCGACGAGTTGGTCACCACCTCGCACTCGATCACCGTCGACGGCGGCGAGCTCCGGTACACGGCGACGGCCGGGCGGATCGTCCTCCGCACTGAGGCGCACACCGACGACAAGTTCGACGGCCCGCAGGCCAAGGCCGAGGTCTTCATGGTCGCGTACACGGCCGACGACACCGATCCGGCCAGCAGGCCCGTCACCTTCGCGTTCAACGGCGGCCCAGGTTCCTCGAGCATCTGGTTGCATCTCGGCGTGCTCGGGCCCCGGCGGGTGCTCATGGGCGACGCCGGCGACCTGCTGCCGCCGCCTTACGGGCTCGCCGACAATGCGCAGACCCTGCTCCGCCATTCCGACCTCGTCTTCATCGACCCGGTGTCGACCGGGTACTCGCGGGCGGTAAAGGGCGAGAAGTCCAGGGACTTCCACGGTTTCGGCGGGGACATCGAGTCGGTCGGCGAGATGATCAGGCTCTGGATCACGCGCAACGGGCGCTGGATGTCGCCGAAATATGTGTGCGGCGAGTCGTACGGCACCACCAGGGCGGCCGCGCTGGCCAGGCACCTGCAGGAACGCTATGGGCTCTACCTCAACGGCCTGATCCTGATCTCGTGCTTCCTCAACGGCGGCTCGGTGATGTTCACCTCGGGCAACGACGATCCCTACGTGAACTACCTGCCGACCTATGCCGCGATCGCGAATTATCACGGCAAGCACGGGGAGCGGCCGCTGCGCGAGGTTCTGGCGGAGGCGCAGGAGTACGCGGCGAGCGAGTACCCGCGCGTGCTGGCGCTCGGCTCGCGGCTCAGCGACGAGGAGCGGGCGGCTGCCGTGGCCAGGATCGCGGCGCTGACCGGGCTGTCCAAGGACTACGTCGACCGGGTCGACCTGCGGCCCGAGCACGTCAGGTTCCTGACCGAGTTGCTGCGTGACCAGCGCAAGACGGTCGGCAGGATCGACGGCAGGTTCACCGGCTGGGACAGCGACTATGGCAGGGAACGCTCGAGCACCGACCCGTCGATCGACGCGATCATCGGCCCGTACGCGGCGGCGCTGAACCAGTACGTCCGGGCGGAGCTCGGCTACTCAAGTGATCTGCCGTACGAGGTGCTCACCGACCGGGTGCAGCCGTGGTCGTACAAGGAGTTCGAGGCGCAGCACTTGTTCGTGCTCGACAAGCTCGCCGAGGCCATGCGAGTCAACCCGCACATGCGGCTGCACGTCGCCTGCGGGTATTACGACGCGGCCACGCCCTACCTCGCCGCCGAGAACGACATCGCCCATCTTGCAATCCCGGCCGAGCTGGCCGGCAACATCGAGTTCGCCTACTACGAGGCCGGCCACATGATGTACATGCACGAGCCGAGCCGCCTGGATCAGTCCGAGCGCCTCGCCGCGTTCGTAACGGGCGCTAGCTGATCACCGCGAGGCTGTGGCCGTAGCCGGCCGCGATCGCGGATACCCCGGACGCCAGCCGCGGCACGTCGCACTCGCCGCAGTCGTTGCTTCCCCAGGCCACGACCGTGCTGGCCGCGGTCAGCGCGACGCAGTGGGTGCCGTTGCCTGAGATAGCGGTGACGCCGGCCAGCCCGGCCGGAACCGCTGCCTCGAAGTTGTCGCTGCGGCCCCAGGCCACAACCCGTCCGTCCGACAGCAGCGCCACGCTGTGATTGACCCCGGCGGCGATGGCGGTCACCCCGGTCAGGCCAGGCGGGACCGTCGTCTCGCCGAAGTCGGGCAGGCCCCAGGCAATGACCGTGCCGTCGCTGGTTAGGGCCAGGCTGTGCTCGGCTCCCGCGGCGACGGCGACAACCTCAGGCAGGCCGGGCGCAACGTCGGTCTGGCCGCACCCGTTGCCGCCCCAGGCCACGACCCTGCCGTCGGCGACGGCCAGGCTGTGCTCACCGCCGGCGGACACCGACGTCACACCCCGCAGGCCGGCCGGCACGCGGGCCTGGCCGAACCCGTTGCTGCCCCACCCGACGACCGTGCCCGCGACGGTCAGCGCCAGGCTGTGCAGCCGTCCGGCGGCGATCGCCGTCACGCCGACCAGGCCCTCAGGGACGTCCGTCAGACCGTCGGCGCTGCTGCCCCAGGCGACGACCGTGCCCTGCGCGGTCAGCGCCAGGCTGTGATACCAGCCGGCCGCGACAGCAGTCACCTGGTCCAGGCGAGCGGGCACATCGATCTCGCCCTCATCGTTGTCGCCCCAGCCGATGACCGAGCCAGCGCCGTCCTCGGCCGCGGGCAGGTCATCAGCGCGCGCGGCAACAGTGTCGGGCAGGGCGGTGCCGACGACCGCCGACGGGTCGGCGCCGAGCGCGATGGCGAGCTCGCCGACAACCCAGCCGCAGGCGTCGTCGGTGAACGGCATCCGCTCACCGAACCATCCGGCGGTGAGCCTGGACGAGGTTCCCAGGTCAAGTCCCTGTGCCAGGTGGCCGCTCAGCACGCTAGCCAGGTCGCACTGCGCGGCGGCGACCAGCAGCGCCGACTCGCGCGGCAAGTCAGGCAGGAGGTCCTTAAGCAGGTTGGCGATCACGTGCGGATCGGTCAGGACCGCGGTGCCCAGCTGCGGGTCGGCAACGATCGAGCGGAGCGCCCGGCGCACATCGCCGCCGACATCCCACACGGTCTGTGTCATAGCGCTCCTCGCCTCGCCGGGAGAAGCTATCATGCCGTTATGACACAGTCCGCACGTCAGGAGATGATGCCCCGCTCGCGGGGCCGCTGACGCGCGTGCGGATGATCAATTCCGAGGCCCTGCTCTGCTGGGGCCTCGTTCGCGTTTGGTGACCGGAGCCCCGTCTGGAGGTTCCGATGACGACCGCTCCCATTTACCTCACCACCACGATTCCGTACGTGAACGCCAAGCCGCACCTGGGGCACGCGCTGGAGCTCGTGCAGGCCGATGTGCTGGCCCGGCACTACCGGCGCCGCGGGCACCCGGTCAGGTTCCAGACCGGTACCGATGACAACTCCCTGAAGAACGTCCTCGCGGCCGACGCGGCCGGCGTCGGCGTGCAGGAGTTCGTTGATGCCAACGCGGAGGCCTTCGTCGCGCTCGCCGGGCCGCTCTCGCTCAGCGTCGACGATGTGATCAGGACCAGCAGCGACCCGCGGCACCGGGCGGGCGTCGAGCGGCTGTGGCAAGCCTGCGCCAGCGCCGGGGACCTGTACCGCAGGCATTATGAAGGGTTGTACTGCGTTGGCTGCGAGGCCTTCTACGCGGCGGACGAGCTCAGCTCAGGGCTCTGTCCTGAGCATGGCGTCAGGCCGCAGCGGGTGGCGGAAGAGAACTGGTTCTTCCGGCTGTCCAGGTATGCCGGGCGGCTGCGGGACGAGATCACCGCGGGCAGGCTCAGGATCGAGCCGGCTGGGCGCCGCAACGAGGTGCTTGCCTTCATTGCCGGCGGCCTGGCCGACTTCTCCGTCTCACGGTCCACCGAGCGAGCGCACGGCTGGGGCATTCCGGTGCCCGGCGATCCGGGCCAGGTGATCTATGTCTGGTGGGACGCGCTCGGCAACTACCTGACCGCGCTCGGTTACGGCTCCGATGAGGCGAACCTGGCCCGGTGGTGGACCGGCGCCAGCCGCCGGGTGCACCTCCTCGGCAAGGGCGTCCTGCGATTCCATGCCGTGTACTGGCCCGCCATGCTGGCCTCAGCGGGCCTGCGGCTGCCCACGGACATCATCGTGCACGACTATCTCACCGTCGAGGGCAGGAAGATCAGCAAGTCGGGCGGTGCCTCGGTCGACCCGGCGGCGCTGGCAGGTGAGTACGGCACCGACGCGATCCGGTGGTGGCTCCTGCGCGACGTGCCCAGGATCGGCGATGCCGACTTCACTAGGGAGCGTCTGGTCCACAAGGCGAACGACGAGCTCGCTCACGGGATCGGGAACCTGGTGAACCGCGTCGTCGCCATGATCGGGAAGTACCGCGACGGCGTGGTGCCGCCGGACCGTGAGCACGCGCCGGTCTCGGTAGGACGCGCAGGTCATCGGGCCCCGGCGGCAATCGACGCGGCCCTTGCCGTCGGCGACTTCCGGCAGGCCACGGCGGCGGTATGGGCCATCGCGGAGGAAGCCAACCGCTACATCAGCCAGGCCAGGCCGTGGCTGCTGGCCCGAGCCGAGCGGGACGGGGATCAGGAGGCTGGGCGGCAGCTCGACGCGGTCCTTGCGGCGCTGGTCGGTATCTGCAGGCAGCTGGCTGACGAACTCAAGCCGTTCCTGCCCGACGCGGCCGCCAGGATCGCGCGGCAGACCACCGCGTTGGACGGAGTGCTGCCTCCCGCGCAACCGGTGTTCGCCCGCCAGGAGAGCAATCCTGCCGCGTCGGCAACCTTTTCCGCCTCGGCGTCGTGCAATGAGTTGTGACCATTCGCCGCGATGCCGCCGCGTTCAGCGCCCATGGCGGCACTGACGGTGCGGGTACTGCGACCACGATGCCGTTCGAGGACTTCGTCGTTGTCGCATCGTCCCGGCTTTTCACGATGGCGCTGGTGGTCTGTGGTCACCAGCGAGCGGAGGCGGAGGACCTGCTGCAGAGCGTGCTTGAGCGGGCATACCGCCGCTGGGCGAGAATCTGCCGGGACGGTGATCCCGAGGCTACGTGCGCCGGATGCTGATAAACGCATCCGTGGACCGCTGGCGTCGGCTGCGCCGCCGGCCCGAGCTCCTGGTCCGTTCCCCAGCAGGCGGCCAGGTGGTCGCCGACCAGGCAGCGACGGTGGCCGATCGGGATGAGCTGCTGCGAGCGCTTGCCACGCTGCCGGTGCGGCAGCGCGCGGTGATCGTCCTGCGGTACCTGGAGGACTTGTCAGAGCCGCAGACGGCGGCAGTCCTCGGGTGCTCGGCCGGGACCGTCAAGAGCCAGACGTCCCGCGCCCTGACCAGGCTGCGCGACCTTACAGCGCCGTTGGCGCAGGCTCAGGCCGCGCGATCGACCGTGGAAAGGTAAGGCCGAGATGACCGATCTCGAGCGAAGGCTTCGCGCGGCGCTGCACACGGCGTCTGAGCAGGCGCCTGCTGGCCTCATGGACGCCGTCATGCGGCGGCACCGGCGGCACCGGATCCGGGTCGGCGCGAGCGTACTTGCGGTGGGGCTTGCCGCCGCACTTGCCGTGCCGCCGGTGACGAATGCCCTCAGCGGCGTCGACAGGCCCGGAGCCGGCCGCGCGCCTGCGCAGTCCTCGCATCGCTCGCAGCCTCCCAGCGTGCCCCGGGCGGCTGCCGCCGCAGGCACGGTGCTCAGAGGTTGCGGCGATCTCCCGAACGCAGGCGCGATCGGCGGTCACTGGCAAGCTCACTCCACCCACGCGGCCCAGGCGATGTGGTTCCTGGGCGGGGGGCATCTATCGGGCCCGATCCGGCTGTACGTGGCGATCGTCGTGGTTGCCGGGCTGAAGCCGGGATCGGTCGTGGTCGTCAGGGTGGCCCCGGGCAGCCGCGGTGACCTGCGGTTCCTGTATGGGCCGATGGACTCGCTCAACCCGGGGACCAGGTACGCCATGCGCAGCGGCGAGGCGGGCGTGACGTTCGTGACCTGCTCGCCTGACCAGCAGATCGTACGGTCCAGCCGCTACACCGACTATTACGGCGGCTACCTCGTGCGGGGAGCGCGGTGCGTTCCTGTGCTGGTCTTCGTGCCAGGCCGCGCCCGCCCGTTCCATATCGGGCCTGGCGCGTGCCCTGGCCACTAGGCACCGTAGCCTGCGCCGCCCCCTAGACTCGCGTGCGTGGGCGATACGCCGGCCGTGGAGATCACCGGCCTGGTCAAGAGTTACGGGCGGACCACTGCCGTGGCCGGACTGTCCATGTGTGCCGCGCGCGGCGAGGTCACTGCCGTGCTCGGGCCCAACGGGGCCGGCAAGACCACGACCATCGAGGTGTGCGAGGGATACCGGCGGCCCGACGCGGGCACGGTGCGGGTGCTCGGGCTCGACCCGGTCAAGGACGCCAGGAAGCTGCGCCCGCGCGTCGGCGTCATGCTCCAGTCGGGCGGCATCCCGACCGCAGCGCGGCCCGCCGACTACCTGAAGGTGATGGCCAGGTTCTACGCCCGTCCGGTCGACCCCGCGGTGCTGCTCGACCGGCTCGGCCTCGCCGAGTCGGCCAGGACGCCGTTCCGCCGCATGTCGGGCGGCCAGCAGCAGCGGCTGGCGCTGGCGGCCGCCATCATCGGGCGCCCCGAGCTGGTCTTCCTGGACGAGCCAACGGCCGGCCTTGACCCGCAGGCCAGGCTCGCGACCTGGGACCTAGTGGCCGGGTTGAGGGCGTCGGGCGCGACAGTCATCCTCACCACGCACTATCTGGAGGAGGCCGAGCGCCTCGCGGACCAGGTCGTCATCGTCGATCACGGCACGCTGGTCACGCAGGGCACGCCGGCCGAGCTCACCGGGAGCCAGGGGCAGCTGCGGTTCCGCGCCGAACCTGGACTGGACACCTCGGGGCTGCTCGTCGCGCTGCCGCCAGCCAGCGTGATCAAGGAGTCTCCGGCCGGTGCATACCTCGTCGAGCTGCCAGCGGGCGTCGATCCGCAGGTCGTCGCGACCGTCACGGCCTGGTGCGCGGAACAGGGAGTCCTCGCCAAGAACCTGCGGATCGAGAGCCGGACCCTGGAAGACGTGTTCCTCGAGCTGACCGGGCGGGAGTTGCGCTCATGACCGAGCTGACCGGGCCGGACAGGCTGACCTGGCCGTCTCCGGCCCCCGGCGCGGCGCCGCGTCCGAAGATGGTCGCCGCCCAGGCCGGCCTGGAACTTCGCACCCTGCTCCGCAATGGTGAGCAGCTGCTGCTGACCCTGATCATCCCCGTGCTGCTGCTCGTGGTGTTCAGCTCCGAGGCACTGATCAGCGTCGGCCGAGGCAGCAGGATCGGATTCATCGCGCCCGGCATCCTCGCGCTGGCAGTCATGTCCACCTCTTTCACGAGCCTGGCGATCGGCACGGCATTCGAGCGGCGGTACGGGGTGCTCAAGCGCCTCGGCGCTACGCCGCTGTCACGCGGCGGGCTGGTCGGCGCGAAGGCCGTCACCGTGCTGACGGTTGAGATCGGCCAGATCGTGCTGATCGTTGTCGTCAGCCGCCTGCTGGGCTGGCATCCGGTTGTGACGGCGGTGAGCGTGACCTCAGCGCTGCTGCTGATCGTGGCCGGCAGCGCCGCTTTCAGCGGACTCGCGATGCTGATGGCAGGAACGCTGCGGGCCGAGGCAACCCTGGCCGCCGCGAACCTTGTCTACCTTGTGCTGCTCGGCGTCGGCGGCGTCGTGTTCCCGCTCGCGAAGTTCCCGGCCTCGGTCAGGCCCGCGCTGCGGCTGCTGCCGCCCGGCGCCATGTCGGACGGCTTGCGCGCGGTCCTGCGCTATGGCGCTGGCTTCCCGGTCAGGGATCTCCTGGTGCTGGCCGCCTGGGCGGTCGTCGGGATCGGCCTGGCCGCCCGCACCTTCCGCTGGGAATAGCGGTGCCTCGAGCCCCCGGGTCGCTGACCGCGCCGCGGTCATCGGCGCTCCGTCGTGCCAGGCGTGACCCGCTCGGCAGGCTGCCGCCACCGGTGCTGCTCGGCACCGGGATCGTGAGCGTGCAGATCGGAGCCGGCCTGGCCGCGCGGACGTTCGGGACGGTCTCGGCGGCCGGGCTCACCGGGCTCCGGCTCTGGGCAGCGACGTTGCTGCTGGCCGCCCTGGGTGTGAGGCCGACGATCCGGGCAGTCCGCGGCGTCGTCGCTGATCGCGCCTGGCGGGACGCGATCGTGGTCCTCGCGTTCGGCGTGACGCTGGGCGTCATGAACTTCTCGATCTACCAATCCTTCGCGCGGATCCCGCTCGGCATCGCGGTGACGATCGAGTTCCTCGGGCCGCTCGCGGTCGCGATCGCGTCGTCGCGGCGCCTGATCGACTTGCTCTGGGTCGTGCTCGCGGGAACGGGCGTGACGCTGCTCGGCACTGCGGGCGTCAGCGTGGCCAGGCTCGGCGGCGCGGCGCCCGGTCAGGCAGCGCCCGCATCGACCGTGCTGACCGGAATGCTGTTCGCCCTGGCCGCGGCAACGGCGTGGGCGGGATACATCCTGCTGTCCGCGTCGACGGGCAGGCGGTTCGGCGGATCGTCGGGGCTCGTGCTCGCCATGGGCGTCGCCTCGGTCGTCGTCGCCCCGACCGCGCTCATCAGCGGGGGCCGCGCGCTGCTCAAGCCGGTAGTGCTCGGAGCGGGGCTGGTCATCGGTCTGCTGTCTTCCGTGATCCCGTACCGGTTCGAGCTTGAGACGCTGCGGCGGGTCTCTGCCCGGGTCTTCGGCATCTGGATGAGCCTGGAACCTGCGGTCGCCGCGCTGGTCGGAGTGGTTCTGCTGAGCCAGGCACTGTCGGTACAGCAGTGGTTCGCGATCTGCTGCGTGGTCATCGCCAGCGCGGGGGCCGCGCTTGGCGAGGGCAGGTCAGCGGCCGCTCCGCAGGCGTGACAACTCCCGCGCACCATACGATGGGGTCCGTGTCCGCTCAGCCAGCAACTGCCCGCGCGCCCTGGCGGGCGTCGCTGGGCGGCCTGGCCAGGCAAACGGCTGGGGTGCTGCTGAGGCCCTCGCCGGTGGCTATGCGCAGGATCGCGCTGGCTGGCGTGGTCGCGTCCGTGGCCATCATCCCGACCGGTGCCGCCGTCCGCCTGAGCCAGTCCGGGCTTGGCTGTACCGACTGGCCCACGTGCACCGCGAGCAGCCTCGTCGCCTCGGGCGCGAGCGGCGATCCGCTGATCCACCGGTGGATCGAGTTCGGCAACCGCATGATCACCGCGGTGATTTTCGTTGTCGCCATCGCGGTCTTCATCGCAGCCTGGCGATTCCGGGCCGGCCAGGATGGCCAGCGCCGGCGTGACCTGGTCTGGCTCGCTGCGGCCCAGCCAGCCGGGATCGCGGCGCAGGCACTGATCGGCGGGATCGTGGTGCTGACCAAGCTGTCGCCGTTCTGGGTGTCGCTGCACTACCTCGCGACGCTTCCGGTGCTCGCCGCCGCTGTCGCCCTGCACGTGCGGTGCGCCGAGGGCACCGGACCGGCCAGGCCGCTCGCAGCACCGCTGGTCCGGCTGGTTGCCCTGGCGCTCGTGGTGGTGGCGTCCATCATGATGGTGGCCGGAACCCTGGTAACCGGGACCGGCCCGCTCGCCGGCGCAGGCGCCGTGCCCCGCTACCACTTCCTGTCCCTGACAGCGGTCACCCAACTGCATGCCGACATCGGCTGGGTGCTCGGCACGCTGGCGGTCATGCTGACGCTGATCATGCACCTGACCGAAGGTCCGGCGCGCGCCGTCAGGCTGTCCTGGATCGTGCTCGGACTCATCGGCTTGCAAGGCGCGATCGGCTACGCGCAGTACTTTTCCGGCCTACCGGCCGGCCTGGTCTGGGTGCACGTCGCGAACACCGCGCTGATCTGGATCGCCGTGCTCAGGCTGACCTTCGCGCTGCGAGATAGGGGCCGGGTCGACGCGCCCGCCGCGGCCGCCGAGCCGGCCCTGTCTGGCTAGCGCTAACCGCCCCGGTGTCGCGAAATCTCGCCGACGTCATGGTGAACACAGTTACACCAGCCACCGACACTGTTGGCGTGGGTGGGGAATTCCGGCACATACGGCCGACTCGCGACCTGGTCAATGGGTGATTTATTAATGTCTGGGGGCATTCACCGGAGATCAGATCGGGGTTAGCGCGTTGCAGGCTGCGGGCGGTGTTTGGGCGGTCTGGCGATAGGGTCGGAATTAAACGGAGTTCCCGAGGAAAGGCGTGGCCGTGAGCAGCCAGACCAGCCTGGATCTTGACTGGACGCCGACTGACGAGCGGGCAGTCGATCTCATCCGCGTGTTGGCCATGGACGCCGTCCAGAAGGCGGGATCTGGCCATCCGGGGACTGCCATGAGCCTGGCACCCGCGGCCTATCTGCTCTTCCAGAAGATCCTGCGGCATGATCCGGCTGACCCGCAGTGGCTGGGCAGAGACCGTTTCGTGCTCTCATGCGGGCATTCGAGCCTGACCCTCTACATTCAGCTCTACCTGTCGGGTTACGGGCTGACGCTCGATGATCTCAAGGCGCTGCGTACCTGGGGCAGCCGCACGCCCGGTCACCCCGAGCACAGGCTGACCCCGGGCGTAGAGACTACGACGGGCCCGCTCGGCCAGGGCATGGCCAACGCCGTCGGCATGGCCATGGCGGCCAGGCGTGCGCGTGGCCTGCTCGACCCTGACGCCTCCGCCGGCGAGAGCCCGTTCGACCACCATGTCTACGTCTTCGCCTCGGACGGCGACATGGAAGAAGGCGTTAGCCACGAGGTCTCGTCGCTGGCAGCCCATCACCAGCTCGGAAGCCTGGTGATGATCTACGACGACAACAACATCTCGATCGAGGACAACACCAATATCGCCAAGTCGGAGGACGTCCTGGCCAGGTACGCCGCTTACGGCTGGCACACGCAGCGGGTGAGCTGGCGAACGCCGGGAGGCTACAAGGAGGACGTGGAGGCGCTCTACCGGGCGCTGATCACCGCACGCGATTACGCCGGTGCGCCGTCGATCATCGCCCTGTCCACGATCATCGGCTGGCCGGCGCCGAACAAGCAGAACACCGGCGAGGCGCACGGCTCGGCCCTGGGCGCTGCCGAGGTCGCGGCCACCAAGCGGATCCTGGGTTTCGACCCGGCCGTGGACTTCCCGGTCGAGGACGAGGCGGTCGCTCATGCCCGTGAGGTGGCCGACCGCGGCAAGCGCCTGAGGGCGCATTGGGAGGAGGCCTTCGCCAGGTGGGCCGAGGCCAGCCCGTCGCGCCGCGCACTACTCGATCGGCTCGCGTCGCGCGCCTTGCCGCCCGGATGGACAGACGTCCTCCCTGGTTTCTCCCCAGCCGACGGGCCGATGGCGACCAGGACCGCATCAGGCAAGGTTCTCAACGCGCTCGCCCCGGTGCTGCCCGAGCTCTGGGGCGGCTCAGCCGACCTGGCAGGCAGCAACGACACCACGATGGTGGGCGAGCCGTCTTTCATCCCGACCATCCATCAGACCGCCATGTTCCCCGGCAACCCGTACGGCAGAACGCTGCACTTCGGAATCCGGGAATTCGGCATGGCCGGGATACTCAACGGCATCACCCTGCACGGGCTCACCAGGCCATACGGCGGCACGTTCCTGGTGTTCAGCGACTACATGCGGCCCGCGGTGAGGCTGGCCGCGCTGATGGGGCTGCCGGTGACGTTCGTATGGACGCATGACTCGATCGGCCTCGGCGAGGACGGTCCCACCCATCAGCCGGTCGAACACCTCTGGGCGCTGCGCGCCATCCCCGGTCTCGACGTGGTTCGCCCGGCCGATGCCAACGAGACGACGGTGGCCTGGAAGACGATTCTCGCGCACACGGACCGGCCGGCCGGTCTGTGCCTCACCAGGCAGAAACTGCCCGTGATTGACCGGGATACGACGGCGAGCGCGGATGGAACCGCCCTCGGCGGGTACGTCCTTGCCGAGGCGCCTGGCGGCGTCCCGGAGGTGATACTCATCGGGACCGGCGCGTCGAGGCCGGGGTGGGGCTCGGCTGGCGCTCCATCGTCGGCGATGCGGGCGAGATGATCAGCCTCGAGCACTACGGCGCTTCGGCAGCCTACGAGAAGCTCTATGCCGAATTCGGAATCACCCCCGAGCGGGTCGCGCAGGCCGCCCGGCTCAGCCTGAGCCGGGCGGGGTCGCCTGCCGCGCGCGCCAGGAAGGATTAGAAATGACAGCACAGCAGGAAAAGCAGGACGTGCTCACCCAGCTCATCGCCGAGGACGTGTCGATCTGGCTCGACGACATCAGCAGGGAGCGGCTCTCCACGGGGAACCTGGCGATGCTGGTCAGGGACTTCCATGTCCGGGGTGTCACGTCGAACCCGACGATCTTCGCGCACGCCATGGAGCATGGCAGCGCCTACGACGAGCAGCTTGGCGACCTGGCGATACGGGGGGTCAGCGTTGAGGAGTCAGCGCGGGCCCTGACGACGTACGACATCAGATGGGCATGCGACGTGCTCAGGCCCGTCTACGACGCCTCGGAGGGCGTGGACGGCCGGGTGTCGATCGAGGTCGATCCGCGGCTCGCGAAAGAGACGGCCAAGACGATCGCAGAGGCGCGGGCGCTGTGGTGGATGGTCAACCGGCCCAACCTGTTCATCAAGATCCCGGCGACGCGGGAGGGCCTGCCGGCGATCAAGGCCTGCCTGGCCGAGGGCATTAGCGTGAACGTGACGTTGATCTTCTCGCTGCAGCGCTACGAGGAAGTCATGGATGCCTTCATGGCCGGGCTCGAGGCGGCCGACGACGTTCACATCGCCTCGCTCGCCTCGGTGGCCTCGTTCTTCGTGAGCCGGGTCGACACCGAGGTCGATCGCAGGTTGGACAAGATCGGCACGCCCGAGGCGAAGGAATTGCGGGGTAAGGCGGGAATCGCCAACGCGAGGCTCGCCTACGAGCTGTTCGAGGAGCACTTCGCGACGCCGCGCTGGCAGGCGCTGTCCGACCGTGGTGCCAGGCTGCAGCGGCCGCTGTGGGCATCGACCAGCACCAAGGACCCGTCGTACCGCGACACCATGTACGTCGAGGAGCTGATCGCGCCGCACACGGTCAACACGATGCCCGAGTCGACCATGCGGGCTATGGCAGACCACGGCGTGGTCCGCGGCAACACCATCAGCGGGACCTATGACGAGGCCAGGAAGGTTTTCGCCGAGCTCGAGCGGCTGGGGATCAGCTACGCCGACGTTGTCGCCGTGCTTGAGGACGAGGGCGTCCGCAAGTTCGCCGACTCCTGGAATCAGCTTCTCCAGACGATCGGCTCGCACCTCGACCCCAGTATGAGCGGTGCGCTACACGCTGCGGAAGGATGAGAAACCCGCTCCGCGATCCGCGTGATCGCCGAATCCCCCGGGTCGCCGAGCCGAGCGTGCTGGTCATGTTCGGCGTGACCGGTGACCTCGCCCGCAAGAAACTGCTGCCTGCCATCTACGACCTGGCCAACCGCGGGCTGCTGCCACCGGGATTCTCGCTGGTCGGCTTCGCCCGCCGGGACTGGAAAGATGATGATTTCGCCAGGATGACCTACGAGGCCGTCAGGCAGCACGCCAGGACCGCGTACCGGGAGGAGGTGTGGGAGCAGGTCCGCGACGGCATCCGGTTTGTGTCGGGTGATTTCTCCGATGACGAGGCGTTCGATCATCTCGCCGATATGGTGTTGGGCCTGGATGTAGAGCGCGGCACAGCCGGGAACCGCGCTTTCTACCTATCGATACCGCCGAGCCAATTCCCGGTCGTGGTCCGCCAGCTCGAGCGGTCCGGCCTGAGCGGCGGCAAGGACACCCCCGGCTGGCGCCGGGTCGTGATCGAGAAGCCGTTCGGGCATGACTTGACCAGCGCGAGAGACCTGAACGACCTGCTCGCCTCGGTCTTCGAGCCGCACTCGGTGTTCCGCATCGACCATTACCTCGGTAAGGAGACCGTGCAGAACCTGCTGGCGCTCAGGTTCGCCAATACGCTCTTCGAGCCGATCTGGAACCGCGGGTACGTGGACCACGTCCAGATCACGATGGCCGAGGACATCGGGATCGGTAGCCGGGCCGGGTACTACGACGGCATCGGCGCGGCCAGGGACGTGATCCAGAACCACCTGCTCCAGCTGCTCGCGCTGACCGCCATGGAGGAGCCAGTCTCGTTCGCCTCTGACGCCCTGCGCGCGGAGAAGCAGAAGGCGCTGTCGGCGGTGCAGATCCCCGACGACCTGCTGACAGGCACGGCGCGCGGCCAGTACGCGGCCGGCTGGCAGGGCGGCATACCGGTGCACGGCTTCCTGGCCGAAGACGGGATCGCGCCGGACTCGATTACCGAGACCTACGCCGCGCTCAGGCTCGGGGTAGACACCAGGCGGTGGGCCGGCGTGCCGTTCTACCTGCGCGCGGGCAAGCGGCTGGCCACCAGGATGACGGAGATCGCGGTTATCTTCCAGCGCGCGCCGCACCTGCCATTCGACGCCACAGATGCGAAAGAACTCGGCCAGAACGCACTGGTAATCAGGGTCCAGCCCGATGAGGGCGTCACGATGCGGTTCGGCTCCAAGGTTCCTGGCTCGGCGATGGAGGTCAGGGACGTGAACATGGACTTCGCCTACGGCGAGTCGTTCACCGAATCGAGCCCCGAAGCCTATGAGCGGCTGCTGCTCGACGTGCTCATCGGCGACCCGCCGCTGTTTCCGGGCCACGAAGAGGTCGAGCTGTCCTGGAAGATACTCGACCCGATCGAGGAATACTGGGCCGCCAACGGCCGCCCCGAGCCTTACCCGGCCGGCTCGGCGGGACCGGCCTCCGCCGATGCCATGATGGCGCGCGACGGCCGCTCATGGCGACGCCTCTAGCAGGCAGGTGAGCGATGAGGGTGGAGTTGATCGACACGTCCGCGAGCGCCGTCAGGAACGAGCTCATGCGGATGTGCCAGCAGATGGGCGGTCTCACTTCCGGAGTAGTGCTCAACCTGGTCATCATGACCGACGAGGCTGACCAGTACGACGCCATGCGGGCGGCGACGCAGGCGGGCAGGGAGCACCCGTGCCAGGTGCTCGGTGTCATCGCCAAGGACGAGCGTCGCCCGCGGCGGCTGGATGCCGAGGTCACGGTCGGCGAGAACATGGCAGGCCAGATGGCTCTGCTTCGGATCCACGGTGAGCTCAACGATCATGTGGATTCGGTGGTCATCCCGCTGCTCGTGCCGGACACGCCGGTGGTGGTCTGGTGGCCAGGAAGGGCGCCTGATGCCCCGGCTGCCGACGCGCTGGGCATGCTCGGCCAGCGGCGGATCACTGACGCGGCGGCCGAGGTGGCGCCGCGCCAGCGGCTGCTGCAGCTGGCCGCCACCTACCGGCCGGGCGACACCGACCTGGCCTGGGCCAGGACCACCAACTGGCGGTCGCTGCTAGCGGCCACCCTCGACCGGCCTTATCCGGAGATACTCGAAGCCACCGTAGGCGCCGAGGCCGACAACCCGAGCGCCGACCTGATGGCGGCCTGGCTGACCGGCAGGCTCGGCGTCCCGGTCCGCAGGGAAATCTCGGCCGGGCCCGGCGTCACCGAGGTCAGCTTCATGACCGCGAACGGCAAGATCGTGATCAGCAGGGCCGACGGAAGGAACGCGACGTTGTCCAGGCCGGGCGAGCCTGACCGGTATGTCGCGCTGCATCGCAGGGAAGTCGCCGAGCTGCTGGCCGAGGAACTGCGCAGGCTCGATCCTGACGAGGTGTACGGAGAGACGCTCGTCGAGCTAGCGGCCGATGAGCAGGCATCCTCCGCGGCGGACAATGCGGATAAGGAGTAGGCCATCTCTGTTCCGCAGATCGTCATCCATCATGACGGTGAGCTGCTGGCCAAGGCGGTCGCGGCCAGGCTCGTGACCAGGCTCGTCGATGCCGTCGCAGCGAAGGGCCTGGCAGAGCTGGTGCTGACCGGAGGCGGCATCGGCACCCAGATTCTCGCCGAGCTGGGGGCCGCCCCGGCCAGGGACGCGGTCGACTGGCGGCGGGTGGAGATCTGGTGGGGCGACGAGCGCTTCCTGCCGACCGGGCATCCAGAGCGGAACGAGACCGGTGCGCGCCGCGCCCTGCTCGACCACGTCGACCTAGTGCCCGAGCGCGTGCATCCGATGCCGGGACCACACGGGCCGTATGGCCCGAATCCGGAGGCAGCCGCCGACCGGTACGCCCGGGAGCTCCAGGCGGCCGCGGAGCCGCAGGACCGGGCCGGCGTGCCGAGATTCGACGTGCTGATGCTCGGTATCGGCCCCGACGGCCACGTGGCCTCGCTCTTCCCCGGTCAGCCCGCCCTTTACGAGGAAGAAAGGACCGTCGTTGCCGTGCACGGCGCGCCCAAGCCGCCGCCGATGCGGCTTACGCTCACGCTCCCGGCGATCAGGGCCGCTTGCGAGGTCTGGATCATCGCCTCAGGGGCCGAGAAGGCCGGCGCGGCACGGCTCGCCCTCTCCGGAGCCGGCCCGGTCCAGGTGCCCGCGGCCGGGGCCCGGGGCGTCCAGGCGACCTTGTTCCTGCTCGACCGCGCGGCGGCGGTAGAGTTGCCTGTTCAGCTCGGCAGGTTCGCATCACCCTGACCGCGCCGAGTGGCTATTGGCGTGTTGTCGGTACCGTTGGCCAGTGGCAACAGGGAGATCACACAACCGGCCGCTGCGGGCAATCATCACGCTGGTGCTGGCCGTGGCAGCGGCTGTCGCCGACCACGTGGCGGGCATTCCGCTCAGGCCAGCGGCTAGCAATGCGGCCACGAAACAAATCATCGTCACGCCCGGTGTCGGCCATCTGATCACGATCTGCGCCACGATCGCGTTCCTTGTCTTCGCGACGATCTCGACCTTTGCCTTCGCCAGCTGGGCCCGTGACGTGCTTGAGCGATTCATCGGGACGGCCTACGCGGCCATCGTCAGGTACGTGATGATCCTTATCGGCCTGATCGTCGTGATCCTCGTCGCGCTGTCCATGCTCGGCTTCGGCGTCGCGCAGCTAGTGGTCGGCGGGGCGGTCACCGGCGTCCTGATCACCATCGCGGCGCAGCAGGCGCTCTCGAACCTCTTCGCCGGCGTGATGCTGCAGTTCGCCCAGCCATTCAGGGTGGGCGACCAGGTACGGATCAGGTCCGGCGCCCTGGCGGGAACAATTGAGGGCACGGTGATCGATCTCAGCATCACCTACGTGCGGCTCCATACCGAGGACGGGACGATATTCCTGCCGAACTCGCAGGTGCTAGCCGCCGCCGTCAGCCCGGTGCATTCCACAGCTACAGACGACGCCGCCGGCGTGCGCGCTGACCTGCCGTGAAAGCCGCCGCGCAGACGGCGGTGGCCGGTACCCGAAGGTACCGGCCACCCGCAGCCGCCATCTGGGCGGCCTTTCAGTGATTCGCCTCGTACTTCGAAATGACCTGCGCCGGAATCCGGCCGCGGTCGCTAACCTCCATGCCTGAGCGCTTTGCCCATGCCCGGATTTCCGCGCTGCGCCGGCGATGGGCCGTCGTGCGCCTCTTGGTCCGTCCGACCCTCGACGACACTTTGCGAGCCCGGGTCGCGAAGCGCCCCATCGTTTCGTCGAACTTCTGGCTGTGTCTCTCGCAGAGGTCGATCTCGTAATCCCGGCCGTCAAGGCTGAACGCGCGGGTCAGATGCTCTCCGCTCGGAATCTCTTTAGCGTCGTAGTCACAGGCGAATGTGACTGAGACCTTCTGTGCCACGTGTTTCCCCCTTTCCCCTAACCGCCACAATATTCCCTCGGGTCTAGTGTTCATAACAGACGGTGATCAGTGAATCTCTCAGAGTGCACATTGAGCGCGGATCGGCCTCGCAGGGCAGCCACAGGCTGATCGCGATGAGGCTCGGCAGCGCAGCCAAGGAGGGCCCAGGCCGGGATGGCCGTCAGAATGCGCCTGCTCGGGCCCTCAAGGCGCCCGATAGGAAGCCGTGGCCGCGTCCCAATCGGATCTCTCGAAGTCAGCAGTTGCGGGCGCGGAAGGGAAGTCCAGCATGCTGGTGTCGGCGCGCATAGCCCTGGTAGGGCCGTGATTCATGCTGGCTGCCAGGTCCGCGGGGAGGCTGGCGCTGAGCGCCACGGTAGCCGAGCGCTTCATAGCCGGGCGGGTCGTATGCAGGGTCCGCCCCGGCGCCGGCAAACCCTTCGCCGTGAGCCGTTGCGTGATCATACGGCGGGTGATCTGGGTAATCGGGCCCGCTGCCGTAACCAGGGCCGGATCGGGACGCTGAACTGGCGCCGTATATCGGCTCAGAACCGTAATGCGGCGCAGATTCGTAACCGCGTCCCGCATCGTAACCTGGCTGGTGGCCGTAAGCGGCCGCGGGCAAGTAGCCAGTCGGCTCGCCGTAGTCATAGCCACGATCAGGACCGGCGCTTGGGAACGAGGGGGCGGCTGAGTGCCGCGAGATGGCATCCGGGGTCCGCGATGCCGGGCCGGATTCCAACGTCTCGACCATCCTGGAGAGATCGGCGAACGGCAGCCTGAACGTTCCCGTGCAGCGGTTCTGATGCCAGATACTGAACACCGCGACCGCGCTATCGGCGTACCAGCTCAGCCGCATCGTCCTGGCCTCACCCCTGACGTCGAAGAAGACCTCCCCCTCGCGGGGCAGGGGAACGGCATCCGGCTCCGACATGGTGCCTATCGTCGCTCTGGCTGGCGGGATTGTCTAGCCAATGAATCGCATTGGCCGGTCAGATAGTCCATAATCAGGTCACATTACCTGATCCAGCCAGTACCCTGATCCAGCCACGCTCGCGTCGGCCGCGACCGAGCGCCGCGTGCGCTGGCAGGTGCAGGCCGATTACGGGGCGCTGTGGACCGAATGAGTCCTGTAATCTCGGCCGCGCAGGCCCGCGCGCGATGACATGATAGTCGGGCGGTGCGCTGACGTTGCGGATTGAAAGCCCAGCTGCCAGCCGGAGAAGGTGAATAGACCTGGCTCCGGCGTCGGGCGCGGGCTCCGTTCTCGGGCGAAGGCCTCCGAACCGGGCGTCAGCGTGGGAACACTTCAGCGCTGCAAGGCGTTTGCATGATGCGACGGGGCGGATGCCGCATCGCGCGATTTCGTTGTATTTGTGTCTTGCGAGCGAGTTTGTTGAGGAGAGCTTTTCATGTCTGATGTACGGCGTCAGGCGGTGTTGCTGCCACGGCCCAACTGGGGCTGGCAGGACCGGGCTGCCTGCAAGGGCGCCGATGTTGTGCTGTTCTTTGGCCCGGACGGTGAGCGGCAGCCCGAGCGCGATATCAGGGAGCGCAAGGCCAAGGCGTTGTGCGGATCGTGTCCAGTCAGGATGGAATGCCTAGGCTACGCGGTGGGCAGGCCTGAAAAGTACGGCACCTGGGGCGGGTTGAACGAGGACGAGCGCTCGGCTGAGCGCCGTAGGCGGATGCGGCGGGCCAACACGAACGCGGCCTGACCCACCAGGTGATTCGGCGGGTGTCCCCCCGGTGAGAATGAGATCATGATCTGCCGATGCTGCCGTCGGCAGGAACATGTGTCCTGCAGAGGCGGTACCTGGTGCGATTGCCAGCACAAGCCGCCGGCTGCCCTGCAGCCCGAGCCCACGATGGGCTGGGTCAGGCAGGGTTAGTCGGCCGTGACGCGGGCAATCCCGGAATACCAGGGCTCTCGCCGCGGTTGCCGAAATCGCGGTGGCAGGCACGGGTCGCGACCCGGGCCAGCGGCACCCGACAGTAAGACCTGCGAGTTAATGCAGCCGGGAGGAGATTCGGGCCGTGAGTCACCGCTCTTCACGTGCATTCTGTGTTGTTTGGCCCTACTGTGTCCTCAGGGACGCCCACTGTGTCCCCTGGGATGAGGCATGACTCCCGTGCCCTGGCCGCGCCGGCCGAGGCAGCCTGGGTCCGCGGGTTCCGAGGAGGCACGGACGATGGAGACACTGGCCGCGGAGGCTGCCGAGGCGCTCAGGGGCGCATCAGCCGACGAGGTCATCAAGTGGGCCGCCGAGACATTCGGTAGCCGTTTGTGCATCACGTCGTCTATGACCGACGCTGTGATCATCGACCTCGCATCGCGGCATGTCCCCGGGATCGACGTGCTCTTCCTCGACACGGGCTACCACTTCCCCGAGACGATCGGCACCAGAGATGCCGTCTCGGTCGTGTACCCGGTCAATGTGATCAATGTCACCCCGCCGACGACGGTGCAAGAGCAGGACGCGGAGCTTGGCCCCAAGCTGTACGCGCGCAACCCTGACTTGTGCTGCTACCTGCGCAAGGTCGTTCCGCTCGAGCAGTCGCTCGAGCCCTACGATGCCTGGGTCACCGGCGTCCGCCGGGAGGAGACCGACGCCAGGACCGATACCAAGGTCGTCCAATGGGACGCCAGGCGCCAGATGGTGAAGGTCAACCCGATCGTCGAGTGGACGCAGCAGGACGTCGACGACTACATCCGTGAGCACGGCGTGCTGGTCAACCCGCTCGTCTACGACGGCTACCCGTCGATCGGCTGCCGTACCTGCACCGCACGCGTCGAGACGGGTGCGGACCCGCGCAGCGGCCGCTGGGCGGGCACGGCCAAGACCGAGTGCGGCATCCACACCTGACCGGGAGCCAGTGCAGACTGGCACTGTGACGACCACTATCAGCACAGGCACATCGTCGCGTCCGGGGTGCGCGACCCATGAGGTCACCAATCAGGTTCCGCCGCTGGCCGGGCATGATGTCGCCGCAGATCAGGCGCTGCTGACCGCTGTCGCCGAGTATGGCGCTGCGAGCGTTGTGCCAGAACTGCACGCGCTCGGACTGATGGCAGGCTCGGTCGAGGTCATCGAGCTAGCGAGGCTCGCCAACGCGCACCCGCCCGTGCTGCGCACCCACGACAGGTACGGCCACCGGGTAGACGAGGTCGACTTCCATCCGGCCTGGCATCAGCTCATGACGACTGCTGTCGGCCATGGCCTGCACGCGACCCCGTGGGCGAGCGCCGAGCCGGGGGCGCATGTCGCCCGGGCAGCCAAGTTCTACGTCTGGACGCAGGCCGAAGCGGGGCACGGCTGTCCGATCTCCATGACCTACTCCGTGGTTCCCGCTCTGAGGCACGCTCCGGTCCTCGCCGCCCAGTACGAGCCGCTGCTGACCGCCTGCAGCTACGACCCTGGCTTGCGGGTACCTGAGAGCAAGCAGGGCCTGCTCGCCGGGATGGCGATGACTGAGAAGCAGGGTGGCTCCGACGTCCGGGCGAATACCACCCGCGCGGTACCAGCCGACGACGGCAGCTATCTGATTACCGGGCATAAGTGGTTCTGCTCAGCGCCGATGTGCGACCTGTTCCTGATCCTCGCCCAGGCCCCGGGCGCGGACGCGAAGCAGGCCGAGGTCGGCCTGACCTGCTTCCTGCTTCCTCGCGTCCTCCCGGACGGCAGCCGGAACCGGATGCACATCCAGCGGCTCAAGGACAAGCTCGGGAACAGGTCGAACGCCTCATCCGAGGTCGAGTACGACGAGGCGCTGGCGTGGCCGGTCGGCGAGCCGGGCCGCGGCGTCGCCACCATCATCGAGATGGTCAGCTCGACCAGGCTGGACTGCATACTCGGCAGCGCCGCCGGCATCAGACAGGCATGCGTAGAGGCTGTGCATCACGCCAGCCACCGGCGGGTGTTCGGCGCGACGCTGGTCGACCAGCCAGCGATGACGGCCGTCCTCGCCGACCTGGCGCTTGAATCGGAGGCCGCGTCCGCGCTCGCCCTGCGGCTCGCCGCAGCCGCCGACAGGGCCGCGAGAGGCGACGCGGCGGAAGCCGCGCTGCTGCGGCTGATGCTGCCCGCTGCCAAGCACTGGATCTGCAAGCGGACTCCCGCCGTGATCGCTGAGGCCCTGGAGTGCCTCGGCGGCAACGGCTACGTGGAAGAGTCCATCCTGCCGCGCCTGTATCGCGACGCGCCGCTGAACTCCATCTGGGAGGGCTCGGGCAATGTGACGGCACTTGACCTGCTGCGCGCGCTCGCCCGCTCCCCCGGCGGTCTCGACGCACTCAGAACTGAGCTCAGCATGGCGGCAGGCGCGGACAGCAGGCTCGACGAGGCCACCGGGCGGTTCTGGCCGTTCCTGGCCGAGATCGCCAGCAACCCTTCCGAGGCGCCCTACCAAGCGCGCAGGCTGGCCGGCCTGCTGACGGTGCTCCTGCAGGCGGCGCTGCTCGCCAGGCTCGCGCCAGGACCGGTGAGCGACGCCTTCTGCGCCACCAGGCTGGCCGGGCAGGCGGGCCCCGCAGGCCCCGGTGTCTCGTTCGGCATGCTGCCGCGGGGGCTTGACCTGTCCGGAGTGCTGGATAGGACGAGGCCGGCCTTCCCGGTATAAAGTCTCCTGATGCGCGTGTGGCCTGGTACTGCTTACCCGCTCGGAGCGACCTGGGATGGTTCGGGAACCAACTTCGCGATCTTCTCCGAGGTCGCCGAGTTGGTCGAGCTCTGTCTCTTCGACGCGGACGGGAACGAGACGAGGATCGGCCTGACCGAGGTCGACGGCTTCGTCTGGCACTGCTACCTGCCCGACGTAGGGCCGGGCCAGAAGTACGGATTCCGTGTTCACGGCCCCTATGACCTGCGCCGCGGACACCGCTGCAACCCGGCGAAGCTGCTGCTCGATCCCTACGGCAAGGCAATTGATGGCGAGGTCAGTCCGGCTTCTGCGCTGTACTCATACGTTCCGGGCAGCAATGATCCCGCTGCCTTGAACACTGACGACAGCGCTCCGTTTATGCCAAGGAATGTTGTCATCAACCCGTACTTCGACTGGGCGGGCGATAAGCAGCTCCGGACGCCTTATCACGAAACCCTGATCTACGAGGCCCACGTCCGCGGCCTGACCCTGCGCCATCCCGGCGTCCCGCCTGAGTTGCGGGGCAGTTACGCGGGCATCGCGTCGCCGGCGATCATCGAGCATCTGCAGCGGCTCGGTGTCACCGCGATCGAGCTGATGCCCGTGCACCAGGCCGTGCCTGAACTGATACTGATCGAACGCGGCCTGACCAATTACTGGGGCTACAACACGATCGGCTTCTTCGCGCCGCACCATGGATATGCGTCTGCGACTGCCGCCCACGGCCACGTCGCGGAGTTCAAGGCGATGGTGAAGGCGCTGCACCAGGCCGGCATCGAAGTCATTCTCGACGTGGTTTATAACCACACGGCTGAGGCAGCCGAGCTCGGGCCGACTCTCAGCTTCCGCGGCATCGACAACGCCGCCTATTACCGGCTGGCCGATAAGAACCCGGCGGTCTACCTCGACTACACCGGCTGCGGCAACAGCCTCAACGTGCGCCACCCGCACACGCTTCAGCTGATCATGGACTCGCTGCGGTACTGGATCGACGATATGCACGTGGACGGCTTCAGGTTCGACCTTGCTTCCGCTCTGGCCAGGGAACTGCATGACGTGGACCGGCTGTCTGCGTTCTTCGACCTGGTGCAGCAGGATCCGCTGGTGTCGCAGGTCAAGCTGATCGCCGAGCCGTGGGACGTCGGCGAGGGCGGGTACCAGGTGGGCAGGTTCCCGCCGCTGTGGACCGAATGGAATGGCAAGTACCGCGACACGGTGCGGGACTACTGGCGCGGCGAGCCTGGCAAGCTGCCTGAGCTAGCATCCAGGCTGACCGGCTCCAGTGACCTGTACGAGACGAGCGGAAGGCGGCCAGTCGCCTCGGTGAACTTCGTCACCTGCCACGACGGTTTCACCCTCGCGGACCTGGTCAGCTACGACCGCAAGCACAACGAGGCCAATGGCGAGAACAACCAGGACGGCTCGGACGACAATAGGTCATGGAACTGCGGCACGGAAGGGCCGACCGACGACCCGGAGATCAACGCGCTGCGGGACCGGCAGATCAGGAACTTCCTCGTGACGCTGTTCTTCTCCCAGGGCATCCCGATGCTGCTGGCCGGTGACGAGCTCGGCCGGACCCAGCATGGCAACAACAACAGCTATTGCCAGGACAACGAGATCTCCTGGGTCGACTGGGACGTCGCCGCGAAGCACTCCGACCTGATCGAGTTCGTCGCGACCTTGTCGGCGCTGCGCAGGGCGCATCCGGTCTTCCGGCGGCGCAGGTTTTTCAGCGGCCAAACGGGCGATTCCGGCAATGGCCAGCGCGACATCATCTGGCTCACCCCATCGGGCGCCGAGATGAACGCCAATGGCTGGAACTCCGGGTATGCCAAGGCACTGGCCGTCTGCATGAATGGCGATGCGATCACCGAGCCTGGCCCGCGCGGCGAGCGGATCACCGACTCGGACTTCATCCTCCTGATCAACGCGCACAGCGATGCCGTGCGGTTCTCGGTGCCGGCCAGCTTCGGGTCACCGGGCACCGCGTGGCAGGTGATCGTGGATACCGGGTCGCCGCAGCCCATGGCGGGCGCCTTGGATCCCGGCGGTTCCGCGGAGACGGGCGGTGCCAGCACGGGCTTGGCTGGTCTTGGCGGGTCGGGACTGAACCTCGAGGTTGCGCCCCGCGCCATCGTGGTGCTGCGCGGTGCGAAGCCACGCAGTTGACTCTCAGGTAGCCCGAGACTGCATGCTGGCTAGCGTGAGCGATGACAACCTGCTGAATATTGGCGTCTTCGCGCTCGTCAGCGGCCTGTCGATCAGCGCGCTGCGCCACTATGACGAACTGGGCGTGCTGAGACCCGCGTTCGTCGACCCGGTCACCGGATATCGCCGCTATCAGCCCGAGCAGGTTCACCAGGCCAGGATGATCTGCGCGTTGCGGCGGGTCGACATGCCTATCGATGCTGTACGGCAGGCTGTGGACGACCTTGACGGCGAGGTGCTGCGCGTTGTGCTTCGCCGTCATCGGGAACGGCTTGTGGATCGTGCTCACGTCCTGGCTCAAATGGTCCGCGTTGTAGATCACTACATCGAACACGGAGTAGCTATGCCCGAGCTGAAGACCCCGCGTATCGTCCAGGTGACCATCAACGTCACCGATCTTAAAGAATCGATCGCGTTCTATCAGGGCGCGTTCGACGCAACCTTCAACGAAGATGTCTCCTCGTTCATCTTCGGAATCTGGCCCAGCGACGAGTTCTTTATGCTGACTGTCGCGGACGATAGCCCGCAGGAAGGTGAGCATCGCGGGCCTGATGGGCAGTCCCGATTCGGCCTGCTCGTCAGCGATCTTGACGCCGTTCATCAGCGCGCGCTCGATGCGGGCGCCACCGAGGTCTACCCGCCGGTAGACAAGCCGTGGAAACCGCGGTCCTCGTGCGTGGCCGATCCGAGCGGGAACCGCATCGACCTTTATCAAGGGTGAGAACGATTCGCGTCAACGGAGCACGGCCCAATGCGCCGTTAGTCTGCGCCGACGCTGGTCAGGTGGCTGCCGCTTTATCGGCAGCCACCTGGCGTGTCGGAGTCGGTAATTGTCGGTGGCTGGTGTTAGTATTCGAGTATAAGTTCTAGAGAGATGGCATCACCGGGATGACCGTAGACCCAGCATCCAGATCGTAGAACTCCCCGTTGACGGGAGCTGATTTCCCGGCTGACCGGCCCTCCGTTTCGCGATAGCGCAGCGACCATCCCGCGGTCGCGCTCCCCGAGCTTCCTCTGACACAGTGTTCCCGCTCCGCGTTCGCCAGCGTGTCCGCATCGCGCTGAAGGGAGGTGCCGTCGTGACGGCTGATCCCGGGCCCCGGCCAGATGGCGTGTCGAGCCTGTCTGACGGCTCTCAGCCCCCGCCGGC
>WNFI01390233.1_pt1 | contig 26580 bp, 16 predicted proteins | sample 5400471 | NCBI WGS metagenome assembly WNFI01 (sample SAMN13153348, study PRJNA577476) | soil metagenome | isolation source: 100 cm saprolite on Douglas fir-dominated hillslope | place: USA:California | collected 2013-09-17 | reverse complement strand
ATATCCTTTCCACCGGCGACAAAAAAATGGACCAGGCCGGCGTATGGACGCAGCCGGATCTGCCCGGGATGCTGACCCTCCACATGCTGGCAGGCAGCAAGGATGCCCTGAAAGACCCTTCCTCCATCCTGTTGACCGCAACACTGGCCCGCTCCCTTTTCGGCAAGGCCGATCCCATGAACAAGACCGTCCGGATCGACAACGAATGGGACGCAAAGGTGGCAGGAGTCTATGAAGACCTTCCTGACAATACCCTGTTCAGCCGCTTTGCCTTCTTCCTCTCCTGGGACAAATATGCCGACACCCATATCTGGGTAAAGAATAGCCTGACCCAGTGGGGGAATCATTTCGGGGTCTTGTTCGTGGAGCTCACCGATCAGGCCGACTTTGCCAGGACCGATGCCGCCATCCGAAACATCCCCGCCGAACACCTGAAGCAGGGAAAGGAACAGCTGCTGCTCCAGCCGATGGACAAATTGCATTTGTACAATGAGTTCCGGAATGGCCATGCCGTCGGAGGACGTTTGCAGTTCGTATGGCTCTTCGGGATCATCGGCGTCTTCGTGCTGCTGCTGGCCTGCATCAACTTCATGAACCTCAGCACCGCCCGGAGCGAGCAACGGGCAAAAGAAGTCGGCGTCCGGAAATCCCTCGGCTCCCTGCGGACACAGCTGATCGGACAGTTCCTCAGCGAATCCGTCATAGTAGCTTTTATAGCCCTGGTGCTCGCGCTCCTTTTGGCGCAAGCCCTGCTGCCTTTTTTCAATCAGCTGGCCGGCAAAAAACTATCCATCTTATGGAGTCAGCCTTTGTTCTGGCTGCTGTTGACAGGTTTCACTTTATTTACCGGGCTCATTTCCGGCAGCTATCCGGCCTTCTATCTCTCCGCTTTCGACCCCATCCGGGTATTGAAAGGGACTTTCCGGGCCGGACGTCTGGCCTCCCTACCCCGCAAAGTATTGGTGGTGGTCCAGTTCACCGTATCCATTACGCTGGCCATCGGCTCCCTCATCGTCTACCGGCAAATACAATTTGCGCAGAACAGGCCGGTCGGTTATAGTCGCGAAGGGCTCGTCTCAGTCCTGATCCTGCATTCGCCCGGGGCAAGAGCCCAGCATTATGATGCCCTGCGCAGTGACCTTATACAGACCGGCGCCGTAGAGAATATGACCCAATCATCCAGCTCCCAGACAGGGATAGAGCATGGGGAAGCCGGCTTCAACTGGAAAGGCAAAGACCCTGGCTTTAACCCGTATTTCGCTACCATCGCCGTCACGCATGATTACGGAAAGACCATTGGCTGGACAATAGTGGCAGGACGCGATTTTTCCAGGGACTTCACCACGGACTCCTCCGCCTTTGTCCTGAATGAAGCCGCCGTAAAACAAATGGGTTTTAAAGATCCCATCGGACAAACCATACAATACCATGGTGGTAACCATATCATCACCGGCGTGGTAAAAGACATGGTGATGGATTCCCCCTATAGCCCGGCTGATCCTACCGTCTTCTTTATAGACTATAACTGGAAGAACTATGTCACCCTTCGTGTACGGCGGGACCTGTCCATGCGGGAAGCCCTGGCCCGGATAGAACCCATTTTTAAAAAATATGATCCGGAAAGCACCTTCAACTTTAACATCACCGACGATGCGTATGCCCGGAAATTCGCCGCCGAACAACGTATCGGCAATTTAGCCGCCTTCTTTACCATCCTGGCCCTCTTCATATCCTGCCTGGGGCTCTTCGGACTGGCCTCCTTTGTAGCCGAACAGCGCACCAAAGAGATCGGAATAAGAAAGGTGCTGGGCGCCTCCTTGTTCAACCTGTGGGGAATGCTATCGAAAGACTTTGCGATCCTGGTCGTCATCTCCTGCCTGATCGCTATTCCCCTGTCATCTTATTTTCTGAGCCAGTGGCTTCAGAAGTATCAATACCATACGGGCCTATCCTGGTGGATCTTTGCCCTCACCGGTATAGGTTCGCTGCTGATCACCCTATCGATCGTAAGCTATCAGACAGTCCGGACCGCGAGGGCGAATCCGGCCAAGAGCCTGCGGTCGGAGTGAAAAAGAACCCTCATAAATAAAATAACTATGTTCAGAAATTATTTCAAGATCGCCTGCCGCAACCTTTGGCGCAACAAGGCATTCTCCGCCATCAACATCTTTGGGCTCTCCATCGGCCTGGCCACCTGCCTCGTCATCCTCCTGTATGTACAGAGCGAACTCGGCTACGACCGCTACAACAAAAAAGCGGACCGCATCGTCCGGGTCGTCCTCAAAGGCATGGTACAGGGAGAGAAACTGAACGAAGCCAACGTGATGCCCCCTACCGCCCAAACCCTGAAAGCGGATTTCCCCGAAGTACAGGAAGCCACCCGTCTGCGGGACTATGGCTATCCTCGCATCAGCTTCGGAGACCGGCTCTTCAAAGAAGACGCTTTCGCCTATGCCGACTCTAACTTCTTCCAGGTCTTCACCATTCCCCTCCTGCAAGGCGATGCCCGGACAGCCCTGCTCCAGCCCAACTCCGTCGTCATCTCCCGGACTATGGCGCAGAAATATTTTGGCAGCGAAGACCCGATGGGAAAGACCCTGAACTTTAAAGACTGGAATACCAGCTATAAGATCACCGGCGTATTTGACAAGATCCCTGTCAACTCTCATTTCCATTTCGACCTCTTCGGATCGATGAGCAGCTTCCCCGACTCCCGCAACCCTTCCTGGCTCACGTCCGGATTTTATACCTACCTGGTGCTGCCGCAAGGCTACCCCTACCGGCAGCTGGAAGCCAAACTACCCGGGGTCGTACGAAAATATATGGGCCCTGAAATGCAGAAGGCCATGGGCATCACCCTGGACCAAATGCAAAAAGGCGGCAATCAGTTCGGACTCTTCCTGCAACCCCTGACCGATATTCACCTGCACTCCGACCTTTCCGGCGAGCTGTCACCTGCCGGCGATATCCGCTATATCTATATTTTCAGCGCCATCGCCCTGTTCATGCTGCTCATCGCCTGCATCAACTTCATGAACCTGTCCACGGCCGGCGCCTCCAAACGGGCCCGGGAAGTCGGGATCCGCAAAGTAATGGGCTCCCTGCAACGTGAACTGATAGGACAGTTCCTGCTGGAATCCGTCCTGCTCACCGCTATTGCCATGGGTGTGGCCATCACATTGGTCTATGAGATCCTGCCCCTCTTCAACGAGCTGTCTGGTAAACAGCTGACCTTTCACCTGACGGCCAATCCCTGGCTCCTGCCCGGCCTGCTGTTGCTGGTGTTACTCGTCGGCGCCCTGGCTGGAAGCTACCCGGCTTTTTTCCTTTCCTCCTTTAACCCTGTGACCGTACTGAAAGATAACCGAGGGAACCGAAGGTTACGAACGAGGACGAAGCGAGGGACGACGCTTCGCCGAAGTTCTGGCCGTTCGGGAAAAAATACCATCGGCCTGCGAAGCGGACTGGTCGTCTTCCAGTTCTTCATCTCCATTACCCTCATGGTCAGCACCACCATCGTATACAAACAACTGAACTATATCCAAAATAAAAAGCTGGGCTACGACAAGGACCAGGTAGTATTGGTGCACGACCCTTACTGGCTGCGTAATAACCAGGAAGCATTCCGTCAGCGGCTCCTGGCGGACCCCCGGGTACAAAGCCTCAGCACCTCCGGCTACCTGCCGGCCGGCTACTCTGACAACAACAACTTCTTCGTCTACCCGGAGAACAACAACTCCCAGCTCGTCAAGACGCTGCGGTATGATGTGGACGACCAGTATATCCCTACGCTCGGTATGGAGATGGCGCTGGGACGGAACTTCTCCCGGCAATTCGGCACCGACTCCACCGGCGCGATCCTCAACGAGACGGCAGCCAAAGCCCTTGGATGGGGAACCAACGCCCTGGGTCATACCATCACCAATGCCGATAATTCGGGAGCCAAACTGACCTACCGCGTTATCGGGATCGTCAAAGACTTTCATTTCAAATCCATGCACGAACGCATCTCTCCCCTGGTAATGATATTGGGTAAAAATGATGGGGCCATGATCGTAAAGATGAAGACGAAAGACATCGCCGGCTTACTCGCCACGATGAAAAAAGAATGGACCGACCTCAAGGCGGATGCCCCCTTTGCTTACTCCTTCCTGGATGAGCGATTTAAGAATACCTACCAGTCGGAGCAGAAGACCGGTCTGATCCTGGGAATTTTTGCCGGGCTCACCATCTTCGTAGCCTGCCTGGGACTCTTCGGCCTCGCCACGTTTACGGCAGAACAACGCACGAAAGAGATCGGTATCCGGAAAGTGCTGGGCTCCTCCGTCACAGGCATTGTCAGCCTCTTATCAAAAGACTTCTTAAAACTGGTAGTGTTGGCCTTCCTCATCGCCTCGCCCCTCGCGTGGTGGGCCATGAACAAATGGCTGCAGGACTTTGCCTATCGGATTCAGATAACTGGCTGGGTATTTCTGCTGGCGGCCTTATTAGCCTTGTTCATAACGCTCGTCACCATCAGCTTCCAGGCCATCCGCGCTGCGCTGGCGAATCCAGTGAAGAGCCTTAGGTCGGAGTGAAAGGAGCCATTCAGCGAGCGGCATAATTATTTAGTTCTTAAAATCATTCCTTATGATAAAGAGTTATTTTATAATCGCCTGGCGGAACCTTATCCGGAATAAGATATATAGTATCATCAATGTACTCGGGCTTGCCCTGGGCATATGTGCCTGCATCGTCATCTACCTGATAACCAGCTATGAGTTCAGCTTTGATAAATTTCATCCCGATAAAGAACGTATTTATAGAATAGTAGGCGAAGGGCGCGAACCCTCCGGAGAAACCATGTTCCTGAACAGCGTTGTTCCAGATGTAGCTAGGTTCCAGCATCAAATACCAGGATTTGAGGCCGAAGCGGGTTTTCACAACTATGGCGCCAATATAAAAATACCGGATGGGGACCGGCCGGCTAAAAAATTTGAAAACAGGATAGCAGGCAGCCGTAGTTCTACCGCCATCATTACCTGGCCTGAGTATTTTGATGTCTTTAAATATGATTGGCTCGCGGGCAATGCGGCAAGCCTCAACGAACCCTTTAAAGTAGTGCTTTCAGAAAACAGGGCCCGCAAATATTTTGGCGAGCTCCCCCCGGACAGCATGATCGGCAAGACGGTGATCTATGATGATTCCTTACGGGTAACCGTATCGGGTATCGTAAAAGACTGGAATAAAAACACCGATTTCGGCTTCACCGATTTTATTTCCATCAGTACGGCCACCCATAGTTTCTTAAAGAGTCAAATTCCGACGGATGACTGGAGCAGCTTGCAGATACATAATTCCATGGCTTTTGTAAAGCTGGTAAAAGGGACTACGGCGGCACAGGTGAATGAGCGATTCGCTACCTATATCAAACAACACGTAAAGTGGAATAAACCAGGCGCCTCCTTCAGCATGTGGCTCCAGCCTCTGACGGAAATCCATTTTACCAGCGAATTTCACCGGCCGGATGATGGGGACGATTTCGATAAACCTTATCTGCCTACCTTATACGCCCTGATGGGACTCGCGTTATTTATCCTGCTGATTGCCGTTGTCAACTTTATTAATTTATCGACAGCGCAATCCATCTATCGGGCAAAAGAAATCGGTGTCCGGAAAGTAATGGGCAGCAACAAAACCAACATTGTATTTCAATTTCTAACCGAAACATTCGTCCTTACGCTAATAGCAGTAGCCTTGTCGGTGCTGTTGGTAAACCCCGTTCTTGCCGCCTTCCATTTATTCATCCGGCAAGGCATCACCTTTCACCCTTTTGCCCCTTCCACCCTTCTCTTTTTATTCCTCATAACCCTTATCACCTCCTTACTGGCCGGCTTTTACCCTGCAAGGGTCTTAGCCTCTTATCTACCCGTGCTGAGCTTAAAAGGGGCGGTCGCGCAGAACGCCGGCGGGAAAGGGAATTTACGAAAAGGATTGATTATTTTTCAATTCAGCATTGCCCTGATCTTCATTATCGGCGCCATCATTATGGGCAACCAGATCCGGTTCATGCGCGATACGGACAAAGGCTTTAACAGCGATGCTATTTTGACGATGAATCATTGGCGCGACCGGAATGGTAAAATAAAAATATTGGCAGAAAGCATTAAACATATTCCTGGCATTGAAAAAGTAATCGTGCAGAGCAACCCACCGGCGGCCTTTGGACATTGGGGAGACCATTTCAAATACAAAGGCAGGGAGGAGATAGATCTGCCGGTTTCCATAGAGGCGGGAAATGAGGATTTTATTCCCTTTTATCGGATGAAGTTAATAGCCGGCAGAAATATACTACCCAGCGATAGCATGAAAGAACTGGTGATCAATGAAACCTGTTCCAGGGCCATGGGCCTTATAAAACCGGAAGAGGCAGTAGGCAAATTTCTTTACAGGAATGGCAGGCCTTACCCGGTGGTGGGCGTAGTGGCTGATTTTCATGAAGGCTCCTTTCATGAGGCCATAAGGCCAGTGGTTATTGCCAAAGCGCCTGAATGGGAACGGAGCATTTCGGTTAAACTGGCTGCCACCGGAAAACAAGCAAGGGATATGAAACCCATCCTTTCTGCACTGGAGACACAATGGAAAAAAGTATATCCGGATGAACCATTTAATTATAGTTTCCTGGATGAGGCCCTCACCTGGTTGTATGACCAGGAAATAAAGACAGCCTGGCTGATGAATACGGCCATGCTGATCACCATTTTCATTTCCACCATTGGATTGTTTGGCCTTGCGCTGTTCGCTGCCGGGAGAAGAACCAAAGAAATCGGTATCCGCAAAGTCTTAGGGGCATCTGTAATGAATATAACAACCCTGTTAAGCCGGGACTTCCTCACCCTGATATTAATAGCCATTGTGATTGCATCCCCTGTCGCCTGGTATTTTATGAACCAATGGCTGCAGGATTTTGTTTACCGTACCCCTATCAGTGGGTGGGTATTTGTATCGGCAGGATTGGGAGCGATCGTAATTGCCCTGGTCCCTGTCAGCTTTCAGGCCATCCGCGCCGCGCTGGCTAATCCGGTAAAGAGCCTGCGATCAGAATAAATCGACACCAGTTCGGTAGTAAGATCATCTGGCTGCAAATTTTGGCCGGATGAATGATCATATTATCCCTTTTTCAATTGTCGAACTTTGGATTCCGGCAATTCTTTATAATTCTCTTTGCTTACTACTTTTTTGCCGGATTTACTTTCTAGGTCCTTTCGTGCCCTCCCGGCTACACTGCCACCCTCATTGGCTGCCTTTTTGTTTTGCACAAAGCCCTTTGCATTTTTATTCCTCGCAATTTCAGTAGTGGAGGCTTCACCCAGCATGGTAAATATCAGCTCCAGGTCGTTCATGTGGTCACGCAGGTTATCAGAGGCTTTGGTAAGGCCCTTCATATCCTTATAGGCAGCAGGAGTAAGCCCAAAAGTCGCTTTGCTAATCTCAGCAGTGAGTATACTGTATTCCTTGCCTTCCTTTACACCCCGTTTTTTCCACTCCCCGGTAAGCTCATCCCGGATAGAGAACTTCGTCGGAGCTTCGTTCCTCGCTCCTTCTCGTTCGTAACGTTCGCTTCGCTCCGTTACCTCTAGCCCTTTTTTCGATCCACTCTTCACTGTAGCCCTTAGCCCTATATAATTCTCTCATCCGGGCCTGAGCCAGCTCAGGGTTTTCTATTTCCTGCATTCGTTCATACCCCACCCGTGAAAGCCACAGCTTAAAAGGTTCTGCTTTGGGGGATGGGATAGATTGGATAAGACGTAAAAGTTGCTCCGTATCAGCGACATCCGTCATTCGCATTTTTCCGTCCTCAGCTATCATCTTCAAAGCGTTACAATTTGTAACGCTTTCATTTCCTTCAGCCGACAATCTCTTTTTTAATACCCTCCAATAAACTTGAGGGTTTGAACTTTCCGTCAGCACGCCTATCACATCTACAATACTGAAATACCATTTCTGCTCCTGCTCATTCCAGGCGGAACGGACTTTTTTACTTCCAAATAATTTTATGTTGTTCATGTAATTAAGGTTTACGAACAACTAAAATACTAAATAATTTAGCTAAAAATCAATTTACTTGTTCACTTCCCCGGCCCCGTGATCGCCACGATGCTATCCACGATGAACGCGCTATATCCGCGCCAGGGGATGGAGCCCATATATTCTTTATAATGCAGCTCCACATTTTTGCCGCTGCTCAGCATCAGCTTCTGGGCCACCGCTTCGTCGGACACGGAGAATACAAACTCATAAGATTGTACCGTATTCGGGGCCATGGAACGCAGTCCGTTCTGGATCAGCTTGCCCTCATAGGTCTTGAAAATAAACCCTTTTTTCACGATATAATTTAACTCCCCGGCTTTCACGCCTTCCCCGAATACGAAAAAGTAGCGGATCCCGATGAAGATCAGCAAACCGGCAATGATCACCAGGCCGGCGATCCTAAGAAATTTTTTCATAGTATTTTATTAAAAGGGTTATTATAAATTCTTCTAAGCCGGCTATTTCCCACCGTCAAATCCATATTTATCCACCAGGTAGATCAATGCCGCCATATTCAACGCGCCCAATTCCAGCTCCCGCTTGTTCACATTCTCCAGCACATCGCTGCGGGAATGATGATAGTCGAAATAACGCTGTGAATCCGGCCGCAGTTCTCCCACGACCGCGCCCAGTTTTGCCTCTAACGGATTCACATCCGCGCCGCCGCCCCCTTTGTCGAAGGAATAGACCCCATAAGGCTGTAATAGCTGGAGCCAGGGGCGGATAGCAGCCAGTTTCTCCTCTGACAGGGAAATGCTGAACCCGCGCGGGGTAAATCCTCCCGCATCGCTTTCCAATCCAAATAAATGTTTTTCATGGTTGGCCTTCGCCTCATCGGCATATTTTTCGCCTCCCCGTCCCCCGTTCTCTTCATTGGCGAATAAGACCACCCGGATCGAATGCCGGGGTTTGTAGCCGGCTGCCTTCAGGGCCCGCAATACTTCGATCGAATGCACACAGCCCGCCCCGTCATCCTGCGCGCCTTCGGCGGGATCCCAGCTATCCAGGTGCCCCCCTACCGTGATGAACTCGTTCGGGAACTCACTGCCCCTGATCTCCCCGATAACATTATGCGCCAGGGTATCCGGCAGCATCTGCCCCTGCGTCCGCAGATAGACTTTTATTTCTCCGCCGTCCTTCTTTCCATTTCCGCTGCCCCCTTTGTTTTCAAGAGCGTCCGCCAGTTTACCGGCATCCCGAAGACCCACCGCCGCAGCCGGGATCTTAGGGAAACTATCATTATAGAACATCGCTCCCGTATGCGGGTTATTATCCACCGAATGCGTCATCGACCGTACCAATACCCCCACTGCCCCATATCTGGCAGCCTGGGAGGGGCCGAATACCCGGTAACGGACCGCATCCCCGTAGGAGCGAAAAGTTTCGACCAACCGGGGATTGAACGCATAATTATAAAATACGATCTTCCCTTTAATTTCATTTTTACGCTGCTCCAGTTCCTCGAAGGAATGGATCAGCACCACCGGCGCCTCAATCCCCTTCGGGCCCGTACCCAATGAATTGCCCAGGGCCAGGATATCCAGCCCAACCCGCCGGCCCTCGTCGCCAGTGGCCGACATCGATCCATTGCCTGCCTCCGTAGCGCTTCCGCCGTCCGTCCCCGATCCGCTACCTACGCCACTCCAGCTCGCAGAATCCTTTCCCCCCCTCACCCAATGCGGCACCATACACTCCTGCAGCCACACCTTATCGGCACCCGCATCCTGCAAAGCCTTCTGTCCCCAGGCTTCCGCCTGATAATACTGCGGACTGCCTGAAAGCCGGCCCCCGATCGTCTTGGCCAGCACCCGCAGGTTGCTATAAGCCTTCCCATTCACCAGCACCTCGTCCGCCAGCCGGCGGAGAAATAAAGAATCTTCAGTCGGGGTCAACCGTATCGGTTCTGCCCGTCGGGATCCCGTCTGGGCAAGGGCCCTTTGCCCCATCCCTACTCCTAAAAATAAAAGTAAGCCCCCCGTCAACAATTTATAGTACATCCCTGTTATTTTCCGCTAAAGTTAAGGTTTGCTTCATTACCTTGTTGCTCTAAAATTTAATCAGTCACTATGCGGATCGGAATTGTTTGTTATCCCACATTCGGTGGCAGCGGAGTATTAGCGACAGAATTAGGGAAAGCCCTGGCTGACAAAGGTCACCAGGTCCATTTCATTACCTATCAGCAACCGGTAAGATTAAACGAATTCAACGCCAATATCTTCTATCACGAGGTCCGGGTCACCAATTACCCCCTCTTCGACTACCCCCCCTATGAGACAGCCCTGGCCAGCGCCATGGTGGATGTGATCATGAACCATCAACTGGACCTCCTCCATGTACACTATGCCATCCCCCATGCCTCGGCCGCTTATATGGCCAAGAAAATAGTGGAAACGCAGGGACGAAGGATCCCCGTCATCACCACCCTGCACGGTACCGATATCACCCTTGTGGGAAAAGACAAGACCTTTGCCCCCGTGGTGGCCTTCTCCATCAACCAGAGCGATGCCATTACGGCCGTATCGTATAACCTCCGCGATGAGACCTATCGCACCTTCGCCATTGAAAAAGAGATCCGGGTCATCCATAACTTCGTAGATACCCGTCGGTTCCAAAAGAAACCGATCGATGCCTTCCGCAAAGTGATCGCCCCCAATGGAGAAAGGATCCTCATGCATGCCTCCAATTTCCGGAAAATAAAAAGGGTACAGGACGTAGTTCGCATCTTTGACATCGTCAATAAAAAGATTCCCAGCAAGCTACTATTCATCGGGGACGGCCCGGAACGCCCGGGAGCGGAAGACCTCTGCCGGGAGCTTGGATTGACCGACCAGATGCGCTTCGTAGGCAAACAGGAGCAGATGGAAGAGATCCTTGCCGTAGCCGACCTTTTCCTGCTTACCTCCGAATATGAGAGTTTTGGACTGGCGGCCCTTGAGGCCATGGCAGCCGGCGTGCCTGTCATTTCCACCAATGCGGGTGGGTTGCCGGAGATCGCGGTGGAAGGCGAGACGGGTTACCTGAGCGAAGTGGGAGATATCGAAAATATGAGCGCCCACGCGATCAGCATACTGGAAGATGACGCCATATTGAAAAAATTTAAGATCAACGCTGCCGCTCATGCGAAACGATTCGACATTCATACGATCGTTCCCGAATACGAAGCCCTTTATAATCGATTTCTTATTAAATAAGGCTGGCGCCGGGCCGCGGCCGGCCATCCGGCGCCTATCTCCTCAACCATTTCTCCGGATCGAACATATGATCCTTTTCATCGGAGATGAGGAACTCCAGCTGGTTGATCTCCCCTACCCGGCCAATGATCTGCCCGGTCTTGATCTGCTCCCCTTTTGTCACAGAGACCGTCGACAGATTACTATACGTCGTAAAATACTGCCCATGCCGGATCACCACCGCCTGCACATCTCCCACATTGAAGACACTTCCCACCTCTCCGTCAAAGACGGCCTTCACAGCCGCCCCCGGGCTCACATCGATGGTCACCCCCTGGTTATTATGGATAATACCTTTGATATATTCATGCGGGCCATAGGCCATACTCACCGTCCCGGAGACCGGCCAGGGCAGATGCCCCCTATTCTTTAAGAAATTGCCGGACAAATGCATATCCTCATCACTGGTGAACACCGTCTTGGAAGCAGACTTGATCGGCGTCATCGCCACCGTATTATCCGGAGCGGCATTATTATTCGTAACAACCGGCCGGTTGGTCTTGGTAGTAGCCGTAGCCGATTTTTCCGAGGCAGCCGTCGACGCTTTATCCGCTGCATCCTTTCTCTTTGCCTCCTTGATCGCCACATCCCGGGCCCGTTTGATCGCTGCTGCGATCGCTCCGGACAGCTTCTGGTCCTGCTTTTGCTTGGCGACCATCTCTTTCTTCAACTCCTTTTCCTGGGACTTCAGTTTGTTGACGACGGCATCCTTTTCCTTTTTCTCATCCTCCAGGATCGCCCTTTCTTTATTCTGCTTCTTCAACACCTCGTCTTTTTCCAGTCTTGTCACTTTCAGCCCGTCGATCTTCCCCTGCAACAGATCCTGGGTGCGCCGGATATTCTCCGCCCGCTCCTCCCGGTAAGCCCGGTAAGACTTCAGGTATTCGATCCTTTTCACCGCGTCATTAAAACTCGTCGCCGAGAAAATAAAATTGAGGAAATCATAGCTGCTCCGGTTCTTATAAGCGAATACGATACTTTCCGCATACTGGATACGGAGCGTGTCCAGTTCTCTGCGCAGTTTCAGGATCTCCCGCCAGGACTCGTTCATATTTCCCTGGATCACATTGATCTGGGCATTGATATTCTGAATAGCTGATTCCCGGAGATGGAGACGGCGCTGCAGCAGGGCCAACTGACCCAGGGTCTCCCGTTTGTTCTTATGGGTTTCGTCCAGCGACCGCTTCACATCCTCGATCTCTTTTTGGATGGCGGCCCGCTCTTTTTCCAGATCGCTGCGGCTTTGCGCAGGCGTTTGCGCGGAACAAAAACCAACCATCAGCAAGACAAAAATCCCCGTAAGAACAGACTTCAGCATATTATTTTGAATTTGGATGGGTAATTTTCAACAAAATATACATCATAACGTCTATTTCCGCTTATAATTTTTAGGAACCGTAAAAGAAAAGCTTAAGGGTTCGTTAAACCTGTTCTGCTTATACGACAATTCGATATCCACTTTCGACTTTTCGGCCACCGAGATCTTCCGGTACGTGGAGAACCGCAGCGTATCCTTTTGCTCATAATCCCCATATGTGAGGTCACAGGTACGGGCACGCATGGGATCTATATCATCCAGTTTACTATGCCGTAGCGTATTGTCGCCGGAATTCAGGGTGAGATAATTCTTGAACAGGCTGCCGATGCTCAGCAGCGAGACGCCCGCCTGCTCTTTTTTATAGAAAAGGATATTGCTGCTGTCCAGGTAGATCGGGTTGCCTATCAGCAGATCCTGGAGGGTCCTGAAATCGATCGGCAGATGGATCTCCTCCTGCAGGTAGCTGACAGAGCGAAGCCGGGCCACCTTCTTCAGTTTGTCCAGGATCTTGACACTATCCGGGGTGATCAGCACCCGGAAGGCTTCGATGCCCAGCCCCAGGTTGATCGACAGCCAGATCAGGCTATCTTTCTTTATATGGATAAAGGCATTGAACTCATAATCCTTGCCATCCCCTCCCTCATAATGCACTTTCATCTTGGAGGAAAAAGTCTGAAAGTCGATCCGGTTCTTCGCCAGTTGCCCCAGGGTCTGACGGATCACCCGCAGAGAATCCGCTTTCCGGTCCACCGGGGGCACCGGCGTGTCGACGGGTCCGGCCACCACCGTATCTTTCCGGCTGCTGGGTACCGCCATCACTTTCTGGATCTTCTTAGCCGAGCGGCAGGCGCCCATACCCCCTGCCAATATCACTGCCAGGGCGATCAGCACCCCCCACCCCTTGTTACATTCGTTCATTTCATTTTTTTATTCCTTTTAAAAATCTTCCGGAGTCATTCCCCCCTATAGCGGGCTGGGGGTTACGCCTTCCCCGTATGCCCAAAACCTCCCGCATTACGGGCTGTACTATTGATCTCGTCTACTTCTTCCCACCGGACCTGCTCCACGGAGGCGATCACCATCTGCGCGATCCGGTCCCCCGGATGCAGGGTCTGCTCCTCACCGGACAGATTGATCAGGATCACTTTGATCTCTCCCCGATAATCCGAATCGATGGTGCCCGGCGAATTGAGAACGGTGATCCCCTGCTTGAAAGCCAGGCCGCTCCGGGGGCGCACCTGCGCTTCATAGCCGATGGGCAGTTCGATAAAAAGACCGGTGGGCACCAGTTGTCGTTCCAGGGGTTTCAGGACGACGGGTTCGGCGATACTGGCCCGCAGATCCATACCGGCCGAGCCCTCCGTTGCATATTCCGGCAGGGTATTGGCAGACTTATTGATGATTTTCACGTTAATTTTCGACATGCCGCAAAGGTAGGGGCTGTCTGTGTTTTTTTAGCGGCAAATAAAGCATATTATTATTCCCTCACCAGCAAGACCGTCGCATAGGCCACCAGCCCTTCGCCCCGTCCCACAAAACCCATCTGCTCGGTGGTAGTAGCCTTAATGGAAATATCCTCCGCGGGGATCTCCAGGATGGCAGCCATCGCGCTGCGCATCGCATCCGCATATTTCATGATCTTGGGTGCTTCCAGGCAGACCGTACTGTCGATATTGACCACCCGGTACTGTTTACCCCGAACCAGCGCATATGTCTTTTGCAGCAGGATCTTACTGTCGATATCCTTGTAGGCAGGATCCGTATTGGGAAAATGGAGGCCGATATCACCCAGGTTGAGAGCTCCCAGCAGCGCATCGCAAATGGCATGTAGAAGGACATCGGCATCACTATGCCCCAGCCCTCCTCTGGAAGACGGGATATGCACCCCGCCCAGCCATAATTCCCGCCCCTCGGCCAATTGATGAAAGTCTACCCCGCTCCCGATCCGGTATGACATAATAAGTATGTTTATAATAACAAAGCGTCCCGGGAGTTCCCGGGACGCTTCAAAAATATTGTTTTTTCCATTAAGGCGTAGTCGTTGGCGTACTGTTATTATCGCTACCGCTATCCAGGTCGAAAGACAATCCGAAACGCAGGGTATTTGACAGGGGATTCCTGTTCGTCCCGCTACCCGAAGGCACGAGGTAGGAGAAGTTCAGCCCCATTACATTATACTTCAAGCCCACTCCCACACTGAAATACTTCCGGTTGCCCTGGTTCTTGTCCTCATAATAATATCCCGCCCGGAAAAAGAACTGGTCCTGGTAGGAATACTCCGCCCCAAGAGAAAATTGCAGCTTTTGCAACTGATTGCCACCACTGAAGGAGCTGGTCCAGCCGCTGATGAAACCCTTGCTATGGTAATTGGCGAGATTGATGGAATCCTGCGTCGCATTGGTCGGGTTGGTGGGCACCGGGGGGGCCGGCACCAGTAATTTGTGGATATCCAGCCCGAACATGATCTTGTTATCCTCATTGAACACGGCTGTATAAGATGCCCCAAGACCCAGATCCGCCGGGATATAATCCTTTTCCTGGGCATTGTTGGTATAGCCGATCTTACCGCCCAGGTTGGTGAGCGCAAGACCAAAATTCCATCCGCCGGCCTCATCCGTCGCTCCATGGTAGAAAAGACTGATATCGGCGGCAAAGGTCTTGCCGGGCTGATAAGTAGAGCCGCTGGCTGCATATCCTCCGGCCAGATTGGAATAAATATAACGTCCTGCCAGGCCGATGGATAATTTATCGCCCAGTTTGCGGGAATACCCCAGATCGATGCTGAACTCACGGGGATGCCCGTTGCCTATTTCGTTTCCGTTGTAGTCGGTAAATTGGATATTACCCAGGCTGAAATACCGGATAGAGCCGGATATGGCCTGGTCCTTGTTCTCCCCTATTTTTTTATACGCGGAAGCTGCCAGTAAATACACATCGTTCAGCCCAAGATCCTTGAGCCAGGGAGTATAGGTCAGCCCGATCCCGATATCTTTTTTGGCAAATGGTGTTTTAGAAAGGTTATAAAAACTGGAGCTGGCGTCCGGAGAAGTAGCGACCCCCAGGTCTCCCATTCCCCCGGCTCTTGCATCCGGAGAGATCCGGAGAAAAGGTACGGCCGTCGTTGTAAGAGTAATTGGAGTGGCCGTCTGAGCCCGGATAGTGGACATTCCTGCAAAAAATAACACTAAAAAAGCAGCTAGACCCTGGTACAATCTTTTCATGAGTTTTTTTAATTTTCTTTTACAATCACGCAAATTCTGACGAATTGGTTTCCTCCGGGCAATAATGTTTTTAAAAGCCTGGATGGATCTCACTAGGAGCGCTTGCTCATAAGTCGGAATCTTTCTAAGAAAAGTAAATTTTAGTAATAGGCAGCTAAATTAGTATTAATCAATGTTTTTTAAACTTTGCGAGCAGGTCGGGGCCGTAAATATACATTCCTTTTCCCATTTCTGCCAACAGCCCGCCCCCGCTATTTCAATCAATTTTCTATCAATCCCACTCCAACGGTTTCCGGGGGCATTTATTGTTGGCCAGCCCCATTTCGCGGGGCCTTGCCGTCCTCCTCCGAACCGGTTTCACCGGCCCCCTCCCCACCCGTCCCGCGCGACTCGCGTCAAGCTGTCAATATCCGTACCAAACCTGCGATGCCTCCTCCGGCCAGGTGCCTAACCCCCACCCGCCAAAACCTTCTCTCACAATCACTTAATTGGCTGAAATCATCGATTTAGGCACTATCTTTGTAAATTGGGCAACTGTGGATAACTAAGCTCCGTATTTATATACAATATATACTTAGAAACAACGTTTATTCTGGATTACAAATTACGGCTAAAAGCGTTAACTATGAATCTGAAAAACCTAGCAATCCTGGCGTCCTGCACCCTTCTTCTGGTCGCAACCTCCTGTCACCATAAGCCGGCTCAGTCCAGCGTTACAGGTTGGAATTACAACGACTCGAAAATGGGAGGCTTCCAGGTTTCCAAAGAAAAAGAACAACGCACCGGTCCGGGATTGGTATTTGTTCAGGGAGGTACCTTCACTATGGGGGCTACCCAGGAAGACGTCATGAGGGACTGGAACAATATTCCCAGACGTGTGACGGTGAACTCCTTCTATATCGACCAGACCGAAGTGGCCAATATCCACTACCGCGAATACCTGTACTGGCTCAATGCCGTGTTTGATGCTGACGAATACAAGGCTGTCCGCGACGCAGCATTACCGGATACCCTTTGCTGGAGAAGCGAGCTGGCCTATAATGAACCGCTCGTCGAATACTATTTCCGCCACCCTTCTTATAATTATTACCCTGTCGTCGGGGTCACCTGGAAGCAAGCCCATGACTTTTGTCTCTGGCGCTCCGACCGGGTAAATGAGAAGGCCCTTCTCGACAAAGGTTTTATCAACCAGAATGCCGTTAAGAACTTACAAGGTCTGGGACAAGAAAACTTCAATACGAAAGCTTACCTGATGGGCGAATTCCAGCCCACTCCCGGCAAACAAGCCAGATCCAAGAGCAATACACTCAGGAATCCCAATGGTACCCCCCGTACACAGGTGACCTTCGAAGATGGTATCCTGTTGCCGAACTACCGCCTGCCCACAGAAGCAGAATGGGAATATGCCGCCCTGGGTTATATCAACCAGAACCCTCTCCCCGGCAAAACGGATAAGAAGCGTGGGGAAGAGCTCATCGCCAACAAACAGGTTTATTCCTGGAGCAATAACGTAAATGGTCTGCGTGATACCCGTCACGGTAGCTGGCAGGGTACCTTCATGGCCAACTTCAAACGTGGTTCCGGAGATAATATGGGAGTAGCCGGTGGTCTGAATGACAACGCCGTTTATACCGCCCCTGTCACCTCCTTCTTCCCTAATGGCTTCGGTATCTATAATATGTCCGGTAACGTGAGCGAGTGGGTGGGTGACGTCTATCGTCCCCTCAATACCCAGGACGTAGAAGACGTAGCTCCTTACCGTGGTAATAAATTCGAAACCGTGGATATGGGCAAAGAAGGCAAAGCCGAAAGAGACAGCCTTGGCCGGATCAAGATGCGTAATGTGACTGACTCCGAAAGCAAAAATCGCCGTAACTACCAGAAAGGCGACGTGATCAACTACCTGGATGGTGACTCCTCCATCGCCGGTATCGCTTACGGCTACGGTAAAACTACCCTGATCAGCAACAAATCGAGAGTGGTTAAAGGTGGATCCTGGAACGACCGCGCTTACTGGCTGAGCCCCGGCACCCGCCGCTTCCTGGAAGAAGACCAGGCTAACAGCACCATCGGGTTCCGTTGTGCTATGGACCGTGTAGGTAGCCCGGCAGGTAATGGCCGCCAGACCGGTATCAACTACAAAGCAAGAAGACAGAATACGCGTAAGCAGTAGACGCACCTCATATAATAAAAGAAGCCACCTGAATGGGTGGCTTTTTTTATTATATTGTATCAAAACCTGCCCATGTTTAAAAATTATATAAAAACAGCCTTCCGTAGCCTGCTGAAGAATAAAGGTTTTACCTTTCTCAATGTCCTGGGACTCTCCCTCGGCCTGGCCACCTGCCTGCTCATTGTATTCTATGTAGCGGACGAGCTCAGCTATGACCGGTACAACGTAAAGGCCGACCGGATCTTCAGGGTCAATACCGACATGAAACTGGGTGACAATATCACTAATTTCGCCATCGCCGCCCCAGCCGTATCGGCATCCCTGACCGGCAACTTCCCCGAAATCGAAAGATCCGTACGACTGCTGCGCCAGGAAAACGTCCGCTTTAGAAAGGGCGAACAGGATATACAGGAATATAGGGTCGCCCACAGCGACCCCGGCATCTTCTCCGTTTTCACCCTGCCCATGATTGAAGGCGATCCCGCCACGGCACTGGCAACCCCCAACTCCGCGGTTATCACCGCCAGCACCGCAAAAAAATATTTTAATACCATCCATGTCGTAGGGCAGACGCTGTCAGAGATCGGGGACAGTAATCATATTACGATCCATACCATCACAGGAGTGATCCGGGACATACCAGCGCAGTCGCATTTCAATTTTGACTTCTTCCTGTCGATGTTATCCGTATCCGAAAGCCGTGCGACCAATTTCTATGCTTTGTTCCCTTTTAGCACCTATATCCTGCTGCAACCGGGCGCCGATCCCAAAAAACTGGAAGCAAAATTCCCCGCTTTCATGAGAAGGTCCCTCACTACCAACGAATACAGCTATGATGATTTTGAAAAAGGCGGCAATTATATGAAGTTAAACTTAACGCCCCTGAAAGATATTCACCTGACATCCAACCGGACCGACGAACTGGGTTCAAACGGAAGCCGGCAATATGTGACCATTTTCTCGGCAACGGCCCTGCTGATCCTGCTGATCGCCTGCATTAACTTTATGAACCTCTCTACAGCCCGTTCCTCCAACCGGGCCCGCGAAGTAGGCGTCCGCAAAGTACTCGGCTCACCCCGCAAATACCTGATTGCCCAATTCCTTTCCGAATCTGTTTTAATAACGCTGGCCGCAACCCTGCTGGCCCTGGCAGCAGCATGGGCTTTGTTGCCCCTGTTCAATCAGTTGTCGGGAAAGACCCTGACCGTCACGGCTCCTATGCTCAGCTGGTTATTACCTTCCTTACTAGCCATCGTTATCGTAGTAGGCATACTCGCCGGCTCCTATCCCGCCTTTTTCCTTTCCGCCTTCCAGCCCATAGATGTACTAAAAGACAACCGAGGGAACCGAAGGTTGCGAACGAGGAAGGAGCGAGGAACGAAGCTCCGACGAAGTCCTCTTGCCACAGGTTTTAAAGGCGGCGGGCTCCGCAGCTTCCTGGTCGTTTTCCAGTTTTCCATCTCCATCTTCCTCATCATCGGCACCCTGGTCATATACCATCAGCTGCATTATATCCAAAGCAGGGACCTCGGGTTCGATCGCACCCAGGTGCTGGTGATAAAAAATACCGATGCATTGGAAAATCCCAGACTACTCCAACAGGAGATCAGGCAATTGCCGGGTGTCCTGAATGTCACGCTCTCGAGCTTTACTCCCACCGGCAGCCGCCGCTGGCACAATTTCGGCAACACGAGCACCAGCGACCATTCCCTCCAGACGGAATTCTGGCCGGTGGACAGTGCCTATTTAAATACCATGGGTATGCAATTGGTGCAGGGCCGCAATTTCTCGAGCCAGCTTTCAACGGACTCCTCCGCAATCATCGTCAATGAAACCGCAGCCAGGATGCTGGGTTACGCCAGTGCCCCATTGGACAAAAAAGTTTCCTATGCTTTCACGGGTCGCCAGAGAGAATTTCACATCATCGGCGTAGTAAAAGATTTCAACTTCAACTCCCTGCGGAATAATATCACGCCGCTGGCAATGGTTATGGCCCCGGGCTGGGAAGAAAACCTGAGCGTCCGGATCAATCCGTCGAAGACGGATCTGCCCGCCTTGTTAGCCCGGATAGAAAATAAATGGGTAAGCTTCTCCCCACACCAGCACATCGTCTACTCTTTTATGGATGAAGACTTTGACGCCCTTTACCGGACGGAGCAACGTTTGGGGCAACTCTTTGTCATCTTTACCACCCTGGCTATTATCATTGCCTGTCTGGGCCTCTTCGGCCTGGCGGCTTATGCGGCGGAGCAGCGCTACCGGGAAATAGGCATCCGCAAGATCCTGGGCGCCGAGGTCTCCGCCCTCGTCCTGCTGCTCTCCAAAGATTTTATAAAACTAATCCTCCTCGCAGTCCTGATCACCATGCCCCTCGCCTGGTGGGCTATGAGTAAATGGCTGGAGAGCTTCGCTTACCGCGATGGCCTTCAATGGTGGACCCTGGCCATCGCCGCACTGGCTGCCCTGATCATAGCTTTCATCACCATCAGTTTTCAATCCATTAAGGCAGCTATTGCCAATCCGGTGGATAGTCTAAGATCGGAGTGAAGCGCACAGGTTATTCAGACCAGAGGGCGCACGCGGCCGATCCTGGAAGTGCGGGCTAATGCGGGCTGACCTATTCTGCCCGTAGGCTCTCGACAGGATTCCCCATCGCCGCTTTGATCGTCTGAAAGCTGATCGCCGCCAGCGTGATCAGCCCCACCGACACCCCTGCCGCGAAGAACAGGTCCCAGCCGATGCTGACCCGATAGGCAAACCCGAGCAGCCATTTATGCGAGGCCCACCACGCAACCGGAAAAGCGATCAGCACCGCCACCATCACCAGCTTCAGGAAATCGGCCGACAATAGGACCGCGATCTGGCGCACAGACGCCCCCACCACTTTCCGGATACCGATCTCCTTCTGCCTTTTTTGTGCAGTGAACGCGGCGAGGCCAAACAGTCCCAGGCAGGATATCAGGATGGCGATACCCGCAAACCACCGCGACAGCGTAGCCACCCGCTGCTCCGAAGCATACAGGGCCTGGTAGTCGGCATCCAGGAACTTGTATTCGAAAGGCAGCCCTAAGTTGAACTGCTTATAAAACTCCCCGATCCGGGCCAGCGTCGCTTTCTCCGTTCCCGCCTGCAGCTTGACCAGCACGCTGCTGTTGTTATGCGAATACATCATATAGAAAGGCTCTATTCTTTTATACAGCGATTCAAAATGAAAGTCCTTTACCACCCCTACGATCACCCGCGGTTTGCCCCAGAATTGCACGATCTTACCGACAGGGTGCTGAAGTTTCATCGCGGCAATAGCCGTTTCATTGAAGATCACACCCATACTGTCTGTCCCGAACTGCCGGGAGAAGGGTCGTCCCTCCACCATCTTCAGGCCCATCGTCCCTACAAAATTATCGTCGACAGACAGCCCGCTGAATTCAACCCCGGCATTGGGATCCTTCCCTTCCCAGTTCACTCCGCCAGTCCAGCTATGCATACTCATCATATCGCCATCCATGTCCGAAGCATTCACCACCCCCGGAATCTTTTTTAGCTCCGACAGAAAAGACTCCAGACCGTATTGTAAATTCCCCTCATTAGGAAAACGAATGACCTGGTCCCGGCTATACCCCAGGTTCCGCGTCTGTATCAGGTTCATCTGCCGGTACACCACCACCACCGATATAATGAGGATCGCCGAGAGCGCAAATTGAAAGACCACCAGCCCCTTGCGGATCCAGGTCTCCGATGCTGAAGTGGTGAATTTTCCCTTCAACACCCGTACGGGCTTAAATCCCGACAGGTAGAGGGCGGGATAGCTGCCCGCGAGCAAGCCGGTGATCACCGTTATACCGGTCACTGAAAGAAAAAGACCCGGTGTAACGGACAGATGCAGCGCTTTCCCGGTTATTTCCTTAAAAGCCGGCAGGCAAAGCCAGACAAGCCCGACGGCGATCAGCAGGGACAAGACCGATAATAGCAACGATTCCCCCAGGTATTGTAAAACGAGGGTTCCCCGGCGTGCACCTATGACCTTTCTGATCCCAACCTCTTTGATACGACCCGAAGCCTTCGCCGTGGAGAGGTTCATGAAATTGATACAGGCGATCACCAATATGAAAACAGCGATAATAGAAAAAAGCCGGACATACTCGATCCTTCCTCCCGCCACCGCACCCATCTCATAGCGGTTGTATAGATACCGGTCCGAATACCGCTGGGCGAACAAGGTGCCGATCCATTTAAGATTCTCTTCACCATTGGCAGCCTTCCCTTTCGCCCGCATAAATCCCCGGAGTTTATTGTTGAAAGCAGCCAGGTTCGTACCCTCTTTCAGGATCAGGAAAGTACTGGGATTGCTGCTCCCCCAATTATCCAGGTACTGCGAGTTCATTTCGTAGTAACGGGCATAGCTGAACACGATATCGAATTGAGCGCTGGCCCCGGCGGGGGGACCTTCAAAAATACCGGAGACCCAATAAGAGCCGCTGGTATTGCCGCTGAACTCGCCGGGCCGGTCCCATTCTACCCGCTTACCGATAACATTTTCCGTGGTATGAAACAGCTTCAGCGCGAGTGCCTTCGAAAGCAGGACGGCATGCTTATCCGAGAGGACCTGGTCCTTATTACCCAAAAGAAAGGGATAAGAGAAGACTTCAAAGAAATTGCCCGTAGCATAGATCTCACTGGCCTTGATCCGGGCCTCCCCTGCTGAAAGGATCCCCCGGGTATCATCGATCGGATTCGTCGTCACCACCGCAGCAGCCTCTTCCACTTCCGGCATCTCCTTCTTCAGCGCAGCCGCCAGGATACCCGGCGTATGCTCCGTGGTAAACACGCTGCCATCGCCTGTCGGCTGATTTTGCAGCACCTGAACGAGCTGACTGTCCTTCCGGAAGAATTTATCCACCTGCCACTCATCGTTGACCCATATCCCAATCAGCAAAGTACAGGCCAGTCCGATCGACAGCCCCATTAAATTAAGAACCGTGAACTGGCCATTTTTCCGCAAGTTACGCCAGGCTACCCTGAGATGATTTTTAAACATATCGGCTTGTTTTGATATTCATGTTTACTCCGAACGCAATCTCTCCGTCGGATTAGCCACCGCCGCACCTTGTTTTGCGGGAACGGGTTCGGTCAAAATAACCCGTTCCCGCAAAACGTCTCATGATCGGCCTATCGGCCACGGGGCCCGAGGCCCCTATCCGCACGGCCACGGCATTCTCGGCCCTGTCCATCTCTACTCCATCCTCAACTTGTTCACGGGATTTGCCGTGGCCGCACGGATCGCCTGAAAACTAATCGTAAGCAGCGCAATCACGACGACCAGCGCACCCGCCGCAACAAACACCCATCCGCTGATATCGATCCGGTAGACGAAATCCTGCAGCCACTTATGCATAGCCCACCAGGCGATAGGGGAGGCGATGATCACCGACAGCAACACCAGCTTCACAAAATCTTTGGACAGCAGTCCCGCCAGCTGCGTCACCGAAGCGCCTAACACCTTGCGGATGCTGATCTCCTTGCCCCGCTGTTCGGCCATAAAAGCCGACAGCGCAAACAGCCCCAGACAGGCGATGATAATAGCCAGCACGGAGAAGCTGGTGAAAATACGGCCCATCCGCTGCACATCGTCATACATAAGGGCATAACTCTCGTCCAGGAACGTATACCGGATCGGCTGGTTGGGGGAGAACTTCTTCCAGAGTCCGCCGATCGACTGGATCGTAGCCGTCATATCCGACGGACGTACTTTCACCAGCATGGAGGCGTTGCTATAACCGCGCATCAGGCACAAGGGCCCGACATCTTCCTTCATGGACTCAAAATTAAAATCCTGCACCACGCCGACTACCGTGAAGGTAGCCCAGCCGTTGGTAATACGCGTACCGACAGGCTTTTGCAGCAAGAGCCTTTTAGCCATAGTCTGGTTGATGACGACGGCCTGGGAGTCGGACACGATGTCGGCGGATAAATTCCTACCCTCTGCTATTTTCATTCCCAGCGTAGGGATATAATCGGGATCCACCCACCAGGCCTGCCCGCCGACCGGAGCTTCCTCCTTCGTTTTGCCTTCCTTCCAGAAAGGGTTCTGGTCCCGCTTGGAGCCTGCTATCGGTAAATAGCCGCTTATGGCAACATTCTTTATGGAAGGCAATTTCAGCAGTTCGTTTTTAAAGGTCTTGATCTCTTTGTCCAGGGTACTCGTTCCCTGCAGCACCACGACCTGATCCTTATCGAACCCTATCTTCTTGTTCAGGATAAATTGCATTTGCCGGTAAACGATGAAGGTGCCGATGATGAGGATAACCGAAGTCGTAAATTGGAAAACGACCAGGATGCTTCGCAAGCTGGCATTTCGGCTGCCCCGGCTAACGTTGCCCTTCAATACCTGGATCGGTTGGAAGGCAGCAAGATAGAAAGAAGGGTAGAGCCCTGCCAGGATCCCGATGACAAGGGCGGCCAATACCATGATAGGTAACAGCCACCAGGCTCCCCAAGGAAAGACAAGCGACTTGGCGGCCAGCCGGTTAAAATATGGCAGCAGCAGCCAGGCCAGCACGATAGCCAGGATAAAGGAACAAAGACTGAAGAGCAGGGATTCCGTTAGGAACTGTCTCACCAGACTGCCCCGGCCGGAGCCGATCACTTTTCGTAGTCCAACTTCTTTGGCGCGGTTGGCCGACCTTGCGGTGGAGAGGTTGATAAAATTGATGCAGGCGATCAGCAGGATGAAGCAGGCTACTGCCCCGAATAACCAGACAAAGCGGATATCTCCATGAGACAATCCCTCCTGGATATCTGCCGTGATATGGATGGTCGAAACGGATTGCAGGAAAAAGCTGTGCGCTTTCCCGGCCTGTTCCGCATCCGTGCGCCCAGCCTTGATCATCTCGGGGACCATATATTTCCGGACGACGGATTTGAGCTTTTCCTGCAGCTGTGCCGCGTCCGTGCCGGGACGCAGCCGGATATAGGTATCGTAATTCTGCGGTCCCCAGCTGTTCTGCTCTCCAGGCCACAGTTCGTTTCCTTTCAGCGTCAGCAGGAAATCGTATTGGAAGTGGGTGTTGGAAGGGAAATCTTTCATGACGCCCCCGATCTTGCGGGGCCGGGTCTTGTCATTATTCAGATAGAGGATCTTGCCGACAGGGTTCTGGTTCGGGAAATATTTGTCGGCTTTCCTTTTTGATAATACGATGGTATTGGGTTCGGCCAATGCATGGGCCCTGTCTCCATAGACCATGGGGATTTCCAGGATCTCCAGGATTTCGGGATCGGCATACGTGAAGCCTTCCTCATAGGTATTTTGGTCCCCGTCCGACCGCATGACCTCATTGCTGCCCGCCCCATAAAAAAGCGGGAAGGGCATGATGCGCCCAGCCAGCTCGATCTCGGGAAAATCCGCTTTGATCGCTTTCGCGAAAGGGGCGGCCATCGCCGTTCCCTTATAGATCTTTCCATTGTCATCGTAGAGGTTAACCAGCCGGTAAATACGGTCGACCCGGGCGTACCCGCGGTCATAGCTCAGCTCATCCCGGATGAACAGGGCGATCAGCAGACAGGCGGCGATACTCAGGGCAAAACCCCCGATCTTGATGGTGGAGTAAAGCTTTTGCTTTCTCAACTGGCGAAGAGCGATCTTCCAATAATTTTTAAGCATAGTATAATGGTTTATGTAGAACGTATGAGAATACCTCCCGGTTACACGGCCTTGCACATTTTTCCCCCGGATAAGGAAAAGACAACCCTTAAAATGAATTGTTGCACCCCCGCTCCTCCTTGCTTGCATTAATTTGCGTTTCCCTATTTTTGACTTATGAATATAGAGCGCTTATACCAACTCTACCTCCAGCATCCTTCTATACAGACCGATACCCGCAAGCTGAAGGACGGAGACTTGTTTTTCGCCCTGAAAGGACCGAATTTCAATGGTAACCAGTTCGCCATCAGCGCCCTGGAGCAGGGAGCCGCCTATGCTGTCATCGACGAGGCGCCCACGCAGCCTTCAGGATCGGGCGGTTCCGCTGGCCTCCGCGAAGGAGATGAACGGCTGATCCGGGTCGACGACGTATTAACGACCTTGCAGGCCCTGGCCCTCCACCACCGCCGGCAATTCGATATCCCTTTCATCGCCATCACCGGCAGCAATGGCAAGACCACTACCAAAGAGCTGGTCAACGCCGTCCTGGCCTCGAAATATATTACTTATACTACCGTGGGCAACCTGAACAACCATATCGGCGTGCCCCTCACCCTGCTGTCCATCAAAAAAGACGCGCAGTTCGCCGTCATCGAAATGGGCGCCAATCACCAGAAAGAAATAGAAAGTTATTGTCAGTATGCCCTTCCTACCCATGGTATTATCACCAATGCAGGCAAGGCCCACCTCGAAGGCTTCGGAGGCCCCGAAGGAGTAAGGAAAGGAAAAGGAGAGCTCTACGCTTTCCTGCGGCAACACGAAGGAACGGCCTTCGTCATGTGGGATTATGATTACCTGCGGGAGATGAGTAAGGGCATTCCGCATATCCTGCGCTATGGCACCGCTGATGCCGATATCACCGGGGTGGTCGA
>WNFI01092871.1_pt1 | contig 26584 bp, 16 predicted proteins | sample 5400471 | NCBI WGS metagenome assembly WNFI01 (sample SAMN13153348, study PRJNA577476) | soil metagenome | isolation source: 100 cm saprolite on Douglas fir-dominated hillslope | place: USA:California | collected 2013-09-17 | reverse complement strand
GTAGCGAACGACTCCGTCCTGAATCTCGACTCGCAGCCGGTCCCCGTTCGCATAGGTCCCGACCTGGCCGCGCGACACCCCGAGCTCGAAGACCTCGAGCTGGCCGGTCGCTCCAAGGTCGATGGCATAGTCGATATCCGCGTAGCTGGAGGCCGCGCCCGAAGCCTTGAGACCGACGCTGCGACGCGTGTTTGTCTCGATCGCCGTGAACTCGACGAAGCCGTCCCCGGACGCAAGCGTGCGGGTCGAGGACGCCCCTGCGTTCCAGCCGTCCGCCGCGGTCTTGGTGAGGCCGTTCTCGTTGACGCTGACTCCGGACGCGCTCGTCCAGACCAGAGGCGTCAGGGTCAGATCCGTGAGCGTCGCGCCGGTACTGTAGAGGGCGGTGTCGATGCGGAGGGGATAGGCTGGCGTCACGGTGCTCGTGTAGAACGAGCTCCCGTTGCGGTAGTACCCGACGACCCCGTCGCGGACCTCAACCCGGAAACGATCGCCCGCAGCGTAAGCGCCGAAGGTCCCGCGCGACGTGCCCGCCTCGACGACTTCGATCGTCGCGTCGTCGCGGACCTCGATGCCGAAGTCGATATCGTTCCAGGATTGGCTGGAGTCACCGTTCGACAAGCCGGCGGCGCGCGTCGTGTTCGTCTCGGTGGCGGTGAACTCCATCGCACCGTCCGCGCCCTCGATCGCGTTCGCAGAGACAGCGCCGGATGTCCAGCCTGCCGTCCCCGTCTTCGAGAGGCTCGAGCCCGCGATCGACACCCCGACGTCGTTGGACCAGGTAAGGCCTCCGATCCGCACGTCGGTCACGGTGCTGCCCGTATCGTAGAAGGAGGTGTCCACCCTCAGCGGGTAGCGGGGAGCTTGGGAGCTCGTATAGAAGGCGACCCCGTTCTTGAGGTAGCGCACGACCCCGTGCCGGACCTCGACGCGCAGCCGGTCTCCGGCCGCATACGAACCGAAGGTGCCCCGATAGGATCCCCCTTCGTAGACCATCACGGCCCCGGCTCCCTGCGCAAAAATCGCGAAGTCGATGTCGGTGTAATCCTGCGAGCTGTCGCCGTTGCTCAGGCCGCACATGCGGTGGGTCGTGGTCTCGGTCGTGGTGCACTCGACGTAGCCGTAGCCGTCGCGGATCGTCTGGACGCTGGCCGCGCCCGCGTCCCAGGCTGTGGCGCCACCGGTCTTCGTCAGGCTGTTCCCGGACACGGAGACGCCAACGGCGTTCGTCCACACCACCGGCTCGTCGGCGCGAAGGGAGGCCCCCGGGATGAGGGCGAGCAGGGCGACCACGCTCGCGCAAGCGAAGCTGGGCCTTGGCCGTGGGAGGGAGATCATGGCAGGTTTCCTTGCGGTTTAGAGGGCGGGGCGGTCGGTCGTTAGATGCGCCTCAAGAGCTGGTGAAATCAACCCCGCGGGCCGAATCGTCGGTCCAAGGCATGGAGGCAAACTAGTTCGAAATTAGTCACAACGCGTGAATTGTCAAGTGGCCCTGATCACAAAATGAACTTAATCTGCCCGTCGTAAAGCCGCACCTGCGGCGCACGCGTGGCCGGCGGGCATGTCCCTCTTGAACTAATGGGGCTCGGTTTCTCTGCGCGGACTCATTTAGGAATGTGGCGAGTCCGGCTTTGTCCGACTCGGACACGTTCCTAGCCGGCGGCGCCCGTCTCCGGCTGGGCGGCGGGGCCGGTGCTGCTGACCTCGACGCGGTCGCGGCCCTTGGCCTTGGCGGCGTAGAGAGCCGCGTCCGCCCGCTCCATCAGCGCGCTGGCCACGCGCGCGTCCTCGGGGAACGTGGCCACGCCGATGGACACGGTCAAGGGTCCGCCGAAGCGACCGGACCGCGGCGTGTTCGCGCGGATCGCGGCGCGCAGCTTCTCCGCCACTTCCTTCGCCTGGGCCCGGGGGCAGGCGGGCAGCAGCACGGCCAGCTCCTCGCCCCCGTAGCGGAAGGCCAGGTCGCTGGAGCGGATCCCCTTGGTGACCTGGGCCGCCACCCGCCGCAGGGCCGCGTCGCCTTCGGGGTGGCCAAAGCGGTCGTTGTACTGCTTGAAGTGATCGATGTCGATGATCAGGAGCGAGAGCACGCGTCCCTGCTGCTCCGCGCGACGGACCTCCGTCTCGAACGAGTCCTGGAAGTGGCGGCGGTTGAAGAGGCTGGTGAGGCCGTCGGTGATGGCCAGCGTCTCCAGCGCGCGGTTCGCGTCGCGCAGGCCCGCGTTGCTGTGGGCGAGCTCGTCGCGCGCGGACTCCAGGCTCTCGCGCCCCTCGCGGATGCGCTGGGCCATGTCGTTGAACGCGCGGGTGAGGTCGGCGATCTCGTCGTTGCCGCGCACGGGGAGGTAGATGTCGAGATCGCCGCCCGCGACTCGCTTGGCGCCCTCGGAGAGGAGGAGGATCGGCCGCATCAGCTCGCGCGCGCCCACGAAGTTCAGGATGGCGATCATGAAGGCGGCGGCGGCGCCGGTGAGGATGAGGCCGCGGCGCGACTCCGTGAGCGCCTGGAAGGCGCGCGCGCTGGGTACGGTGGCGACGAGGCGACCGGGGAACGCGCCCGTCAGGTTGCGCACGCCGAACACGCTGGGCCCGATCTCGGGGAGCGTGCCCTGCGCGACGAAGCTGCCGGGGCCGGAAGACGAGCCGGAGGCCGCGGGAAGGGGAAAGGGCCGCAGGCCGGCATCGTCCACGACCTTGCCCGCCCGCGCGAGGATGTGCCCTTCGGCATCGAGCAGCCAGGGCGCCGGCGCGAGATCGGTGGCGTCCTCGGCCAGCATCGACTCCAGCTCACGCAGGTCGAAGCGCTCCACGAAGTAGCCGAGCGCGCGCCCGCGCCGCTCCGAGGACCCCGGGGGCGGGATGGGCCGCAGCAGGAGCAGGGTGGGACGTCCGAGGATCTCGGACTTGTGCAGCGGGCTCAGCCGCACGCCGTCGAAGGCCACGTCTCCCTGCACGAGCGGACGCGCCCAGTCCTCGAGCTGCTCCTCGCGCGTGCCCGTGAGGACGCGGCCCTCGCCGTCGACGATGAACAGCGATTCGTAGACGCGATAGTGCCCGAGCAGGGACGCGAGGTACGACTTCAGGTCGCGGGCGGCGCGTGACTCCGGCGACTGCTTCGCGAAGGCGTCGAGCCCCTCGTAGACGACGAAAGACGCCGACCAGCGCGTGGCCTCCTGGGCGCGGTCGCGCATCCAGTCGTCGAAGGCGGACTGCCGGCGCAGGAGATGGCTGGAGAGGCCGTCCTCGACCTTCTCGCGCAGGACCTCCTGGTTGCGGCGCAGGAGGAAGAGGCCCAGGGTCAGAACGGGCACGACGACGCAGAGGAGCACGACCGCGAGCAGCTTGGCCTGCACGCCGAAACGGAACGAACGCGGAACGGTGGAGGCCTCGGCCACACCCCTCTCTTTCCCGGGGGAGGTCCCCGCGAACGCGCGATGATACACTCTCCGCCCCCGGGATGCGCGCGCGGAGAGAACTGGCGTGAGTGAAGAGGCCATCCGTCTTTCCGGCGTGAGCAAGGCCTTTTCCGGGCACGTCGCCGTCGAGGACCTTTCCCTCACCGTGCCGCGCGGCGCCGCTTTCGGCCTCCTCGGACCCAACGGCGCGGGCAAGACGACCACCCTGCGCATGATCATGAACGTGCTCGGCCCCGACTCGGGCACCATCGAGATCCTGGGGCAGCCCGCGACGCAGGAGAGGCGCGACCGCATCGGCTACATGCCCGAGGAACGCGGCCTCTACCCGCGCATGGTGGTGGAAGAGCAGCTCCTCTTCTTCGCCGAGCTCAAGGGCGTTCCCCGCAAGGAGGGCACGCGGCGTCTCCAGCCCTGGCTCGAGCGCCTGGGCCTCATGGAGTGGCGTAAACGCAAGCTCAACGAGCTCAGCAAGGGGATGCAGCAGAAGGCCGAGTTCATCGCCACCGTGCTCCACGATCCGGACATCCTCATCCTGGACGAGCCCCTCTCCGGCCTCGATCCCGTCGGCGTCAACGTGATGCGCGACGTGTTCGTGGACCTGCGGCGCCGGGGCAAGACGGTCGTGCTCTCCAGCCACCAGATGGAGACGGTCGAGCGCCTCTGCGACGCCATCGCTCTCATCCACCGCGGGCGCAAGGTCCTCGACGGGCCGGTGAGCGAGGTCCGGAGCCGGCACGGCAAGAACACGATCGTGCTCTCCTACGAAGGCGACGGGGCCTTCCTGGCCGGCCTGCCCGGCGTGTTGAAGGTGAGCGACTTCGGACGCTACGTGGAGATCAAGATGGCGGAGGGCGCCGATCCGCAGGGCATCCTGCGCGAGGCGGCCTCGCGCCTGCGGGTGAGCCGCTTCGACGTGGTCGAGCCGAGCCTGCACGACATCTTCGTCGAGCAGGTGACCGCGGGCGGCGAGGCGGCGGCGTGAATCGCCTGATCACGATCGTGCGCCGCGAGTACCTCGAGCGCGTGCGGTCGAAGGCCTTCATGGTGAGCACGTTCCTCGGTCCGGTCCTGGTGGCCGGCTTCATGCTCGGGCCGAGCCTCCTGATGGAGCGCCAGCGCGGACAGCCCCTGCGCATCGCCGTCGTCGACGCCACCGGCACCCTGGGCGGCGGAGTGGAGCAGGAGCTTCGCCAGCAGAGAGTGGCTGGAAACCCCCGGTTCGCGGTGACCGCGGTGGAGGGCGGCGACGCGGAGGCGGCGCGACAGGCCGCGCGCAGCCGGGTGGTGGACGGGCGCCTCGACGGATACCTCTACCTGGGGCCGGACGCCCTGGCCACGTCCAAGGCCGAGTACTTCGGCAAGAACGTGAGCAACGTGATGGACCTCCGGCTGGTCGAGGAATCGGCGGAGAACGCCTTGATGCAGCATCGCCTCGCGCAGGAAGGCCTGGACGGCGCGCGCGTGAAGGCGGTGACGCGCAAGCTGGACCTGCGCACCGTCCGCCTGACCGCCAGCGGAGAGCGCGAGGACCGCGGGGCCAGCTTCCTCCTCGCCCTCCTGCTGCTCACGCTGCTCTACATGACGGTGCCCATGTGGGGCGCGGCCATCATGAACGGCGTCATCGAGGAGAAGAGCAACCGCGTGGTCGAGGTGATCGTGTCCTCGATCCCGACCTCGTACCTTTTCGCGGGCAAGCTGCTCGGGGTCGGCGGCGCGGGCCTGACCCAGGTGGTGGTGTGGGTGCTGACGATGGCGGGCTTCGGCGCCTACGGGGCCGCGGGCGGCCTGCCGATGCCCGAGTTGTCCCCGCTGCTCATGGTCTCGTTCATCGTCTTCTTCCTGCTCGGCTATTTCCTCTACGGCGCGCTCTACGCCGGGGTGGGGTCGGCCGTGAACACCCAGCAGGAGGCGCAGAGCCTCGCCTTCCCGGTGATGATGCCGCTGGTGCTGGGATTCGTGTTCTTCCCCGCCGTCCTGGGGAGCCCGGACAGCCCGTTCTCGGTCACGCTGTCCCTCATCCCCTTCTTCACCCCGATGCTGATGTTCCTGCGCATCACCGCGGTGACGCCCCCGGCCTGGCAGATCGCGCTCTCGCTGGTGTTGACGATGACGACGGTGGTCGGCATGACGTGGGCAGCCTCCCGCGTCTACCGGGTGGGCATCCTCATGTACGGCAAGCGGCCGACGTTCCCCGAGATGCTGAGGTGGATCCGGGAATCAGGAAGTTAGACAAACATCATTTCGCGTAATCGCGCCAGAGCCACCTCAGCGCATCCGGAAGCAGCGCCCCTCCATGTTTGTGAGTGTGCGCCCCGTCCCCCATCTCGAACCGGTAGTCATAGCCTCGGAACTTGAGCGCCGCCGCCATCGACTGATTGGCCAGCGGCCAGTTGCCCCAGCGGTTGTCGAGGTCGTTGGACCCGTCCTGCAGGAAGACGCGCAGGGGGCGCTTGGCGGCCTGGCGGATCAGCGTCGGGTAGACGTGCCCTCCGCGGATGCTCACGAAGCTCCCGATGTGGCTGATGACCTTGCGGAAGTAGTCCGGGCGCTCCCAGGCCGCGGTGAAGGCGCAGATACCGCCGGAGCTCGCCCCGCAGATGGCATGTCCTTCCGGGTCGGCGGTGAGCTTGTAGGTCTTGGCGATCTCCGGAATCAGCTCGTCGATCAGGAACTGCGCGTACTGGTCTCCCAGGGCGTCGTATTCGTTCGCGCGGTTGCTCTCCCTCCAGCGGTCCGGGAACTGCTCGGAGTTGTGTCCGGGGTTGACGAAGAGCGCGATGGTGACGGGCATCTGGCCCTTGTGGATCAGGTTGTCGAAGACCACGGGGACGCGGTACTCCTCCTCGGTGCTGACGTACTTGTGGCCGTCCTGGAAGACCATGAGGGCGGCGGGCTTGCTGGGGTCGTACTGGGCGGGGACGTAGATCCAGTATTGCCGGAACGTGCCTGCGAAGACCGTGCTCTTCCACACGAGGGGACCGACGACGCGTCCCTTGGGCACCCCGGGCTGCGGCTGGGAATCGGGGCCGAGCGTGTAGTCGTCAGCCATCACGGGCTGGACGACGAACAGCAGGCCGAGCAGGATCAAGGCGCGCGAGGTCATGGCGTCCCCTCTCTCGAAGGGGAGCATACTGGACGCGAGCGGCCGGAGAGTCCCCCACGGATGGAAGCGGTTTCAACGGAAAACAGAAGATAAGAGGCTTGACTCCCCGAAGGCCGCCGGCAGAATCATTCGATATGAGATGGCACGGACGGACCCGGCGCGCCATGCTGGTCCCGGCCCTTCTCCTCGTCAGCGGTGTGGCCCTGCCTGCCGATAACGTGCCGGTCGCCGGCGCCGCCGCCGCCACGCCCTTCATCGCCCGCAACTGCCGGATGTGCCACAACGCCGTCCTCAAGAACGCCGGCTTGGATTTCGACGCGCATCCCCTTCCCGCTTCGCTGGCCACGTCGCCCGAGGTGTGGGAGAAGGTGGTGGAGAAGCTCCAGACACGACAGATGCCGCCGCCTCCCCTGCCGGGGCCGGATCCCGCGGAGACCGCGTCGATGGTGCGCTGGATCCAGAGGGAGCTCGACGCGGTCGAGGCCGCGCGGCCGCCCAATCCCGGCCGGGTGACGGCGCGCCGCCTCAATCGGACGGAGTACGACAACACGGTGCGCGACCTGCTGGGCGTCACCCTCCGGCCAGGTGATGCCTTCCCGCAGGACGACTCGGGTTACGGCTTCGACAACATCGGCGACGTGCTGTCGGTCTCGCCCGTGCTCCTGGAGAAGTACCTCAAGGCGGCGGAGAGGGTCTCCCGCGCCGCCCTCTTCGGCCCCGATCCGCTCAAGCCCACCCTCACGCGCCTCCAGCCCATGGGAGCCAAGATCGAGCCCAGTCCCGCGGTGCTCTTCGACTACGACCAGGTCGGGCTCAGCCTGCCCAACGCGCTGCACGTGCTTCATCGCTTTCCCGTGGATGCGGAGTACCTCTTCCGGATCGTGCCTTCGGGCTCGCGCCCCGCGGGCTCGGAGCCCGTCCAGATCGGCGTGTTCCTGGATGGGGAGCAGATCCAGACGGTGGAGGTGGACGCCGGCGAAGGACCGTCGTTCACGTCCTACCAACGCGACCTCACGGGCAAGACGCGCGAGTTCCGCGCCCGCGTGACCGCGGGCGAGCACTGGGTGGCCGCCTCCGTCCTGCGCCTGTACGAGGGACTGCCGGCCAGCTACGAGGGTCCGAACCCGTCGCGACGTCCGATGCCTCCGCCCCCGGAGTTCCGGCCTCCGGAGAACGCGACGCCCGAGAAGGTGGAAGAGGCCCGCAAGCGGCACGAGGCGCGCCTCGCCCAGAAGCCTCCCGCGAACGACGCCCGGGTCCGGCACATCGAGCTGATCGGTCCGTACGCCCAGACCGAGGGACCATCGCCGGAGAGCCTGAAGAAGGTCTACGCCTGCGGTCATCTCGCCGGCGGGCACGGCCCCGCCTGCGCGCGCACGATCCTGACCAGCCTGGCCCGTCGCGCCTACCGGCGTCCGGTGACGCCCGCGGACCTCGAGCCGCTGCTCCGACTGGCCGCGGCGAGCGTGAAGCGCGGCGAGTCGTTCGAGCAGGGGATCGCCCTGGCCCTGCGCGCGATGCTGGTCTCGCCGGACTTCCTGTTCCGGATCGAGACCGGACAGGCGGCCGTTCCCGGGGATCCCGTCCAGCGCCTCGGCCGTTACGCGCTGGCCTCGCGGCTCTCGTACTTCCTCTGGGCCAGCATGCCCGACGAGGAGCTCTTCCGTTGCGCCGCCCAGGGGACGCTCCGGGATCCCGCGGTGCTGGAGACGCAGGTCCGGCGCATGCTGAAGGACCCGAAATCGCGCGCGCTGGTGGAGGCGTTCGGCGGACAGTGGCTGCAGTTCCGGGCCCTGGAGTCGGTGGCGCCGGACCGCGAGCGGTTCCCCGCCTTCGAGAACAACCTGCGCTTCTCCATGCGGCGCGAGAGCGAGCTGTTCCTCGCGAGCGTGATCCAGGAGGACCGCAGCATCCTCGACCTCCTCGACGGCAAGTACGCCTTCCTCAACGAGCGGCTGGCCCGGCACTACGGCATCCCGGGAGTGAAGGGCCAGGAGCTGCGCCGCGTCGACCTGACCGGGACGCCGCGGGGCGGGGTCCTCACCGAGGGCAGCGTCCTCACCGTGTCGTCGTACTCGACCCGCACGTCGCCCGTCCTGCGGGGCAAATGGGTGCTGGACAACCTGCTCGCCGCTCCTCCGCCGGCTCCGCCCGCCGGTGTTCCGCGACTCGACGAGTCCACGGTGGGCGTGGACCGCTCGCTGCGCCAGCAACTGGAGGCCCACCGCTCCAACGCGACGTGCGCGGCCTGCCATGTGCGCATGGATCCGCTGGGCTTCGGACTCGAGAATTTCGACGCCGTGGGCGCCTGGAGGACGGAGGACGGGAAGTTCCCGGTGGACGCGACGGGCGCCCTGCCCGACGGGCGGAAGTTCAGCGGACCGGATGAGCTGAAGGCCATCCTGCGCCAGGACAAGGACGCCTTCACGCGCGCGCTGACCGAGAAGCTGTTGACGTATGCCCTGGGCCGCGGGCTCGAGCGCTACGATCGCCGTACGATCAAGTCCATCGCGCAGCGCGTGGCCGACCGCGACTACCGGTTCTCGGTCCTGGTGATGGAGATCGTGCAGAGCCTTCCGTTCCAGATGCGGAAAGGCGACGGAGGCCCCTCATGAACCCCATCTTCCGCCGGCACCTCCCGCGCCGCACCTTCCTGCGGGGAGCGGGCGCGACGCTGGCTCTTCCCCTGCTGGACGCCATGCGGCCGGCGCTGGCGAAGGCGGCCTCCGTCGAACGTGCGGTGCGCCTGTCGTTCGTGTACGTGCCGAACGGAATCATCATGCCGGACTGGAAGCCCGCGGAGGAAGGGAGCGCCTACGCGTTCACGCGCATCCTCAAGCCGCTGGAGCCCTACCGTCAGGACGTCCTCGTGCTCAGCGGTCTCGCCCACAACAACGCCAACGACCTGGGTGACGGACCGGGCGACCATGCCCGGGCCGCGGCCTGCTTCCTCACGGGCGTGCACCCGAAGAAGACCGCGGGCGCGGACATCCGGAACGGCGTGTCCGCCGACCAGATCGCGGCCCAGGCCCTGGCCTCCGCGACGCGGCTGCCCTCCCTGGAGCTGGGCTGCGAGGAGTCGCGCACGGTGGGCAACTGCGACTCCGGCTACAGTTGCGCCTACACCAACAGCATCTCGTGGCGGGCCGCCACCACGCCCATGCCTCCGGAGACGAACCCGCGCCTGGCCTTCGAGCGCCTCTTCGGCGACGCGGACACTCCCGATCCCGCCCTCCGGGCCCAACGGGCGCGGGAGCGGACCTCGATCCTCGACGTCGTGGCCGAGCGCAGCAAGGAGCTGATGGCTCGCCTGGGCCCTCCCGATCGCCGCAAGCTGGACGAGTACCAGTACGCGGTGCGGGAGATCGAGCGGCAGATCCAGCAGGCGGAGAAGGACACGCGCCAGGTGGTGCCGCCCATCGAGAAGCCTTCCGGGATCCCGGAGACCTTCGCCGAGTACTTGAGGCTCATGTACGAGCTTCAGGTCATCGCCTTCCAGGCCGACCTCACGCGCGTGGCCACCCTGATGGTGGGGCGCGAGGGGAGCCTGCAGAGCTATCCCGAGATCGGCGTGCCCGATCCGCATCACCCGCTGACCCACCATCAGAACAACCCGGAGTGGATCGAGAAGGTCACCCGCATCAACGTCCATCACATGGAGCTGTTCGCCTCCTACGTGTCGCGCCTGAAGGCGACCGCCGACGGCGACGGCAGCCTCCTCGATCATTCGATGGTCGTGTACGGCAGCGCCATCGCCGACGGCAACAAGCACACGCACGAGAGCCTGCCCGTGCTGCTGGCGGGCGGAGGCGGCGGCGGCCTCCAGACCGGACGGCACGTGGTCTACGAGAAGCAGCCCCTCACCAACCTGTACCTCACGCTGCTCGACCGCATGGGCGTCCACCCCGAGACGATCGGGGACAGCACGGGCCGGATCGAGCACCTGGCCGGCGTCTAGCGGCCACCATCGCGGATGGGTGGCTGCATCCAGCGGCCACCATCGCGAGTGTGTGGCTGCGTCTAGCCTCAGTGCGGCTGCAGCCGCTCGAAGGCCTCGAGGGCCTTGGCCGCGAGGTCCTCACGACCCGTGCGGCGATAGGCCTGGCCGAGCCGGTAGTGGGCCTGGGCCATCGACGGCTCCAGGCGCACGGCTTCCTCGAGGGCGGAGATGGCTTCCGGATAGCGGCCCTCGTCGCCGTACAGCACCCCGAGCTGGAAGTGCGCTTTCGCGAGCCGGGGGTCCAGCGCGATGGCTCTCTTCAGATGGACCTGCACCTCGGGCGGAGCGGCGCCGCCGGTGGCGCCCTTCCACAGGCTCATCGCGTAGAAGAAGTGTCCGAGAGCGTGGCCCGGTTGGCGCTCCACGAAGCGCGCCAGACGCTTCGTGACTTCGGGCGAGAGCTCCGCGGACACCCCGTACATCTCGCCCAGGAACAGGTACGGCCGCTCGTCGCCCGGCTCGAGGTCGGCGGCCGCGCAGAACGCGCGAATGGCGTCCTCGAACTGGCCGCGCGAGTACCGCGCGATGCCCAGCCCGACGTGCAGCCGGGCGGAACGGGGAAACCGCTTGACCGCTTCCACGAGCACGTCCGTGGCCGGCGCGTAGGCCCGGAGCTGCAGCAGGCTGTTGCCCCAGTCGAAGAGGTTCTCCTCGCTCGCGTCCTGGTGCGCCGCCTTCTGGAACTCGTCCTCGGCCGCGAGCAGGTCCCCGGCGGCTTCCAGCGCGTCACCCAACAGGTTGCGCACGGCGGCGGTGTCGCGCCGAGGCAGGACGCTCCGGATCACCTCGACCGCGCGGGCCGGCTGCCCGGCCTCCAGGTAGCCGACGGCACGCGCGAGCTCGGCATCGACCGAAGAGTCCGCGGGCGCCGCCGACAGCAGCACCGCGGCCAGGAGCAGGTTGCCGGCGTTCATCAGGCCTGCCGCGATTGTAGAGAAAAAGAGGGCAGCCCACGCGGGCTGCCCCCCGAGAGAACCGGCGGCCCGCCGTCTACCAGTACAGCTTCGCGCCCAGCTGCACCTGTCGCGCGTTGTTGGAGGTGGCGGTGATCAGGCCGAAGAGCGCCTTGTTCGAGAAGTTCGTCTGGGACGGCAGTTGGAAGCTCGGCGTGTTGGTGAGGTTGAAGGCCTCGACGCGGAGCTCGACTTTCGCCCCCTTCACGCGGACCTGCTTCGCGATGGCCAGGTCCAGCTGCCGGAACGGCGGGCCCGTGACCTGCGTGCGTGTGCCGCCGAGCGGCGAGAGGTCCGTCTGCCCGATGGTGGTGGCGGGAGTGGGGTCCCGGAAAGCGTCCGGGTTGTAGAACTGCGTGATGTCGTGCTTGCCCGCATACGGATCGCCGACGAGGAGCGCCACGCATCCCGCGCCGGACGACGTGGCCACCGTGCAGCCGATCGTCTGCGGCTGGCCGCTGTAGGCCATGAGGATCCAGCTCACGTTCCAGCCTCCCAGGAGCGGGCCCTTGCCCGGCAGTTCCCACAGTCCGTTGAAGATCAGCGCGTGCTTGGTATGGAAATACGCGAGGCCCCACTCGTTGTCCAGGCCGCCCCAGCCATCCAGGTTGTAGCCGCGGAAGCCCGGACCGAAGCCGCCGCTGCTGAGGAGGTCGCCGTAGTTGGCGCGCGCCTCGCCCAGCGTGTAGTTGACCTGGAACTGCAGGCCCCGGTGCATGCGGCGGATGAACTTGGTCTGCATCGAGTGATACGTGCGACCGGCGCCGCGAAGTTGAAGCCGCCCGTGAAGTCCGGGAAGGTCCGGTACAGGTTCGCGTTGAGGCCCGGGGGCACCAGCTTGGTCACCCCGTTCGAGCCGACGAAGGTCTCGACGTTGCTGGACCGGGAACCGACGTATCCCACCTCGACGGAGTGGTGGGCCCCCAGCTCGTGCTGGAAGGTCAGGTTGAAGGTCTGCACGTAGGGCGTCTTGTAGTCGAAGGTGACACCGCGCAGGTTCAGCCCGGCGCCGCCCACGGCTGTGGTGTTGTCGGTCGGGATGCTGGCCAGCCCGCGCCCGATGGTGGCAACCGAGCCGTCGGGATACCGCACGGGGGTGACGTCGTTGACGCGGTTGTAGTTCAGCGTGAACTGGAACGGGTAGTTGTATCCGAGGCTCGGGTTCCCGCCCCGGTTCTCGAACGCGCCGTAGAAGAGCCCGTATCCGCCGCGCACGACCAGCTTCTCGTAGGGTCGCCAGGCGAAGTCCAGCCGCGGCGCGAAGTTCGTCTTCTGCGTGCGCCCGATCCCGCTGCCGAACTCGTCCGAGTAGACGATGTTGATGCCGTCCTTGGCCAGGACGTCCTTGAACGACTGCGAGAGCGGGATGTCCTGGTGCCGAGCGGGAATGATGTACTGCGCCTGTCCCGGCGGCCCGGGCACGAAGTTGGCCTGCTCCCAGTTGTCGTCGCCCATCAGGCTGAAGTAGTCCCAGCGCAGACCGTAGTTGACCGTGAACTTGGAGTTCACGCGCCAGCTGTCCTGCAGGTACGCGCCGAAATAGCTCCGCTGGCTGCCGATCTGACCGAACGGGGAGGCCTGCACCTGGTTGGCCCCGCCGACGAAGTCCACTCCGCCCGGCACCGTGGAGGCGATCGGCGCCAGCAGGAACTGGGCGCGTCCGGTGCTGAGGTCCTGGCGGTTCGGGATCGAGGTGAAGAAGCCGTCGTAGTTGAACCGGCCGCGCGCCCAGGGTGGACCCGTCCAGGGGAGCTTGATCTTCTGGGCCATGAAGCCGGTCTTGAAGCTGTGCGACTTGTAGACCTTCGTCAGGTTATCGGTGAGCTGCAGCGTGTTGCTGAGGCGCTCCGCCACCAGCCAGTCCACGGCGCCGAACTGCCGGAGGTCCCCCATGAAGATGAGGGGCAGCCCTCCGTTGCCCGCGATCTGGGGGATGCCCTGGATGCCGAAGGAGGCGGGGATGTTGCTGGTGTCGTCACCGAGGGGCTGGAGGCGATTGATGTACTCGCGGCTGAAACCGAAGCGGGCCTCGTTGACCAGCGAGCTCGAGAACATCTTCGTGTAGCTGAGGGCCAGCCCGTGCGTGCGGCCATCCTCGTCGCCCTGGGCATAGGCGCCGCCGTCGGCGGCCCCTTCGAACGGACCCGGCTTCACGCGCTTGGTGTTGCCGAAGCTGTAGCGCACGAACACGTGGTCGTTCGTGGTGAACTCGTGATCCACGCGCACGTCGAAGGTATGGATGTTCTCCGTGTTGAGCCGGTTCGTCGCGAAGTTGTTGATGAGCCCGGCCTGGTTCGCGGCCGGGAAGAGGCGCATCAGGCGGAGGCCGTTGGGATCGAGGCGACTTGCGGGAATGATGTTCCCGGGGAACGGATCGCGCACGAAGCCATTGCCGGTGGCCACGCGTCCGGTGATCGGATCGACCTGGCCGGCGACGACCGGGCGGGTGGTGGCGGGGTCGTAGATCGTGCCCAGCGGCGTCGTCCGGCCCAGGAGGTCGGGGCCGCGCGTTCCGGTCTGGCCGGTGATCAGGTCGGAGAAGTCCGTGAAGCCGCTGTCACGCTGTCGCGCCGTGGGCACGGTCACCTGCCAGATCTGATCCTGCTTGGTGATGCTGCCCTCGTAGTCGGCGAAGAAGAAGGTCTTCCCCCTCACGATGGGGCCACCGGCCGTGAAGCCGAACTGGTTCGAGTCGTAGCGGCCCTTCTTGAGCCCGCGCGCGTTCTCGAAGAACTCCGCGGCCTTGAGGCTGTCGTTGCGATTGAACTCCCAGGCGCTGCCGTGGAACTCGTTGGAGCCGGACTTGAGGGTGGCGCTGAGCACGGCGCCGCCCGCGCGCCCGTATTCGGCGCCGAAGGAGCTGGTCAGCACCTTGATCTCCGCGATGGCGTCCACGGGCGGCTTCACCACGTAGGCGGTGCCGCCCAGGAAGTCCACGTTGCTCGTGTTGTTGTCGATGCCGTCGAGCATGTAGTTGTTCTGGCCCGGACGCGTGCCATTCGCGGTGAACTGCAGGGGGGCGCGCGCGCCCTGCTGCGGGCGCGCGGTGCCCGCGCTGAGGCGGGCCAGAGCCGTGTAGTCGCGGCCGTTGAGCGGAAGAGCCTCGATGGTGGCGGTGTTGATGGTCTGCCCCACCTCGCCGCTCTGCGTCTGGAGAAGAGGGACCTCGGCCGTCACATCGACTTCCTCGGCGACCTGTCCCGCGTCGAGGCTGACGTCCACCACCGCCTGCTGCTGGAGGTTCAATACGATGCCGCGGCGGACCGCCTTCTTGAAGCCGGGCGACTCCACCTCCAGGACGTAGGTCCCGGTGCGAATCGGCGTGAAGATGTACGTGCCGTCCGGCCGGCTCATGCGTGTCAGCGTGAAGGCCTGACCTTCGTGCGTGAGCGAGACCTTGGCGCCGGAGACCACGGCCCCTGACGCATCCTTGATGGTGCCGAGGATCGTCCCCGTGTCGACCTGGGCGAAGGCGGTGGTGGCCGTTACGCACAGGCACACCGCGGCGACGGCCATGAAGGCACCCCTCGTGAGAGCGCGCATGCCAACCCCCTTTTTTACGGCTATCTTGGCACGTTGGGTTCAATCATTTGACCGGCGCCATGGCCTCGTCAAGGGCTTTTTTTCGTATGGTATGACTGTTCGCTTGGCTCTCGCCGTCCTGGCCCTGGCCGCCGCCGCCGGCCCGGAGGCCGCCCGCTTCGTGGATCTGGCCCCGAGCGCCGGGCTGACCGTCCCGACGGTGATCGGCGGGGCGCGGTCGCCGACGTCACCGACCGGTCGGGCCTGGATCGCCGGGGCTGGGGCCAGGGAGTCTGCGCCGGCGACTACGACAACGACGGGCGGGTGGACCTGTTCGTCACCTACTACGGCCAGAGCGTGCTCTACCGGAACCAGGGTGGTGGTGTCTTCGCCGACACGACGCGGCCGGCCGGCCTGGTGCGGCCCGATCGCTACAGCACGGGCTGCGCCTTCCTCGACTACGACCGTGACGGCCGCCTGGACCTCTTCGTGTCCGCGTACCTGGCCTACGACGACGCCGTTCGCTACCCGCCGGGCAGCGCCGGACAGAACTGCTCCTGGAAGGGCTTCGCCGTCCTGTGCGGCCCGGCCGGGCTGCGGGGCGCCCAGAACGTCCTCTACCACGGCAACGCGGACGGCACCTTCACGGACGTGTCCGAGCGCGCCGGAATCCTGAAGCCCGCGCCCTCCTTCGGCTTCACTCCGGTCGTGCTCGACTACGACAACGACGGCTGGCCCGACGTGTACGTGGCCAACGACTCGCGCGCCTCGCTTCTCTTCCACAACGAGCGCGACGGCACCTTCAAGGAGCGCGGGCTGATGGCGGGGGCCGCCCTCACCGCGGACGGGCGGGCCCAGGCGGGCATGGGCGTGGCCGCCGCCGACTACGACCGCGACGGCTGGCTCGACATCGCCAAGACCAACTTCGACGACGACACCACGTCGCTGTACCACAACCTCGGCGACGGCGGATTCGAGGAGTCCTCCGTTCGCGCCGGCCTGGGCGCGAACAACCGTTACCTGGGCTGGGGCGTCGGCTTCCTCGACTTCGATCTCGACGGCTGGCCCGACCTGCTGACCGTCAACGGCCACGTCTACCCAGAGGCCGACCGTGCCGGCGGGCGCTACGCCTACGAGCAGCGCCCGCTGCTGTACCGCAACCTCGGGAGCGGCAAGTTCGAGGACGTGTCGATGAAGGCCGGCCCCGCCCTCGCGCTCCGCAAGGTCGCCCGCGGCGCCGCCTTCGGCGACCTCTTCAACCGCGGGCGCGTGGACGTCGTGGTGAACAACATGAACGACGTGCCGACGCTGCTCCACGACTGCGCGGAGGCCGCCGGCCAGGCCCTGGTCGTGAAGCTCGAAGGGACCCGGTCCAACCGCAGCGCCATCGGCGCGCGGGTCGTGGTCCAGGTCGGGCCGCGCCGCCTCATCGACGAGGTCCGCAGTGGTGGCAGCTTCTGCTCGCAGAACGACCTCCGCCTGCACTTCGGCCTGGGGACGAGCGCGCGGGCCGACCGCGTCGAGGTCGAGTGGCCGTCGGGCGGTCGCGACGTCGCTGCCGGCGTCGCCGCCGGTCAGATGGTGATCATCCGCGAAGGCGTCGGCCTGGTCGGGGCGCGGGCATTTGCCACGACGAGAGCGCCCGGGTGTTCTTGACACCTGCCTCGGGCCGGTGCTCTATTGCGGCCAGAGACCGATGGCATGAAGCGCCGGAGATTCGTGCGGTCCGTGCTTTTCGCCGGCGCCGGAGCGGCCCTGCCCGCCCGGCTCCTGCGCGCGGCCGAGGGCCGCAAATGGATCCTCCCCACCGACACGCCCGATCGGCATCATCTCAAGGTGATGGCGTTCAACCCCATCGCGGCGCCCGACCCCGGCGCGTGGGAGCTGACGATCGGGGGCCTGGTCGCGGAGCCGCTGCGCCTGAAGGTGGCCGACCTCGCCCGTCTCCCTCGTATCACCCAGAGCAGCCGTCTCAAATGCGTGCAGTGCTGGTCGGGGCGCGTGCTCTGGGAGGGGTTCCGCTGCGGTGAGCTGCTCCGTCTCGCGCGGCCGAAGTTCGAGGCGACCTGGGTCCGCATCGACTGCGCCGACCGCTACTTCGATTGCGTGAGCATGGAGGACCTGCTTCACCCCCGGACCCTCTTCGCGGTGGGCATGAACGGCGAACCGCTCACCCCGGAGCACGGGGCACCCCTGCGCCTCGTCATCCCGCACAAGTATGGGTATCGCTCAAGCAAGCTGATCACGAAGCTGACCCTCGTGAACACGTGGTGTCAGGGCATCGTGGCCGACGCCTGGCCCAGCTACTACTCGCCCACGGCCGACATCGAGGCCGGCGTCGATCACCCATTCGACTTCCCGGGCGAGGCCCGGAAGATCACGGGGGGCGAGATCCTGGACTACTGACGCGCGGCCTCAGGCCAGGAGCGGAAAGGCGACCTTGCCGTGGACGTCGGTGAGGCGGTAGTCCCGTCCCTGGAACTTGAAGGTCAGCTCCGTATGGCCCAGGCCCAGGAGGTGGAGCACCGTGGCGTGCAGGTCGTGGACGTCCACGGGATCTTCCACGGGGTTGTAGCCGAGCTCGTCGGTCGAGCCCACCGTGATCCCCCCTTTGACGCCGCCACCGGCCATCCAGATCGAGAAGGCGCGGGGATGGTGGTCGCGGCCCAGGTACTTGGAGTTGTTGCGTCCCTCGTTCATGGGCGTGCGGCCGAACTCCCCACCCCAGACCACGAGCGTCGAATCCAGCAGGCCCCGCTGCTTCAAGTCCCTCACCAGGGCCGCCGCCGCCTGGTCGACCTCGCGGCACAGGGCGGGCAGCCGGTTGACGATGTCGTCACCCTTGCTGGTGCCGTGGTTGTCCCAGCCGCGGTGGTAGAGCTGCACGAACCGCACGCCGCGCTCCACGAGCCGCCGCGCCAGGAGGCAGTTGTTGGCGAAGGAACGCTTGCCGGGCTCGACCCCGTACATCCGCTGGACCGACTCCGGCTCTTGCGAGACGTCCGTCAGCTCGGGGACGCTCGTCTGCATGCGGAAGGCCATCTCGTAGGACGCGATGCGGGTGTCGATCTCGGGGTCACCGGTATCGCTGCGGTGGACGGCATTCATCTCGCGCAGCACATCCAGCGAGGATCTCCGGTCGTCGGGAGTCACGCCGGGCGGGTTGGTGAGGAACAGGACGGGATCGCCTTTCGAGCGGAACTCCACGCCCTGGTAGACCGAGGGAAGGAATCCGCTCCCCCAGCAGGACTTGCCTCCATCGGGCTGGTTCTCGCCCGAGAGCAGGACGACGAAGCCAGGCAGGTCCTTCGACTCCGTCCCCAGGCCGTAGGTGACCCATGCCCCCATGCTGGGCCGGCCCACGATCTGGTGGCCGGAGTTCATGAAGATCTGGGCGGGGGCGTGGTTGAACTGCGTGGTGCTCAGCGAGCGCACGATCGCGATGTCGTCCGCGATGCCCTGCGTGTGCGGGAGCAGGTCCGAGATCGCGGCCGCGGACTGGCCGCACTTCTTGAAGGCATAGGGCGAGCCCAGGAGCTTGGGCGTCCCCTTGATGAAGGCGAAGCGCTCTCCCTTGACGAACTCCTCGGGGATGGCCTGGCCGTCGTACTGGCGGAGCTTGGGCTTCTCGTCGAAGAGGTCGACCTGCGACGGGGCGCCGGCCATGAACAGATAGATGACGCTCTTCGCCTTGGGCGCGAAGTGCGGCGGCTTCGGAGAAAGCGGGTTTGGATCCGTTCCTTCCACCGCGGCGGCGAACAGACGCTCGTCGAGCAGGCTCAGGAGCGCCATGCCGCCGATGCCGAAGCCCGACTGGCGGAAGAAATGGCGCCGCGTGATCGTCTTCAGCCACTCGTTTCGGTCGTTCACGTCCTTCACTCCTTGGTCATCGTCTCGTCGAGGTTCAGGACCACGTTCGCGACCATGGTCCAGGCGGCGGCGTCATCACCGGCGGAACGCGCCGCCTCGTCGCGGTAGAAACGGATGAGCGGCGCGAGCTCGGCCTCGGAGGGTCTTCGGGCCGTGGCCAGACGGAAGACTTGGACGGCCCGTGCCTCGGGCTCCGGTCCCGCTTCACGAAGCACCCGGCCCGCCAGCGCCTTGGCCGCCGCGAAGAAGGCGGGGTCGTTGAGCGTGGTCAAGGCCTGGAGCGGGGTGTTCGTGCGGACGCGGCGCACCGTGCAGAACTCGCGCGAGGGGGCATCGAACGTGGTGAGCATCGGATAGGGCGCGGTCCGGCGGACGAACGTGTAGAGGCTGCGCCGGTACCGGTCTTCCCCCTCGCTGAGCGTCCACTTGTCCTTGCTGTAGGGGTTGTCCCACACGCCGTCGGGCTGATCGGGGAACACGCTGGGCCCGCCCACCTTGGGGCTGAGCAGCCCGCTCACGGCGAGCGCGATGTCGCGCACGGTCTCCGCCTCCACCCGGAAGCGCGGGCCGCGCGCGAGCAGGCGGTTGTAGGGATCGCGCTCGAGGAGGGCCGGCGTCGCTCGCGACGATTGGCGATAGGTGGCCGACGTGACCATCAGGCGATGCAGCTTCTTCGCGCTCCAGCCCTGGCTCGTGAAGGTCGTGGCCAGCCAGTCGAGGAGCTCCGGATGGGTCGGCGGCTCGCCCTGCGTCCCGAAGTCTTCGCTCGTCAAGACGAGACCGCGGCCGAAGAGCTGCTCCCACGACCGGTTCACGGCGACGCGGGCGGTGAGGGGGTTCTCGTCGTCCACCAGCCAGTAGGCGAGGCCGAGGCGATTCCGGGGCCGGCCCTCCGGAATGGGCGGGAGGAAGGCGGGGGTCGCCGCGTACACGCGCTCGCCCGGGGACATGTAGCTGCCACGGACGCGCAGGAGGGTCGAAGGAGGCTCGGAGCCCGCGCGCTCGCGCAGGACCATCGCGGTGGGGATCTGGATTGCCTCCAGCTCGCGCCTCACCGCGGCCAGGCGGGCGCGCGGGGCATCGAGAGAGGCCGCCAGCGGCCGGTAGTAGTCGGTCAGGACCTTCGTCTGCTCGGCGGTGCGCGCCATGGGCGCCGTGTCCAGGATCTTCCGGATCTCTTCCGGGACCTGGATGCCGCCCCAGGGATTCGCGGAGGATGTCGCGGAGAGACGGAAGCGACCGAGCGTGCTTCCGGGGCTGCCCGCGGTGTGTTCGAGCGTGACCGTCAGCGTGCCTCCGCCCGCACGGATCGGCTTCCCCGGCAGGAAGACCGCGGTGTGGGCGCGGCCTTGCTGGCCGTCGATGCTCCAGCCCGAATCCTCGCTCTCGTCGATGGCCTGGGCGACGCTCCGGCCATCTTCGGAGAAATCGGCCACGGCGCGCACGAGTGGAATCGTCTCCGGTCCCGCGCGCACGCCCAGACGCGTGAGCACGAAGTTACCGGAGGACGAACGGCCGGGGCCGCTCGCGGGCAGCGATGGATCGGGAAGCGCCTCGAGGCGGAGGGCCGTGATCGCGGCCCCGGGGGTCCGCACGGTGACGGTGTAGGTATCCCGCTCCGGTTTCGGTCCCGAGACCAGGAGAGAGCCGTCCTCCTTCTTCTCGAGCGCGGCCGTGTAGGCGGAAGTGAAACGGACAGGACCACCTCGGGGGGCGCGAGCTCCAGGTCGGGCTCGACGATCCACTTGTCCGTCACGACCTCGCCCAGGCCCTGCACGCGGTATTCCGCGTTGTCGAAGAACGCCATCATGCGGTAGTAGTCCTTCTGGGAGATGGGGTCGAACTTGTGGTTGTGGCATTGCGCGCAGGCGACGGTGCTGCCCAGCCACGTGAAGGCCGTGGTGTTGACGCGGTCGACCAGCGTCTCCCACCGCGCCTCCTCGACGTCGATCCCTCCCTCCTGGTTGAGCAGGGTGTTCCGGTGGAATCCGGTCGCGATCTTCTGCGCCGTCGTGGCCCCGGGGAGCATGTCGCCCGCGATCTGCTGGATCGTGAAATCGCGGAACGACAGGTCCTGGTTGAGGGCGTCGATGACCCAGTCGCGGTACATCCACGCGGACCGGCGCCGGTCTTTCTCGTAGCCGTTGGTGTCGGCGTACCGTGCGAGGTCCAGCCAGGGACGCGCCCAGCGCTCGCCGTAGTGCGGCGAGGCCAGCAGGCGGTCGACGACCTTCTCGTAGGCATCGGGGCTGGTGTCGGCCAGGAAGGCGTCCACCTCGGCCAGCGTCGGCGGCAGACCGACGAGATCGAGGCTCACCCGGCGGATCAGCGTCTCTCGATTGGCCTCGGGCGCGGGGGTCAGCCCTTCACGTTCCAGCCGCGCGAGCACGAAGCGGTCGATCGGGTTCCGGATCCAGGCCGCGTTCGCCACCGCCGGCGGCTCCGGACGCACCGGCTTGCGATAGGCCCAGTGCCGCTGGTCGGGGGGCTCGGCGTCGACGGCTCCGGGAGCGCCGGCATCGATCCAGGTCTGGATGCGCGCGATCTCCTCGGCCGGAAGCGGGGAGCCTTCGAAGGGCATGCTCGGCTGCAGGACGCCCGTGATCCTCTGGAAGAGCGCGCTGCCGCGGCTGTCGCCGGGAAGCACGACCGCTCCCGACATCCCGCCGCGCAGGGCCCCTGTCCGCGAGTCGAGACGGAGCTGGCTGCGCTGCTGCTCGGCGCCATGGCAACGCGTGCAACGCGCCTGGAAGATCGGCTGGACGTCGCGCTTGAAGTCGACGGCGTTCTCCGCCCCCCGCGCGAGCGCGGGCCAGAGGAGGAAGGCCGCGACGAGCGTCGAGCGCATGGTAGAGTACCGGTACCTGCATTCTAGCGCCTTGGAGGATTGAGGTGCCCTTCCCCTTCGGCCGGCGCGAGCTCCTCCAGGGCGCGGCCGCGCTTCTCGCCGATGCCCTGCTTCCTCGGCACGCGTTTCCGGCCGCCCCCGGGACGGAGACACGCGTCGTCGTCGTGACCTTCGGCGGCGGCGTGCGTTGGGAGGACACGTTCGCGCCGGAGGGTTGGCCGAACATCCCGCACCTCGTGACCGACCTCGTCCCGCAGGGCCTCTTCTTTCCGGAGACGCGATACGACGGCCTGACCGGCCACTTCAACGCGACCGGCGCCCTGGTCACCGGCTGCCTGCAGAACGTCGACGCGTATGGCAGCGAGGCCCCCACGACTCCCACCGTCTTCGAGTGCTTCCGCAAGGAGCGCGGCCTGCCGCCCGAAGCGGCGTGGGTGGTGGCCAGCAACAAGAGCTTCGGCCTGCTGGGGGGAAGCAAGCTCCGGGACTGGGGCGACCCGTGCGCGGCGAACGTGATCCTGCCGAAGCATTTCCTCGTGCAGGCGATCCGGTCCGCGACGGCGACCAGCGCCGGACCCGGCGTCGAGGACCGCGACGCGCTCGCGGAGCGGATGGTGTCGGCCCTCGACGAAGGCTACGAGGGGTTCGGCTGGAGGGTCCACGAGACCGGCCGCGCGCTCGGCCAGGAGGTCCGGGCGACCCTCGCCAAGTCGCTGCTCGACTACTTCAACGATCCGCTGGTGCCGACCAGCGGCGACGAGCTGACCTTCTTCATGACGAAGGAGATCATGAGCCGGCTGGCGCCTCCCCTCCTGCTCGTGAACTTCTGGGACATCGACGTCGCGCATTTCGGCGCGTACTCGCTCTACCTCGAGGCCATCCGGCGCACCGACCGGCTGGTGCACGGCCTCTGGCAACACGCGCAGTCGCTGCCGCCCTATCGCGACCACACGACCTTGATCGTGGTTCCGGAGATGGGACGCGACGGCGACCCGAGCGGCAACGGGTTCCAGAACCACCGCAGCGGCGACGAATCGTGCCGCCGGCTGTGGATGCTGGCCGTCGGCGCGGGTGTTCCGCGCGGGCTGGTGTCGCCGCGGCCCATCCGCACGCTGGACGTGGCCCCCACCGTGGCCCGTGTCCTCGGCTTCAAGATGCCGGACGGCGAGGGGCGGGCCCTGTCCGAGCTGGCCTTCTGAGATGAGCGTCGCGACGACGACGGATGCGGCCCGCCTCCTCCGGCAGCACCGCGAGCTGCTCGCACGGCTGCCGGTGACGCTCCGGGCCTTCATCGGCATCGAGGCGGAGAAGTGGCCGACGTTCTTCGCGCCGGAGAAGGCCTACCTGACCGCTCTGCTCGAGAGCCTCGCCGGCCAGGAGGCCGCCTCCGTGTTGGCCGGCGTGACCCGCCTCGAAGCCGAGTCCGGGTGTCGAGACGTGAGGGAGAGCGATCCGCACCGGCTCCAGGACGCGACGCAGTTGCTCCTTCGCCGCAAGGGACTCCTTCCCCGCTGGCGGCACGAGATCGACCAGGTCTTCCAGGAGCTGCAGCCGGGGATCGAGCAGCGGCTCTATCCCGAAGGCGCGCCACGCCGCGTGGTGGTGATCCTCTACGGCGAGGGCATCGCGCTGCAACGGGACAAGCTGTGGGCGCGGCTGCGCGGCCTGGGCACGCGCGTTCCCCTTCGCCTCGAGGGCGCCACCGCGTCCGCGCCTTTCCTGCGCGCATTGTTCGCCGCCGGCTCGAACGGCATCCTCTTCGGGAGCGGGCTCGGCCCGGGCGACGCGTGGATCGTCGAGGCCGGCGACTCGCTCCACGCCCTGTGCGAGGCGCAGACCACGGGTGCGACCGGTCTCAGCTACGCTCGCCTCCGAACCTACCGGGAGACGCTGGCCCGGTCGCTGTACAAGAAGATCCTGGAGGGCGTGTCGGGTCCCCAGGAGCTGGCCGGCTACGTGCGGGAGCTGGACCTGGCGCCCCCGGAAGGCGCGCTTCTCCATTCCGACCTCGTGGTGCGGGCGTTCGTTCGCGACGTGCTCCTGGGCGGGAACGGGACCCTGCTCGTGAACAACACGTTCGTGGAATGGTCGGCGGTGCAGGCGCTCAAGCGTGCACAGCCCCGGCTCCTCGTGGCGCGCTTCGGCGTGCGCGACAAGATGAAGCCGTTCAGCAGCCTGCTTCTCTTCTCCAGCCCGCGTCCCACGGACCAGGTCCCGAGCCTGGAAGACCCGCTGGGCTCGTTCGTGGACGTCGAGCAGCTGTCCTACTACGTCTGGCTCAGCGCCGAGAAGAGCGCGGCCTACCGCGGGAAGACGTTGTACCTGCTGCTCGCGGAAGGTGTCGACGAGATGCTGGCCATCCGGCCGGACCGGCCGCTGGGCGACATCCCCGCGGCCACGCTGCCCGAAGTCTCCGCCACCATGGCCGGCTGGCTGGGCGCGCCCGGGCCCTTGGCCGCGCCGCCGATCGCGGCCCTCGTCAGCTGATCCCTAGACCTTCGCCGGCTCCGGGTGGACCCAGGGCGCGCGATAGGGCCGGCGCAGAAGGGCGTTTGCTTCCGGATCCCCCACCACTTCGCCCTTGTCCGCGTTCCAGACGAGCGTGCGCCCGAGCCGCATCGAGAGGTTCGCCAGGATGCAGGAGGCGCTCGAGATGTGGCCCTGCTCGATGTCGGCCACCGGGCGGGCGCGCCGGTCGATCGCGGAGAGGAAGTCCTTCATGTGGCCACGGATCGCGGGGGCGACGTGCTTCTCGAGGTCCTTCTCCGTCTTGTCCTCGGGATACTGCTCCAGCTCGTAGGTGACGTCCTTGTGGACGGGCGCGCCTCCGCCTTCGGGAACGAAGTCGTAGCCCATCACGCTGGCCCGGAGCGTGCCCTTGTCGCCGTAGAAGGTGGCGCCCCACGGATAGTCCGGGTCCGGGGCGCGGCCCCAGGTGCGGTGGTTCCAGACGATCTTCAGTTCTCCGAAGTCGAAGGTCGCGGTCTGCGTGTCCGTGATGTTCGCCTTGCTGTCCTTGTCGACCAGGATCCCGCCCGACGAGCTGACGCTCCGCGGCCAGCCGAGGCCGAGCATCCACCGCACCATGTCCAGCATGTGGACGCACATGTCGCCGACGATGCCGTTGCCGTACTCCATGAACGCGCGCCAGCCCCGCGGATGCACGAGCGGGTTGTACGGCCTCATCGGGGCCGGCCCCGTCCACATCTCGTAATCGAGGTAGTCGGGGGGAGTGGTGTCGGGCGGGTTCTCCCGCGCGCGCATGTGGTAGTAGCAGTAGACGTCCACGAAGGCCACCTTGCCGAGGCGGCCCTCCTTGACGATGGTGTCGCGGGCCTCGATGAGATGGGGAGTGCTGCGGCGCTGGGTGCCCACCTGGACGACGCGCCCGTGCTTCCGCGCCGCCGCCAGCATGGCCTGGCTCTCGACCACGTCCACCGCGGTGGGCTTCTGCACGTAGACGTCGGCCCCGGCCTCCACCGCCGCGATCATGGGCAGGGCATGCCAGTGGTCGGGGGTGGCGATGAGCACGACGTCGAGGTCCTTCCCGCGCAGCATCGGCCGGTAGTCGGAGTAGGTCCGCGGCGTCTTGTGCGAGGCCTGGCGGGCCGCCACCTGCTCGGCGGCGTCGGCGAGCATGCGCTTGTCCACGTCGCAGAGCGACACCACCTCCACCGGCGCGACCTGGATCAGCCGGAAGAGGTCGGCCTTGCCGTACCAGCCGGCGCCGATGAGGCCGACGCGCTTCCGGGCGTCGGCGAGCTCGGCCGCGTAGCCGGGGAGGCGTGACCACGCGAGCGCGGCCCCGCTCGCCCACAGGAACCGGCGGCGACTCATCATCTGGACACTCCTCCCCTCATTTCGGCGCGGTCGCCGCGGGCAGCGCCGACGTGATGGCGTCGAGCCCGACGCCCAACGCCTGGCGCGCGATCGCGTCGAGGGCCATCCGGTCCCCGACGAAGTGGACGGTGCGATGGCGATGGACCAGCGATCCGCCCGCGGGCAGCGCCGCCGCGGGCGAAGAGGTCTCGAGCTCGTAGAAGGGTCCGAGCGGCTTCGCCCCCGGCGCGGGCGGGCCGTCGTTGTAGCTGTTGACCACGTCGCCGGCGAAGGGCTCCTTCTGGACCTCCCACATCGAGTTGACGTAGTCGCGCGCGTCGGCCGGGCGGTCGAACTGCACGAGGGTGAGGACGGAGTCGCGCGCGTCGTAGCTTCCGAGCACGGGCCGTGCCCGCGCGGGCGAGAACCCGATCTTGCTGCGGTACCGCCCGTCTCCGCTGAAGAACACCGCGCGGTCGCCGACGGCGAGCCGCTCGGGCGGGACGGGCCCGAAGTAGGCCGCGTTCACGATCGGTCCCATCGCCGCCTCGGCCCCCGGCGTGAAAGGCACCACGACCGTCGTCTGCGGTGAGGGCTTGAACATGCCGAGGATCCAGACCGACAGGAGGCCGCCTTCCTTGCCCCAGGGCCGTGTTCCCACGTTCGTGATCCGGTTCTCGGACTCGAAGGCCACCGCCGGCACCGGCTCCGTGCCCGTCATTCCCAGATCCTTCAGGGCCTGCGCGCGCGGGACGAGGCGCACGACCCGGCGCAGGGCGAGATCGAAGACGGTCCCGGCCCGGTTGGTCAGGGTCATCTTCTTCTCGAAGGCGATGCGGTCGGGCTGCCGGGCCGTGACCGGGTAGGGCTCGGTATCGACGGCGGCGGGTGTGTGCCAATGCGCGAGGTCGAAGGGATCGCCGAGCTTGAAGAAGAGCGCGTACTGGCCGCCCTCCGGACCCAGCCAGAAGCGGTCCTCGCCGCCATACGCGTTGAAATGCGTGTCGCGCGTGGAGGACGCCACGACGTCGCGATTGATCCAGCCGTAGCTCG
>WNFI01075345.1_pt1 | contig 26591 bp, 25 predicted proteins | sample 5400471 | NCBI WGS metagenome assembly WNFI01 (sample SAMN13153348, study PRJNA577476) | soil metagenome | isolation source: 100 cm saprolite on Douglas fir-dominated hillslope | place: USA:California | collected 2013-09-17 | reverse complement strand
ACAACACACCCTAAAGCACCGCGCTACCTAATCTATGCGCTCCCCAGTGAACATGCTGTTCAACCGCGCTAGGTATGTGCTTTGATGCGCCCAACGATGCGTCCGGCAGAACCGGGAGCTGCAAACCAGATCGCTCTCTATAACGTCGCTAAGCTGCGCGCAGAAGTTTGCTGATCGAATCGAATCTAGTCCGGATGGAAACTATCACGCTATTGAGTTTCCGCGGATTCAATCGAAGCGCCTGAAAAAGAGCGCTGTCTGGCTGAGGAGGCGGGGTGTTATATTCATCACAGGCCTTGCAGCGGAGCCATTTTGCAATGTGGAGCAGGGTGGCCATCGGCGCGTAGTCCCGCGAATTGCGAGGCGCGTATTGCCAGCGAACAGGCTGCCAGAGCGACTCGTCGAAATCCCAATAACGCAATAGAGCGGCACCCACCTCGCCCTGGTGAAAACCAAACAGAGCGTTCTCACTGGCGATGTATTCCGTGGGCAGACCTTTTGAAACGAGCACATTGTCAGGATAGTGATTCCTCGCCCAATTGTTTAAAGCTACCATCCCGATTCCGTGTAATAGTCCGAGAGTATACGCCGTGTCAGTCTCAAGGTCGCAAAGAGTCGCCAAAGCCTCGGCAGCGAAAGCACAGCTCACCGCACGCTTCCACATTTCATCGGCCTCGATTTTATAGAGCGTGAGATTCTTCAGCAGCATCTCGGCGACGACAGCATAGGCGACGAGTTCGTAAATTCGCTCGTATCCAACCATGTAAACGGCTTCTTCCACGCGAACGCAGCGCGCTCCACCGCGGTTGTAATAAGCGCTGTTTCCCAGCTTCAATACGCGTGCGGCAATCCCAGGATCGAATCGGATCAGATCCACAATTTCGTACATCGACGAATTGGTATCGCAGAGCAGATGCTTAAGTCTGGGCAGCACGCGTGCGGCAGAAGGAAGTTGATGAAGTCCCTCCACCACCAATTCCGGGGTTATTTTGGGCTCAAGATTATCCACAATGATTGATGCCATCACAAAGAAGCGTGATCGGTTCACTTTGAAGCCTTTCGTTGTAAATATTTAGTAATAGCAAAATAACCTGTTTCTGACGCGTCGAACCGATCAAGGAATGCAGGCTGGAGCCACAGTACTAAAAAAAGCTGCGTAAAGGTGGGCCGACGCGTTTCTGTGGCGGCGTCGGGGATTGAGGTCGAACATCGAAATCGCGAAATGCCGTCGCAGGGACGCGTCGGCCCACCCGGCTAAGTCAACGCGAGCGAAACGCGCGGCTTTGATTGGTATCCCAAAGACCTGACGTGGAAGGTGCCTTGCAAAATTGGCATTTTCGCATCCAACTTCTCCTTTAATGAACTTCACCAATCTCCAGCCTGGTCTGTCCGCCCCTCTTCCCCGTTTTGACGACGACGATGATGACGACGATACCCCTCCTTCCGAAAAGAAGAGCTCGGCGCCGGTCGGCATGTTGATTCAAAAAAATTTTCTCGAACAGCGTAAGATCTTTCTATGGGGCGCGGTTACGGATGAATCAGCCAAGGATTTGACGGAAAAACTGCTCTATCTCGAAGCAACCGACCCAGGCAAAGAGATCTTCTTCTATATCAACAGCCCAGGTGGTTCCATCACGGCCGGAATGGCAGTTTACGACACGATGAAACTCATCAGCTCGCCCATTACGGTCGTCGTAACTGGCATGGCTGCCTCGATGGGATCGATTTTGCTCAGCGGTGCCCCCAAGGGCCGTCGGTTCATCTATCCGCATGCCCGCGTGCTCATCCACCAACCGCTCATTTCCGGTCGGATGGTAGGACCTGCCACGGACATCAATATCCAAGCCAAAGAAATGGAAAAATTGCGGCAGGAACTAAACCAGATTCTGGCGGACGCCTCTGGTCAGTCGCTCGAACGGATCAATCAAGACACTGATCGCGACTTTTACCTGAATGCAAAAGAGGCGATCGCCTACGGCTTGGTAGACAAAATCGTAGAAAAAATTTAACAGCCTTAAGAACAATTGCGCAGAAGCAGTCCCTGGAAGGGACTGCTTTTTTGTTGCACCGGTGGCTACCTACTCGTCATTCCGGCTGCGGTAGCACGATTTGCGAAATGATAAGAATTCATACATTTCTTGTAATTCTGAGCCTTACCGATATGCACTTCCTGCTTTCCAAATTGCAAAACCTCCTCCCTTGATGGGCGCTCCCCTTTATCCTGTTTCTGATCACTGTGACGGATATCATTTCTTCAATCCCACCGATCAGATCACCCGAACTTTGCTTCATGTCCTCGTTTGGAAACTGAGCGGTCGGCCTCAGCCGTGGCCCAAACACATCGATCTGCCTCCCTCGCCACCGTTGCCCCAACGGCCTGTTCAAGGAGCGACTGCCACTTGGATCAATCATGCGACCTTCCTCGTACAAACACCAGCGGCCTCGATTTTAATTGATCCGGTCTACAGCGACCGAGCCAGCCCTATGTCCTGGGCCGGGCCAAAACGAGTGCACGCCCCTGGGATACCTTTCGAGCGTCTTCCTAAGATTGACTTGGTTCTCCTGAGCCACGACCACTACGATCACTGCGACATCGCCACCCTGTCTCGACTTGCGCACGAACATGCTCCTTTGGCCATCACTCCGCTGGGCAACGGAGATCTTCTCCGTAAAGCAGGATTTACACGAATTATCGAACTCGACTGGTGGCAATCTCTCAGCCCTTCAGCTGCTCTAACGATAACGCTTACACCTTCCCGGCATTGGAGCAATCGGGTTCTAGGCGCGCGAAACGGCCGCTTGTGGGGCGGATTTTTCATCATGGCGGACAAGACATCCCTTCACTTCGTAGGCGACACCGGTTACGATAAAAAAATGTTTGGCGATGTACGCACGCGGCTCGGCCCCCCGGACCTCGCGCTGGTTCCCATCGGCGCTTACGAACCTCGCTGGTTTATGGAGGCTCTGCATTGCAACCCAGCCGAAGCGGTAAGAATTCATCAAGACCTCGGAGCGAGAACGAGTGTCGCCATGCATTGGGGCACGTTTCAACTCACCGACGAAGCAAGAGAAGCCCCTCTCGATGCGTTGAAAAAGGCCCGCGAAAACCAAGGCATTTCCGCCGAAAATTTCGTCACGCTGATGCCCGGCGAATCTATCAATGTGGCTCCCCTCCCCGCAAATAGAACAACCGCCGCCGTTACAGAGCAGGGATCGCCACAGTAACGGACAAACCGCCTTGCGCGCGATTCGTCAGGCAAAGCTCTCCGCCGTGCATGCGGGTAACACGGTCGGCGATGGTCAGACCTAAACCTGCTCCCGACTGGCTGCCTCGAGAAATATCTTCACGCGCAAACGGTTTGATAAAATCCTGCGGATCTCCACGACGGATTCCCGGCCCTCGATCCATGACCGTGAGGACGACCTTTGGTTTCTCAAACCGGGTCACTACCTCGATGTCCCGGTTCCCATAGCGCACCGCGTTGTCGACCAAGTTCGTCACGACCCGCCTGAGCGCGAGCCTACGAAAACTGAAATCCGGTACGGTCCCAAGCGTGACCTTAATATCGCTGCCGCGAACTGTGTAGCGATGACAGACATCGCCGACGACATGATTGAAATCGGAAACCTGCGGCTCCTCTTCGCTGCCGTCACGAGCGTAATCGAGAAATTGTTTGAGGATGGAGTCCATATCCTCGATGTCGTGGACCATGCCCGCCATGATTCCTTGCTCAGCAGCGGAGTTCAGTAACTCGACGCTGATGCGCAAGTGCGTAAGCGGTGTGCGCAGGTCGTGAGAAATACCCGCCAACATGATGCGCCGCTCGGAGTCCATCCGTTTTAAATCTTCGGCCATCTGGTTAAAGCCTCGGCTGAGATCGCGAACTTCGTCAGGCCCCGTTTCTTCAAGCAGCGGCGGGGTCTCGCCCCGTCCTACAGCGACCACGGCCTGCCGCAGCGTACGTAGTCGCTGAGTCACACTAAAAATAATCAAGTAGGCTCCGACAACAGAGCCACAAACACAAAAGCCTCCCCAAATCATGAGCGAGTACGGAATAACCTCCAAATCCGTCCGTGAAACCATGATCCAGTACAAGCGACCATCCACCGAAAATCGTACCCAAATGCTGCTTTTATTATTTGCTTCCCTCCTCACTAGAACGGAAGGCCCAAATTTATTCTGAAAGCGGCTCTTGATGTAGCTGTCCCAAAGCTCGCCGCCCTCATCGACGAGAGGAGGACGAGGTATGTTATCAGAAAAGATTTTCAGCTCTCCCAGCGATAAATTTTCCGCCAACTTATGATCCGAGCTAGGTTGATTTCGAATATAGAGCTGGGCCATCGTAATCACGTCGGCGAGCTGCTCGATGTATTTGAATTTCGCGGGTTTTATAAAAAGGAATTTGATCAAAGCAACCCACAGCAGTTGCGTGACTACCAGCAGAACCGCGATCCAAAAGGCCGTTCGGCCGAGCAAAGTCTTAGGGAAAATTTTCACTTATCTCCTCCCTCCGGAACGAACACGTAACCGAATCCCCAGACGGTTTGAATGTAGCGAGGATGTGTCGAGTCGTCCTCGATTAAACGACGCAATCGCGAGACTTGAACGTCCATGCTGCGATCATACGCGCCGTGTTCTCGACCGCGCGAGAGGTCCATCAGTTTTTCACGCGAGAGCGGCTGGCGCGGATGGGAGACGAGGGCTTCAAGCACTGCGAATTCTCCCGTGGTAAGCGGAAGTCCCTCACCGGTTTTTGTAAGCGTTCGGGTGCCGAGATTCAGTTCGCACGCACCAAACCGAACAACGATCTCCTTTGAAGCGGGCGCCCCGTGAGCTCCCGCCAGACCCGGCTGTCTTCTCAACACGGCATTGATGCGCGCAACCAGTTCCCGAGGATTGAATGGCTTCGACACATAGTCGTCGGCGCCAATCTCCAGACCGACAATGCGATCCACGTCATCGCCCTTGGCCGTTAGCATGATGATCGGAATATTTATATTTGTGCCTCGCAGCCGGCGGCAAATCGACAGCCCATCTTCTCCCGGCAGCATGAGATCCAGGATCAGAAGATCGATCGGATAACGAGCCAGCGTATGTTCAAGCCGTTTTCCATCGCCCGCAGTCATCACCGCAAACCCCTGATCCTTCAAATAGCGTTCCAACAAAGCGCGTGTTCGCATATCATCGTCGATGATGAGAATCTGAGGTTCCGCTTCTTTCATATTGGCCAGTATATACACATGCTCCCTGCGGAAGGATGCGAATAAATGTAACAAAGTATTTCTATCATCGCTCCGGGAAACATTTTTTTACATCTATGCACGGAAAAGAAACAGACGGTTTACAAATGCACGCTATGATATCCAACGACCCGCAACAAACATCGAAAAAATGAAGACCTTCTTTTCTCTCTCTTATATCGCGACTGCTGTCGGCGTTTTATTCGCCGGCTCACATCTTCTCGCACAACCGGCTGATGAAACCGGAATTTCAGACGACGCATCGGCCTCTTTCTCCTATTCCTCAAAAGCAAACCTTGATCGAAACGGAAAAGTGGGCGACGTCGCGATCAGCCATTTCGATTTCGCGGATAACGCCCGTGTACCATTGACTTCAGATCTCAAACTCCTCGCCGGCATTTTCTGGGACTACGATGATCTTAAACTTTCCGGGCCTGTTCCCCTTCCCAACCGGCTCGAAGAGGTAGGCGCCAACCTAGGCGTAGTCAAAGAGCTTGGCTCCGGCTGGACAGGGACATTCGCGGTTCGCCCCGGCTTCTATGGCGACTTCAAGCACATGGATAGCAAAAGTTTCAATCTGCCTGCGTTCTTGAATTTTGGGTACAAGATGAGCCCCTCGTTGAGCTTGAACATGGGACTGGCCGTCAATACGAAGAGCAAAGATAAAGTCCTGCCCATTGTTGGTGTGCGCTGGGCATTCGCGCCTGACTGGACACTTTTCGCCGGTTTCCCACGCACGGAGGTCACGTATAAATTCTCGCGAGAGCTGACGCTAAAAACCGGCGTCCGCTTCCAAGGAGGCGGCTATCGTGTGACCACGGCACCGGCTCCTGGCTTGGGCAACACCTACCTGGACTATCGTGAAATCCGCGGCGGCGTCGGCGTCGAGTACCGGCTCTTGGACAATCTTACCTTAGATCTGGACGGCGGCGCGGTCATCAACCGCCGTTTCGACTACTACAAACGCAATTTCATACTTCACGGATCCTCTGCAGCTTATTTCAAGATCAGCGCGAATTTCAGGTTTTGATCGGTTTGAGCTCCATTTGTGGACGGTTGAAGAACCGTTGAAACGCTTCTTCACCGACTCCGAACGAGATTGCGTGGGTCGAATATGATGAATAATCGACACGGACCGCTGCCTTTAATCGTCGTTTCGTGGAATTTTTCCGGAGACCCAACGCTCCTTTAGAACGTAGTTCCTACGTAGTCTATCTATCTATTAGAGAGTAATTTCCAATATCGAGGAACCCTTCTCTCTGTTAACGGTAATATCGACCATCTGGCTAACTTACGTTGCAAGTATGGATTTAACTTGGCAACGTAGTTAGCCTCCTAATCATATGGCCCACTTATCTAACTACTGGATTCCGAGCGAGATTGACCACCTCGCACGTGTCCTCTCCTAGAAACCACTTTCATGTTAACTGCACGGACTATCGCCTGGATCCTCGCGGCTATTTGCCTCGGACCGGTTCTGCGTGCAGATGAGGTCAACAATTGGCCCGCCCGCGTAGAACAGCGCGACGCTTCCGGCCGTATCGAGTCCTGGCAAGGCGCAGGCCCTTTTCTTTTCCACAAGTCCTCCGAACCGGGCACTTACTGGAGCGGGTTTCGGCCATTCTACGTTGCGAAGCACAATGCCTCAGGCCAGGTCGTAGAATGGTCCGTCGTCTACCCTATTTTTACGTACCGAGGTTATGGTGAGAGCGGCTATCGCTGGAGCGTGTTCTCTCTTTTGAACTACGACGCGACTCGCAGTGACAACCAAAAGGAGCGGGATCGCACTGAAATCGTGCCGTTTTACTTTGCCCGCGAAACGGGCGATCCGGCCACGAGCTATCACGCAATATTTCCCATCGCCGGCACCATCAAGGAGCGCTGGGGGAGCGACGAGATCAAGTTCGTCTTGTTCCCATTGTACAGCAGGACCAACACGCGCGGCGTAATTGTGACAGAATCGCCCTGGCCCTTCATCAAAACGATTCACGGCGGCGGTCAGCACGGGTTTTATCTCTGGCCTCTGTTCGGTTGGCGCGAAAAAGAAGGTTCATTCTACAACCGATTCTGGCTCTGGCCCTTCGTCTTCAAGAGCGAAAACTTAGACCCTGAAAACAAAGGCGAGAAAGTTGCCGTATTGCCTTTTTACTTACGTGAAACGAGTCCTGGCATGAAGAGCGAGACGTTCCTTTGGCCTTTCTTCGGTTATACTGACAGAGCGGCCAATCCCCCGGAAACCAAAGAACCCTATCATGAGACCCGCTATTTCTGGCCATTTCTCCTACAGGCGAGGGGCGACCAAATTTACCGCAATCGCTGGGCGCCTTTTTACACTCACTCTATCGTGAAAGGCTACGACAAGACCTGGGTAATGTGGCCCATCGTACGAAAAGCGACGTGGCAGGAGCGCAACATTGTCGAAACCAAGAGCCAGGTTCTCGGCGTCGTTTACTGGTCGCTCGTGCAACGCAGCGCCACGAACCCCGATGCCGAACCCGCCACAAAAACGCACATGTGGCCGCTCTACAGCGCATGGAATAACGGCGCGGGCCGCCGTCAATTTCAGCTGTTCAGTCCCCTCGAACCTTTGCTTCAAGTCAGCGATCATGTCCGCGTCGCGTGGAGCCCCTTCTTTGCGATCTATCGCTTTGACCAACCACAGACGGGTGACGTTCGCCATTCTTTCCTTTTCGACTTCGTTACCTGGCATCGTCAACCGACCGCTCATGAATTTCACCTGGGGCCCCTTTTCAGCGTTCAATCCAGCGAAACCCAAAGCCGCATCGCGGTGGGCAATGGCATCTTCGCCATGGAACGCAGCGGGCCCGGTGCGTCGTGGCATTTTTCCTGGTTCAATTTCAACTCCAATGCCGCACTTAAGGGCGCGTCAGCAACTCACTCATGAAACGATTAAATGCCTGGCTTGACGGTTTCGGCAGCGCGCTCGTGCTCGCCGTCCGTTCGTTTGCCTCGTTGCCTACCGCTCCGCGCATCATTCGGCGCGTGGTTGAACATACGTTCGTGGGAGGTTACACGACCCTGCCCATCGTCTCGATTCTAAGCTTCTTCATCGGCGGCGTGCTCGCCCTCCAATCCGGTATTAGCATGCAGGACTTTGGAGCAAAGCAATTCATCGGTACGCTCGTTGGCGAATCGATCGTACGCGAATTGGGGCCGGTGATGGTGGCCATCCTCCTTGCCGGTCGCGTCGGCTCGGCGGTGACCGCCGAGATCGCTTCCATGAAAGTCTATCAGGAAGTCGACGCCTTGGTGACGATGAATATCCCCCCCCACCGATTCCTCGTTCTTCCTCGACTGCTTGCGGTCATCCTTTACATGCCCGTCATCACGATTGTGGGCATTATCATCGGTTGGATCGGCGGTGCGGTGGTTTGCAAATACGTCACTTTTATCGTCATCGAACCCACCCAATACTTCCAGAGCCTCAAGATGTATCTGACTACCAAAAAATTTATCGGCGGTTTGGCCAAAGCCGAGATCTTCGGCTTCTGCGTCATGCTCATCGCGTGCAACACCGGCCTGCGCACGCAGGGCGGCCCTCGTGAGATTGGCTTTGCTGTGACCCGCTCTGTCGTCACTTCCCTGATTAGCATCCTGGTGCTCGATTACTTTATTACACGCGTCTTCAACTGATGAAAAAAATAAGAGCAGTTCACGATCGAGCAGATCGCAATCCAGTCGGTGTGGAAGTTGCCAATCTGGCCAAGGACTATGGTCGACAGAAGGTACTCACGGATATCAATTTCAGCGTGAAGCCCGGCGAGATCTTCGTGATCATGGGCCCCAGCGGCTCGGGCAAGAGTGTGCTCCTGCGCCAGATCGCCGGTTTGGAAACACCTACGTCGGGTACAGTGCGCATCAATGGCCAGGACCCATCGCAGCCTAGTACGCGCGATCGTTTCGCGATCGCACTCGTTTTTCAATCGGGTGCGCTTTTCAATTCACTCTCCGTTTACGACAATCTCGCGCTCTATCCGCTGGAACACCGCCTTTGTCCAAAGAAGGAGATCCACGACCGGGTGATCCGTGCGCTTAAGATTCTCTCGCTCGAGAATGCAGCTCAAAAATTCCCATCGGAGCTGTCCGGCGGCATGAAAAAGCGTGTGTCCATCGCACGCGCACTCGTGATGGAGCCGCAATTGCTCCTCTACGATGAACCCACCTCGGAGCTCGATCCTGTAATGTCCGCGTCCATCAGCGAAATCATTGGATCACTCAGAAAAGAATATCAGGTAACGACCATCGTTGTATCCCATGATCGCGACCTCGCACTCACGATCGGCGACCGCGTCGCCATCATGATGCAAGGCAAGCTCCTCGCCATCGCTACGCCAGACGAGTTGCGCAACATCCGCACTCCCCAAATCGTCGATTTCCTTAACCCCAAGATCAATTTGCAGAATCCCCGTTACAAGCAACTAGAGGTCTCCCATGAATAACACTCAAATGACGGCCCGCGTCGGCCTTTTCTTCCTCATAGGCGTGGCCCTGATATGGATCACGTTCGAAGCACTGCACAAAGGCGGTTTTAGTCGCGATCATGGCTATAAGATCGTCGCCGGATTCGACAACCTCAAGGAGTTGAAGATAGGTGATGAGGTCCGCATGGCGGGCGTCAAAATCGGCTCGGTTGCCAGCACGCAACTAAGCGGTCGCCGCGCCGAAGCCATCCTCTCGATCGACTCCAAGGTCAAAATCGCGTCGGACGCCGTCGCTACTGTCACCTCCGCCGGCCTTCTCGGAAGCAACTATATCGCCGTCACGCTCGGAACCCCGGCTGCACCATCGCTGCAGCCCGGCGCCGACATTAAGACGAAGAACACAGCAGGCATGGGCGAAATCATCGCTCAGCTCGGAGACCTCGGCGACCAGCTTAAGGGCGTCGTGAGCGAGCTCGGCCAATCGATGGGCTCAGGCGAGAACGGTCTGTTCTCCAAGCTCGATCGCCTCGTAACCGACAATGGACCGAAGCTCACGGAAACGATCAGTAATCTTCGCGACATCACCACCAAGATCAACTCGGGTGAAGGTACGTTCGGGAAACTGGTCAACGACTCCAAGCTCCACGACGATTTGCTCGCGACGGTGGACGAAATCAAAAGCGCCGCGAGCGATGCAAAAACCTTTGTCGCGGACGCCAAGGACATCACCGCCAAGATCAAGAGCGGCGAAGGTACCCTCGGTACGCTCATCTACAACGACGAAGCCGGCAATAACATCAAACTGGTGGCCAAGAATTTCCGCGAAGTATCCGATAAGTTGAACAGTGGACAAGGCACGCTCGGAAAGCTCATCTCTGACGACAGCCTCTTCAACACCGCGCAAGGTGCCTTGAAGAAATTTGATCGCGCTGCCGACGGACTCAACGACTCCGGCCCGATCACAGCCCTCGGCTTGGCCGCGAACTATCTGTTCTAAGATTCGCCAGACTTCCGCTTGTAACCTAGGGCACGATTGCCGCCACAGGGACAGCGTCGGCCCGCCTGTCTCTTTCGACCTAACTTATTTCTCCAATTTCTCCGTGACCTCGGAGTGCTCCACGGCCCAATCTTCCTCATGACTACTCCTGCTGCGAATGAGGGCCGCATCGATTACATCGAGTTTCACGCCGGCGATATTTCCGTCGTTAAAGCATTCTACACAGACGTGTTTCGTTGGAAGTTCACCGACTACGGTCCCGACTATACGTCATTCGAAGATGGCCGGATCACCGGAGGTTTCACCAAAGACTCGGGGCCCGCGGGTGGCTCACCGCTCGTCGTGGTTTACTCCGCGGCCCTGGAAGCAACGGAAGAGCGAATCAAAAAAGCCGGCGGAAAAATCACGCAGGCAATTTTCTCCTTTCCCGGAGGCCGCCGTTTCCATTTCGCCGACCCCGGCGGCAACATCCTCGCGGTGTGGTCTGACAAGTAAGGTGGCAGGTGGGCCGCCGCGTCCCTGCGACTGCATTTCGCGATTGCGAACGTCCGTCCTAGTTACGATTGCCGTCGCAGGGACGCGACCGGTCCACCTCGATTCAATCTCGTCACACGTCACCTATCACACATCACAGACGGGCGCCGCTCGTTCATCAGTTCTGCGCAAGGTTCGCCGCCATGTAATCGAAACTGATCTTCAGCGACTCGAAGGGATCTCCAGGACAGGTATCTTGTTCGACGATAAACCAGCGACAGCCTGATTTTTCCGCCGCAGCAATGATCCGTTTAAAGTTGAGCGTGCCGCGACCGATTTCCGTCCAGATCGGTGTGTTGTCCCGGGTGAAACCATAGTCCTTTAAATGCATCGTGGGCAGGCGGCCGGACAGCCGTTCACACCACTCGACCACATCGCCTCCTCCATACTGAATCCAGTAAGTATCGAGCTCAGCCACGAGGTTCTTCGGTTCAGTTTCGGCAAAAATATGCTCCAGCACCGTGCGCCCTTGAATCTTTTGAAATTCGATCGCGTGATTGTGATAACCCAAGGTTAACTCAGCATGTCGAAAAACCGCTCCGGCCGCATCGAGCCGTTTAATGAGCGAGGCCAGCTGCACCGGATCATCGAGCTGAACGTCCCGCGGCCAAGGATAAGCACAATAGTCGCTGCCCAGCTTGCGCACGCGCTCCGCGGCCTTGCTCGGCTGGTCGAGAATGAGGTGCGAGTCCTCGTGCGTTGCACAGATCGTTAAACCTTCACTGCGGCAGATTGCGGCGATCTCTATTTCGTCGATTGGCCCGACTCCACTCACTTGCACCGCATGGTATCCGATACTGCGGAGCTTTTTCACAGAAGCCGCAAGATCCGCGGATGTTTTGCAGAAATCTCGAACCGTGTAGAGCTGCGCGGCGATCTGTGAAAGTCTCATTGGGAAATTTCGAATAGAAATAAACTCATTTGCCGGGCGACACCATGGCCGATTTTGACTCGGTGATTTTTTTATTCAACCAACGCTTGTAAGTCGCACCGCTCATCGGAAGAGCGACTGACTTGCCGGTCCATTGGGAAAGAAGAACCGCGTTGGCGAGCTCGACGGAATAAATTCCTTCGGCCGCAGGCGCGATCAGCGGCGCTCCATTCAAGATTGCGGCGACGAAATTTTTCAGGATGCCGACGTGCTGTTCGCCTGGGCCGTCGAACGGCAAATCGACTTCCGTCGTTTTGGGAACAGCAAACCCTTTCGTCGCCGTACTGCTGAACTCCGACATGGGCACCTCATTCTTTAACCAGGTAAGCCGATCATTTTCGCAAACCAACCGGCCTCGCTCCGCGGTGATTTCGAGTCGATTGGTCCCGGGCGCTTCGCCGGTCGAGGCAATGAACGAAGCGTGCGCACCAGCCGGCATTTCGAAGTAAGCGGTCACATCGTCTTCCACCTCGATCGGATGGTATCGCCCGAACTGACAGAATCCATGCACACGTGAAGGCTGGCCGAAGATCCAGTAAAAGAGGTCGAGATTATGCGGACACTGGTTGAGCAACACACCGCCGCCCTCACCCGCCCAGGTGGCGCGCCAACTGCCGGAGCTGTAATACGCCGCGGTCCGAAACCAGTTCGTGATGATCCAATTGATTCGACGGACCTCCCCGATCTCGCCGCTCTTCACCAAGTCTCGGATTTTGACGTACCGAGGATCGGTCCGCTGGTTGAACATGGCCGCGTAAACCTGGCGCGGATTCTTGTGCGCTGCGTTCAGTTTCTCGCAATCCGCGCGATGAACGGAAATCGGCTTTTCCACCAAGACGTGCAAACCAGCCTTCAAGGCCGCGATCCCGATTTCAGTATGGGCGTAGTGGGGAGTGGCGATGAGGACCGCGTCAACCTCACCCGACCTGATAAGATCATGGCCCGATGAAAAGCTTTTGAGTTGAGGGAAGTGAGCAAACCGGGAGGTATCGGCATCCGCAGCGGCGACCACATCCAGCCGCGGAATTTTGCCCTCCATAATATTGCGGGCGTGAAACTGTCCCATCCCGCCAAAACCGATGATCCCCAACCGGACCGATTTCATGGGTTAAAGAGCTAGGGGCTATACCTGAGACATCCAAGAACGGAATTACGGCCTCGGTTTCGTAAACCTGTCGCATAGATCCAAGTTTCGGGCACGGATAATCTCGAAAATAAGCCCATCAGCCTCGAAATTCAGAGCCCCGTTCTGGCGGAATTAACATCGCCCCAATCGTCCGAATACGCGGCTGGAGCACTTGGATTTCACCCTACGAAATGCGATGGCTAGCCGGGCTGTACCAAACCCAAGCACCGCCCCACCTCTTATGACGACCTAATTGCGGGACACTACACTAGCGCCTTCTGTTTGGATTGTTCGGAGCCCGATAAGAAGCCGGGCCACTAATCTAAAAGTGACCCAACCAAACTTAACTCTTCTTTGGTCTATGTAACGCTGGCGCGTCTTCATTCCCACAATTTGGAAGCTATAGCCTTACAAACTTGGATTTGTAAAAACAGAGACCGAGGAAGAACATCGATTTACCTTCTTGGAAGCGCTGGCCGCTGGCCCGCTTCGGGGGCCGGATCGCGGGCAGGCCAGCGGCCTGCGCTCCCAAAGGAATGGCATCCGATTGTAACAATGATCCCGTTGCATACGTCCGCTCGTTCGAAAGAGGCTCATGGCGAGGCGCACGCTTTAAACACGAGCCAAGATCCGCGCATCGCAAGACCTCACCGATCCTTCATGACAACCGCAATCCACCTCTTCGACAAAGAACAAGATTACACCGCTTATCCGAGCGGGCAGGCCGTGTTCAAAGAAGGCGATGTCGGTGAATACATGTATGTTGTGAAGGAAGGTGAAATCGAAATCCTGCGCGACGGGCGCGTACTCGACACAATCGGGTCAGGCGGTGTTTTCGGTGAGATGGCTCTGATTGACGACCTTCCTCGCAGCGCTAGCGCAATCGCCAAAACCGACAGCAAACTCGTACTGGTCAATCGTCGTCGGTTTCTTTTCTTGGTCCAGGAAACGCCGTTTTTCGCCATCCAGTTAATGAGCATTATGGCAGATCGCCTACGGCGGTCGTCCCCTCGCGGTTAGTTCTAAATTCCGCAGACATACTTGAACCACAGAGGCGCAGAGAAGCAAATTCAATGCGAACATTGGAAAACGATTTCACCCCGTGGTTGAAGCTCCGTACTGTGTATTTTAATTCTTAAAAAGTTGGCTCTGTGTGCTCTGTGCCTCTGTGGTTGAACTGCGGTTCTTAGGATATTTGGCGCGTACAGGAGAGCATTCCCGACGGGCTGCCGCTCATATTCGTCTCGGCTAAAAAAAAAGCGCGTCCAAAAAAGGACGCGCTGGGATTTCCCGAAAAATCGATGATCAGACCTTCGGTCCGCCTTGCGCGATGTTGCGCGCGCGCAGGCGCAGGCCGTTGAGGCGGATGAAGCCGGTGGCATCGCTTTGGTTATACCAGCTCTTCACGCCCTCCATCGAAGCGATGCCTGGATCGTAGAGCGAGTAGTCGGACTTCCGTCCGCAGGTAATGATGTTCCCTTTATAGAGTTTCAAACGGACCGTGCCGGTCACGTACTTCTGGCTCTCGTCGATCAGCGCTTGCAGCGCTTCGCGTTCCGGTGCGAACCAGAATCCATAGTAAACCAGCTCACCGTACTTCGGGATAAGCGAATCGCGCAGGTGCTGCACTTCCCGGTCGAGCGTGAGACTCTCAACTTGTTTGTGCGCGTGCATGAGAATCGTGCCACCCGGCGTTTCATACACGCCGCGGGACTTCATGCCGACGAAACGGTTCTCGACCAAGTCGACGCGGCCGATGCCATGCTTGCCGCCGAGTTTGTTGAGCGTCTTGAGCACGCCGCCAGGCGTAAGCTTCTTGCCATTAACCGCGACGCAATCGCCTTTGACGAAATCGAGTTCGACGTACTCCGGCTTGTTCGGCGCGTCTTCCGGCGAAACCGATAGCTTGAACATTGCCTTGTTCGCCTTGGTCGTCGGATCGAACCACGGATCTTCGAGGATGCCGGCTTCGTAGGAAATGTGCAGAAGATTGCGGTCCATCGAATACGGCTTTTTGAGCGAGGCTTCGACGGGGATATTGTGCTCCTGGCAGTACGCGATCATCTCGGCGCGGCCCGGAAAAAGTTCGCGGAAGGCGTCGATTTTCCATGGCGCGATAATCGCGAGCTTCGGCGCGAGCGCCATGTAGGTAAGCTCGAAACGGCATTGATCGTTGCCTTTTCCGGTGGCGCCGTGCGCGACCGTATCGGCCTTCTCTTTTTTTGCGATGTCGATCTGCGCTTTCGCGATCAATGGGCGCGCGATCGAAGTGCCGAGGTAGTACTGACCTTCATACACCGCGTTGGCGCGGATCATCGGATAGATGTAATCGCTCGCAAACTCTTCGACGAGGTCGAGCGTGTAGTGTTTCGCGGCACCGGTCTTCTTGGCTTTTTGCGGTAAGCCTTTCAGTTCCTCTTCCTGGCCGATGTCGGCAGCAAAGGTAATAATTTCCGCGTCATAAGTTTCGCGGAGCCATTTGACGATAACGGAGGTGTCGAGACCTCCTGAGTATGCGAGCACGATCTTCATGGAATCGCCAGTGTGGTCGAAGGCAGAGCGTGCGGGCAAATAAAAATCCGTAAAAACTGGTGTGACAATTTCACGGGTTATTGACCCTTGGAAAATTGCACCCGTTTGGAGGCGAGCCGACAATGCAGCGTCTGCTGAACATTATAAATTATACCAATGAATAAGAGCCTCCATGAAACTGTCACAATCAAGTCGGTCATCTCGCCGGGGTTTTACCTTGGTCGAGATAATGGTCGTCGTGGTTATTATCGCTTTGTTAGCGTTAATCGCCATTCCGGGATTTCTCAAAGCGCGACGCCATGCCCAGAACAGTCGCTTTGCTAGCGACGTGCGCACGTTTGCCCAAGCCTACGAAACCTATGCGACCAAATTCGGAGTATGGCCGGCCAATGCGGGAAACAGCGTGGTGCCTGCCGGTATGTCCGGCGAACTACGCGACTCGAATTGGACGGTCATCAACTCGGTCGGTGGTCGATGGAATTGGGATTACAACAACATGGGTTTCACAGCAGCGATATCGACCACCGGTGTCACGGCCGACGATGCCCAGATGGCAGAAATCGACGCGATGATTGACGATGGTGATCTTACCACCGGCAATTTTCAAAAAGTGAACGGACGATTCATGTTCATCCTCGCCCCTTAAACGTTCGAAAGCCCCGCTAATCAAAAGCGGGGCTTTTTTTTGCGCAAAGCGGAAATGAGCCATTCGCGCAATAGATGCAGGAACCATAGAGTCTTCTCTAACTATCGAATATGATATCCGTAAACGGCCTTCGGAAGGACCGAGAACCGTAAACCGTGAACCGTGAACCAATCTTTCAACTTTCGCCCGACTAAGGGCGAATCCGCTGAGCCAAAACCGACATGATTGCCTTTTGCACATGCAGGCGGTTTTCGGCTTGGTCGAAGATGATGGATTTCGGACTGTCTAACACTTCCTGATCCACCTCTTCGCCCGGATGCGCCGGCAAGCAATGCATGAACCACGCATCGGATTTCGCCGCGGACATGATCTTCGCCGTCACAGCATGGGGCTTCATCAGGGCGATGCGCTCCTTGGTCTCTTCCTCTTTTCCCATGCTAACCCAAACATCGGTGTAGACTACATCGGCGTCGCGCGCCGCTTCCAGCGGGTCATGGGTGAAATGAAATGCATCTTTGCCAAAACCCTCGGCCTTGAGCAAAGCGCGGATTTCCGAGCTAGGTTCGAAGCCTTTTGGACCTGAAAGCGAAATCTTCATTCCGAACAAGTTCGCTCCAAGGATCCACGAGTTCGCCATGTTGCACGCCGTGTCGCCATAAAAAGCGATTTTACGCCCCTTAAGTGAACCAAACAGATCCGCACCTTTTGCCCACCGCTCAGCGAGCGTAAAAGCGTCCGTGTAAATCTGACATGGGTGAAGAAAATCTGTCAGCGCATTGATCACCGGTACCGAGCCGAATTTTGCCAGATCGACCACGTCTTGATGGTCAAACGTACGCACGATCAAACCATGCACGAAACGCGAAAGGACTTTGGCGGTATCGCCAATCGATTCACCGCGACCGAGCTGGATATCGTTTTTATTGAGAAACAGTGGATTGCCACCGAGTTCATGAATGCCGACCTCAAACGAAACCCGCGTGCGGGTACTGGACTTGGAGAAAATCAACGCCCAGGTTTGCTGCGAAAGCGTCGGAGGCGTGTGCCGACCGCGGCCTTTTTTCAGACTCTGGGCCAGGGAAAAAATCTCCGCGACCTCATGTGGCTTAAAGTCTGTTTCCTTAAGGAAGTGCTTCATGTAAAAGCAAAACAGCTAAGCAGACGGCGTGCATGCTACGAGTGAAAAATATGAATGATAAGGAGCGTTCATGTAACAGCGAAAACACGCTCACTCCTACTGATGATTAACCAAGCGAGTGGCCGCGGCTGGTCCGGAGTAGCATAGCGCACTAGCCAGCCTCTGGCTCGATACAGACGCGCGGACTGAAGCTCCATGCTACCTCTGCTTTCGTCACTTCTATGGGTAATTCTCAACAGTTAAAATGGATCGAAGAAAGTTATTCAGACGTTTAGCGCGACAGTCCTGAGATCAGGCCTTTGCCATGAAAACGCTACGAATGATATTCACCGACTCCGCGAGTTCATCGAGAGAAGCGATCAGCGGAGGCAGCAGACGGATGACATTTCCACCTGCCATCGGTGCGAGCAACCCCGCGTCGCGGAAACCAGCAACATAAGGCGCGGCATCGGCGGCCATCTGCAAACCAAGCATGAAACCACGGCCGCGCACGCCTTTGAGGTGCCGCGGAAATTCTGCAGCGAGCTTTTCGAGCGAAGCCAGCCAAGCCGGGCTATTGGCCCGAACGTTTTCGAGGAGCTTCTCGCGCTCGATCACGTCTAGCACGGCAAGACTGGCCGAACATGCCAGTGGAGTACCGCCGAACGTGGTGCCATGCGAACCGGGCGTGAAAAGATCCGCCGCACGCACGCCTGCCCAAATCGCACCGATCGGAAAACCGCCACCCAGACCTTTCGCCATGCCAATGGCGTCCGGATAGATGCCGGCATGCTCGAACGCGAAGAATTTGCCCGTACGGCCGATGCCGCACTGCACTTCGTCGATCATCAGCAGCAAGTCGTGTTTGTCGCAGAGCTGGCGCAGACCCACGAGGAATTCAACAGAACACGGATTCACGCCTCCCTCGCCTTGAATCGTTTCGACAAAGATCGCCGCGGTCTGGTCGTCGACCTGATCGACGAAACTTTGCAGGTTGTTGATCTCACCGAACGCAAAGCCGGGCACCAGCGGACGAAATCCTTTTTGGATTTTTTCCTGAGGCGTCGCACTCATGCCACCGAAAGTACGGCCATGAAAGGCGCCCTTGGCACAGATCACTTTGTAGCACCTACCTTCCTCGCCGGTCTTCTTCATGCCGTGAAGCCGAGCCAGTTTGAGCAAGCTTTCGTTGGCCTCGGCTCCGCTGTTGCAGAAGAAAACGCGGCCCGGGCCGGCATACTGGGTCAACCGGCGCGCCAGTTCGGCCTGTTGCGGATTGCGAAATAAATTGCTGACGTGAATCAGTTCAGCCGCCTGCTTTTGAACCATGGAGACCCAATGCGGATGGCAATGGCCCAATGCGCTCACGGCAATCCCGGATGTGAAATCGAGATACTGGCGGCCCGTATCATCCCACACCTGACACCCGCGACCGCGCACCAACGTCAGCGGCGGACGCGCGTAATTTTTCATTACGTAAGCGTCGTAGTGATCGGCGGTGCTGGTCCGAATGACGGAAGGTGCATTCATAGGATTCGGGATTCGGTTCTGACGGTTCGACTGGTTTGTTCACCAGCTCGAAAAACAAAAGAAATTCCTTGGCGGTTTTAGCCGTGGACGATCTCGGTGCCGATACCCTTGTCGGTAAAAATTTCCAACAAGAGGCTTTGCGGTAGGCGTCCGTCAATGAAGTGTACGCGTTGTACACCTTCCTGAAGCGCACGGATCGCGCTCTGCACTTTGGGGCGCATACCTTTGTCGATCACACCCTTTTTCTTCAGGTCATCGACTGCGCTGATTCTCAGGGATGAAATGAGCGTGTCAGGATCTTTCGGATCGGAAAGCAATCCGGGAACATCGCTCATGTAAACGAGCCGCCGCGCGCGCAAGGCACTGGCCACGCGACCCGCCACAAGATCGGCGTTCACGTTGTAAGGTTTGCCGTCGTAGCCCTCTGCCACCGGGGAAATCACCGGCGTATAGCCATCGGCAATCTCTTTTTTGATCAACTTAACCTTAACCTCGGTGACATCGCCGACGTATCCGAGATCGATCGGATTTCCGTCGTCGTCGACAGTCAATTTGGTGCAGACCAATACACTGTCGCCGGGCAAACCCTTCGGCTTCGCGTTAGCCGCGGCAATCAAATCGCAGACATCTTTGTTTACGATTTCATCGAGTGTCTTTTTGACGATCGCGATAGCCGCCTCGTCCGTTACTCGAAGACCAGCCACGAAATTCGCTTTCAGACCCGAAGCATCCATCGCCCGGGTAATCGCCTTGCCGCCGCCATGTACGACGACGACGTTAATTCCCACCGCAGAAAGAAACGCGATATCGGTCGCAACGCGCGAACGCACGTATGGGTCCGGATCATCCATGAAGCTGCCGCCGTATTTTACAACGAACGTCGAGCCGCGAAAATCTTGGATGTAAGGCAACGCTTCGAGAAGCACGCGTGCCTTGGAAATGAGTTCGGAAACGTCCATCGATTCAAATCAGGCCCATCGCCGATGCGTTGCTCTCGCAAGAGCAGAATAGTTGTGGAGGGCTGGCGTGCAAAAATGCGCTCACTTTTAAGTAGACATTATGCTTACAACACTTGCCTCGCGCTTGACCACAAAAATTTTCGCGGAAACACATTAACTTTAGTTCAGTCCGTCGACTTTTTGCCGATCGCGCACCTTCGCACGGATTTGAAATTAAGTCCAGAGATCGGAAGTCGCACATCTCAATTCGGGATTTTCCGTCTCACATCGAATTCCTTTCTATCTCAGACTATTATTCGTAATCGCAACGAGGACTCCGAAAAACTCGCGCAAAGGTGCAAAAGTTAAGAGATGGGCTCCCTGGCTTCGCTCGATTGGCCGCGGAATGGTTGATTTCCCCCCTGAAATTTTGCCCCAATTCATTTTATTTCGGACAGAGACGATCCCAGACGCGGAATCTTCACGGAAAATCGGCTTCACTCCAACGCGGATTAGTTTCAGTTCTCATTTTGTGCCCAGTACTTCTCTCGTTTTTTCGTCCCGCACCGAACATCGCGCTTGGCTTGCAACGCAGGCGGCTCTTCCTGCGGGTTTTCGCGTGGGTACGACGCGTTTTGAGTTTATGCCGCGCGAGGCACCGAAGCCCGCCAAGATGAACCTGACGCTGATCGCGCTGGAAAAACCGACTGAGAATTTCGCCGCGGTATTCACCCGTAATGCTTTCCCCGGGGCACCTGTGATCGTCGGCCGTCAACGCCTCGGAGCGCCTTCGCTGGGCGCTATCATTATTAATAACAAGATTTCAAACGTGTGCGCGCCGAACGGCGTGGAGACAGCGGAAAAGATCTGCGCTGAAACCGCGCGCCTGCTTGGACTCGACACGAATCAGATATTGCCCAGCTCAACTGGCGTCATCGGTTGGACGCTGCCGGTTGAGTCCATCGTTCCGGCTCTCCCGCAAGCGGTGAACGCGCTCACATCGAGCTCAATTCTTTCTGCGGCGGAAGGAATCGTCACAACCGATCTCTATCCAAAAATTCGGCGCGCCTCGGTTGGTGCTAGCAGCATCGTTGGAATTGCGAAGGGCGCAGGGATGATCGAGCCGAACATGGCCACGATGTTGGTATACTTGCTCACCGACGTCACCATCCCTCGCGCCGAGATGCGAGCGATGCTCACGCGCGTGGTCGATGCGAGTTTCAACACGATTAGTATCGATAGCGATACCAGCACGTCCGATACGGTTGTACTTCTCTCTTCAAATCATGTGCCGTGCAGCGATCTCGCTGCATTCGAGAAGGCGCTTGGCACCGTTTGCCGTGATTTAGCAGAGGATGTCGTTCGAAACGGTGAAGGCGTGCGTCACGTGATAAAAGTTGTCGTTAAAAATGCCGAAACGCCTTCGTTCGCACGCGCTTTGGGCAAAGCGATCGTGAACGCACCGTTGTTCAAGTGTGCCGTGGCCGGCAACGATCCCAACGTGGGGCGTTTGATTCAGGCCATTGGTAAACACGTCGGAGCTCAGGCGCCTCAAACCGATCTATCCCGAACGAAGTTGAAACTCGGAGGCATTGAGATTTTTGCGAACGGTGTATTCCAGCTGAATCCGACCAAGGAAGAATCGTTGGTGGCTCATTTCAAGAGTGCGGAACTCTATGCCAGCGCTGCGCCCAAGAACGGAGTATATTCTCCGCCTATTGATTTTCCTCCACACGAACGCTGCGTGGAAATCGAAGTCGACCTCGGAAGCGGATCAGCCGAAATCACCGTTCTAGGCGGCGATCTCACCCACGAATACGTGAGCGAGAACGCCGATTATCGAAGCTGATTCTTAGTAAGACGTAACGAGTGGGGAGAACGCCTCTTAACTCGTCACTTCTTTCTAAATGAGTCCGGCCGTCTCGGGAAATCCGAACCAGAGGTTCATAATCTGAACGGCCTGTCCGCTGGCACCTTTGACCAAATTGTCCTCGGCTGACGTGATCAGGAAATTCTTCGTACGTGGGTCGTAGGTGGCGGACATGTCGACGCGATTCGTGCCGGTGACGTAGGCGGTGTCCGGCGTTTCTCCAGTCGGCAAGATTTGGATGAACGGCGAAGAGCCATAGGCTTCGTTCCACGCCGCATAAATGGCCTCGATTGAGGCGCCAGGCGACGCAGGGACTGTAATTGTCGTCGCGATGCCACGCCGCATGGGAGCAAGGTGGGGATTGAACTGGATAACCGCGGAAACACCGGCGTGCAGCGCGAGCTGTTCTTCAATCTCGGCCAAGTGCCGATGTTTTACCAGGCCGTAGGCCTTGGCGCTCTCCGCCCTCTCCACGAAGAGATACTGTTCATCCACTTTACGTCCGGCGCCGCTTACACCACTCAGCGAGTTGGCCACGATGTGTTCCTTGGAAACAAGCCCGGCCTTGAGAAGAGGAACAAGAGGGACGAGAATGCTCGTCGGATAGCAGCCCGGCGCGGCCGCAACTTTGATTTCGTTTTTCCAAGTCGATGGCGTAATTTCCGGAAGAATATAACGGGCCGACGACAACAGCTCGGGAGCGTGGTGTTTGCCGTAGTATTTTTCGTAGGTCGCGAGATCGGCGATCCGAAAATCGGCGCTCAGATCGATCACTTTTTTTCCTGCAGGCACCAAGGCCTTGGCAAAATCGGCCGCTGCTCCGTGCGGCAAGGCGAGAAAGAAAAGCGAGATGTCACTGGCCGCGAGAGCAACAGGATCTGAGTCGACAAATTTCAAGCCTTTGTCGATGCCGCGTACCGCCGGGATCACCGTAGCGAGAGATTTACCCGCGTGAGTACGGGAAGTCACCGCCGCCAGCGCCACATGAGGATGCTGGAGGAGAAGCTTTACCAAGAGTTCGCCGGAATAACCGGAAGCGCCAATGATGCCGACTTTCATGACATGTGATGGTAGGGACTACGCTGAAATCAGCGCAAATAAATTTACGTGTGCGCGTCGAGTGACAAGTGATGCGTGAAGCGAAAACGACTGAAAAGGAACGCAGAGAACTCAGAGTGGGAAGCGAGGTTGCAGAGGCATTTTAAAGAATTCTTGTCTCTGTGCCCTCTGCCTTCAAAAGACCCTCGTTCGAAAACAGCTTTGAACAAGACAGTAGTATAAAGAACAAAAAAGCCGTCCCATTGAGCGGGACGGCTTTGATTGAAAACCTTTGTCGGACGGTTAACGCTTCGAGAATTGGAAACGTTTGCGCGCGCCCGGTTGACCCGCTTTTTTGCGCTCTTTTTCGCGGGGATCGCGGGTGAGATGACCGGCCTTCTTCAAAGCCGGACGAAGCTCGGGATTGAGCTTCTGCAAAGCGCGAGCGATGCCGTGCGCGACCGCGCCGGCCTGACCGCTGACGCCACCACCGCTGACATTGACCGTAACGTCGATCTTGTCCTTCAATTCAACCGTGTGAAGAGGGGCATAGGCCTGACGGGCGAAATTGTCATGGCTGAAATAGGAGTCGAAGGTGCGACCGTTGACGGTCAATGTGCCAGAACCTTCGGCCAAACGGACGCGAGCCGTGGACGTCTTGCGACGGCCGGTGGCGAGAAAAATGGATTTGTCAGCGCTCATGGATTAATCAGGCGGAAATTTTAACAGGGTTCTGCGCCTCGTGCGTGTGCTTAGGACCCGCGAAAACGTGGAGTTTGGTCAACATCTTGGCAGCGATGCGGTTCTTCGGCAACATGCCTTTAACAGCGTGCGTCAGGATGAAGTCCGGACGACGCACGCGCTGTTCTGAAAGTTTGCGGTAGCTCTCACCGCCGACGTAACCCGAAAAGAACATGTATTCGTTTTGCTCTTCCTTCTTGCCGGTGAGGACGACCTTCTCGGCATTGATCACGATAACATAGTCACCCGTGTCGACGCTGGGGGTGTAACCCGCTTTATTGCGGCCGCGAATGATGTTAGCGAGCTTAACAGCGAGACGACCAAGCACCTGACCCTGGGCATCGATGAGATACCATTTGGGTTGTACCGTCTCCTTTTTGGCGAGAAAGGTTTTCATAGAGAAAAGGGTTATGTGGATAGGGCATGGATGGGTGGTGTCAACACCCTTTCATATTTAGCTAAAAAAAACCCGTCCCACCAGGGCAGGACGGGCGTGGGTACATGGACAAAAATTCAAAAACCGGCGGTAAAACCGACCGTAACGCTTACGTGGTCCCGAGGAACTCCTACCAGATACTTATCGTTGCCGCTGTAGGCAACTCCGGCGTGCACTTTGGCGTGTTCGGAAAGCTGGTAAGGCACACTCAGCTCGGCGCCATAATAGTTGTATGACTCGTGAATCGCCGGACCAGGCACTCGGGGAAACGCGTCGCGAGCCGACTGGGTGCCCGCAAACAGGTTAAAATCGAGCGCGGTGCCTAACTTTTTGAGCGGCACGTTATAACCGACCGCGCCTTCCACCGTCTGCGCGCGACGAACAAGGTCGTAATAATAGTAAATGCTCGGAGAGAGCCCAAAAATTCGGTAGGTTGTGCCAAGCCCCACTTCATACGAATCCCTAGTCTGATATACCGGGACACCTGTGATCGATTTCTTCGCGTCAGGATACCAATAATATGTCGTCACGGCCTCGAACGAGAGCGAGTCGTCAACCTTCACTTTATAACCCGCATAGACATCGACTTCGTTGCCCTCGACCTCTGTGCTGTAAGGCGATCGTTTATTCTGCAAAGGCTGGCTCGCCCAGAGACCTACGTCCAGGTCCCCTTGTCCTGTGTTGGGCAAATCGACCTCGACGGAGGGTTGAAGCGCGGAACTTGTTCGCTTGATACCGCGATAAACGTATTCCGAAACGTAGCTAAAATCGCTCGTGGCCGAATAGGAATATTTATCCTCGGCCAGGAGCCCCGCGGCACCTGTTAGGCAGGTGAGAACGAGGATTAGGAGGGTTCTGAGCTTCATGAAGGTTTGGTTGGTTTGATAACTGTCGGAGTATCGAATCCGCACACAAAAGTAGGGTTTGCAAAACATATGTTTTTTCACCCCATCTGGTGGCCATAAGCCCGGTGACCCGCGGCTCGCCCAGTGGTTCCTTCGGTCTTATTCTGCAAAACACCCTATCACACTTTATGCATCGCCGATTTACTCTCATTGCCGGAATCCTTGGTTTTACGGGAGTTCTTCTCGGGGCGTTTGGCGCCCACAGTCTACGGGACGTTCTTCTTCGTCACGAAACCACGGAGATCTGGAGAACAGCTGTATTGTATCATCTCTTACACGCCGTGGCGGTTTTGGCCGTGACGTTCAAATCGACGCGGTCAAAACAGCTCAACGCAGCTATGACCTGTTGGACACTGGGCGTCGTTCTGTTTTCTGGGTCCCTCTACGCGCTGGCTGTCGGAGGCCCGGCCAAGGTCCTTGGGCCCATCACTCCGCTCGGCGGACTGGCATTTCTCGCCGGATGGACGCTTATTATGGCCGATGTTTGGGCGGCACAAAAATCGGAGTCTACTGAACCATGATCTTACCGGACTCGCTCCAAGCCGTCTTGGCGGCGATCCGTGGAATCGGCCGCCCCCATTTGGTGGGCGGCTGCGTACGGGACTGGCTGCTTGGACTTAAACCGAAGGATTTCGACGTCGAAGTCTTCGGCACATCTTACGAAGCGCTCGCACGCGTTCTCGCGCCTTTCGGTGCAACTGACCTCGTCGGAAAGAGTTTTGCCACCATCAAGCTCCGGCTTGGCGGGCACGAGTATGACTTCAGCCTTCCGCGTCGCGAATCGAAGACGTCCGCAGGCCATCGGGGATTCGCAGTCGAAGCCGATCCCAACCTGAACGTGGCTGAAGCCGCCGCGCGCCGGGACTTCACGATCAACGCCATTGCGTGGGATCCGTTTGCTCAAGTTTTGATCGATCCACACGGAGGAGAGCGTGACCTCCGATCGAAGATTCTCCGGCATACCAGCGCCGCCTTTACCGAGGACCCGTTGCGTGTGCTGCGCGGTGTTCAGTTCGCTGCGCGCTTCTCGCTTTCGCTCGCCCCAGAAACGGCTGCGTTAAGTCGGACGATCGTGGATACCTATAAGGAATTGCCGGTCGAGCGAGTCTGGGGCGAATGGGACAAGTGGGCGGTTAAGTCGGTGTCGCCCTCGCGCGGACTTGGCGTGCTGGAAGATACAGGCTGGCTGGTTCATTTTCCTGAAATCCAAGCGTTGCGCGGGACACTCCAGGAACCGGAGTGGCACCCCGAAGGCGACGTCTTCACTCATACGCAACACTGCATCGATGCCCTCGTAAAACTTCCCGAGTGGCAGCGCGCTGGCACATTCGCCCGGCAATACCTGAGCTTTGCAGTGCTGGCCCATGATTTCGGCAAACCCTCAACCACGGTTCAGGCCGAACGGCGCGGACAACTTCGGTGGACTAGCCCCGGGCACGAATCAGCGGGCGCACCGCTCGTCGACTCGTTTTTGACACGGATCGGCGCACCGCTGGAACTCGCCAATTGGGTGCGTCCCCTCGTCGTTCACCACCTCGCTCATCATCACGGCCAATCGGAATTCTCG
>WNFI01662261.1_pt1 | contig 26598 bp, 23 predicted proteins | sample 5400471 | NCBI WGS metagenome assembly WNFI01 (sample SAMN13153348, study PRJNA577476) | soil metagenome | isolation source: 100 cm saprolite on Douglas fir-dominated hillslope | place: USA:California | collected 2013-09-17 | reverse complement strand
CCCAGCCTGACGCGTCCCACCAGATCGGGCGCATTGTCCCGGCTGATGCGCACCGTGGCGCCCGGATTGAGCTTCAGCATGTGGAGCGCCGGTACTTCGGCATCGAGTTCGATTTCGTTGTTGACGGCAATTCGAAACATCGGCCCGGCCTGCGGCGAGGCCGGCGCTCCGACGATGGTCTTGACCTCGGTGATGAGGCCGGCAGCCGGCGCGCGCAACGACGTCGGCGCGGATGGCCTCGCGCCGGCGCCAGGCTGCGCCGGCGGCGGCGTCAGCCGGGCCATTTCCTGATTTTCGGTGACCGTCTCGCCTTCGTGGACCAGAACATCGGAAACCTTGGATCCTTCCTGATCGACTCCGGCAACCGCTTCCCTGCGCGGCACGATAAATCCGGTGACCCGCACCAGGTCGGAGAAACAGGCATTGGTGGATTTCGTCACAATCACCAGGGCGTTGCTTGGCGTTTCCTTTTCCTCAGGCCGCGGGCGATGCTCAAACCAGTACCATCCGCCAACCAGAGCAGCCGCGACCACCACTCCCAACGCAGGCTTGAGGTATTCGGAGAGCATCATCGCCGGATCAATCCAGACTTGTGACGTGAGAGCAAGAATAGAGGTTTAAGGACGTCGCTGCGAGCGCAGCGAAGCAATCCGGAATGACGGAGGCTGGATTGCTTCGCCGTTTCGCTCCTCGCAATGACGAGAAAAGGCTTGGTCGCCCAAAATGGCCGAATTCTGAAACAACTGCGTCCCGCAGGGGTACGGGACGCATTGCTGCTGCAGGACTTTACTCAGCGCCACCACCGTTTACTTGGACGCGGTGGTCTTGTTTGCCATGTTCACGACCTGCACGCGGCGGTTCACTTCCGAGGTCGGGTTGCTCGGGTCCTTGAGCTTGGTCTTGCCATATCCGACGGTCACGAGGTCAGCGCCGGGGATGCTGAACTTGTCGACCAGATAGCGCTTGATCGAGTCCGCGCGACGCTCCGACAGATCCTGGTTGTAGGCCTCGCTGCCAACCGCGTCGGTATGACCCGCCACGATGAAGGTCGAGCCCTTCAGGTCAGGATTGGTAAGCGCTCGCCCGAGCGCCTGAACCGAGGGCGTCGATTTTGTGCTGATATCGGCTGAATTGTAATCGAAGGTGATTTCGAGGTCGATATTAGGCTTGTCCTTGGCGATCGTGGCGATTTCTTCGCGCTCACTGCTCGAGAGCGAGCGCGTGGTGCGGCCGCGGATGGTCTGAACAAAACGCCCTTCCGCGGCGATCGCTGCCGGATCGGCCTGAGGGCCTGCCGACAGGCCTCTGGTCAGGGGCTTCTTGGCAGGCGCAAGCGCCCGCACGATCTGGTCCTCGGTGACATCGTCGGCGGCAACGGCTTTGCCCAGGCCAAAACAAAGTGCCGCGCCAAGCGTCAGAAGCGAAAGGATCGCGGTAAGACTTCTCCTTCCAGACATTTTCGACATTGCCAGTTCCTCCTGCGCTGCCCGCGCGCTCCAATCAATCTGCCAATAAGCCGCCGGACGAACGGTCGCGGGCGTTACTTCGCGGTTTCGGCCGCTCCCGGTTTGTATCCAGTTCACCCTCCGAGACCGCCCCGCTGCGCTGTTTGGCCAGGCCACGCCCGTACAGCGAGGACGTCAGTCTCGGATTGATCTTCAGGGCCGCGTCGAAATCGACAATCGCATTCTTGGTCTGTCCGCTCTTCAGGTTGACGAGGCCGCGGCTGTCTAGGGCATCGACGAAGTTCGGCCGCAACCGAAGCGCCTCGTTGCAATCCCTCAATGCCGCCTGCAGATCGCCCATCACGGTGCGCGCCCAGCAGCGGTTGTTGAAAGCTTCCACGTCCTTGGGATTCAGCCTGATCGAGCCATCGAAATCCTTAATGGCAAGGCTGTACGCCCCCTTGCTGGCATAGACCTGTCCGCGCCGATAGAGCGCGCTGGCGTCGTCGGGATTGTCGGCGAGCTTGGCGGTCAGGCTTTTGATGAGGGGGTCATCGGCAAGCGGTGCGTCACTCTTGTCCGCCGGCTTGTCGGCAGGAGGAATCGAGACTTCGACCGGCTTCTCGGGAGGAGGAATGGAAGCCTCAACCGGCTTTGCGGGTGGCGGCAACGGACCAACGCGCGGCGGGGGCGGGGGTTCGGAGGGTTGGGGAAGCGTCACCACCGGACCGGGAGGCCGTGGTCCGCCCGCACCCGGGATAAACGAAAAATCCTCGGCCAGGGACGACGAAATCCACGGCACCTGCTCGCTGCGGGATGCGCGGGTGACGCCGACGCGAGTCCGGTTGAGCGTCTCTTCGGCCATCAGATCCGGAACGCGGATTTCCTTGAGCAACTCCTGCACGAACAGGCTGTGATCGCCACCATTGTCGGAGATGACGGAAGAGAGCGCCGCCGAATACATCACCAGCGTTCCGTTCGGCGCAATCACCGGCGCCAGCCCTGCGGAAAAACTGCGGAACCGGCGTTCGAACGGGTTGCGCCTGGAGGCGTCGATCAGGGCGATCTTGACGCCTGCGCCGCGGCTGTTGATTTCGCCAAGCACCGTCTCGAGGCTGAAGCCATCGCGGCGAACATCCGCTTCGGTCCAGATCTGCGCGTCGACCGGGATCATGTAGCTCTGGCGGCTGGACTGGACGCCAAATCCGCTAAAGAAAATCAGCGCGACCGAGCCGGGCTTGACGCGCCCGTAGAGACGCTCGAAGGCGCGTTGCATCGCGTCACCGGTCAGGTTCTCTCCGACCTCGACGTTGAAGCCGTCGCGCTTGAGTTCGTCGGCGACTTCGCGGGCGTCGTTGATCGGCTCTTTGAGCGGCGCGTCGGCGTCCGGATATTTCGCGTTGCCGATCACAAGCGCAAACCGGTCGGCGCCCGCAGCTGCGGACGGAACGATCGGGGTGCCCGACAAAACAAAAATCACGAGCAATGCGAGGCGAATTTTCATACCACGGCGGTCCAACCAACAGGGCGCCGATTCCAGCTTGCGCCTCGGCGACCTTACTCTACGCAAACCGCATTATCAAACCGGGTACACAAGTCCTGTCAACTGGTTGCAAAGCTCGCCGGTAATCGCGACAATTAACCGCAACAAACTTTCATGCGAGGCAAGAAGGTTCCCTCGGCCCCGTTGGCAAGCCCGTGACGCCTCTCACATTGGAAAAAGGGGTCAGCGTACCAGTAGGCGGCGAGGCAAGTTTGACCTTTGCCGATGACGGTGGCTTGGTGCTGACATCGCAACCGCGCACCCGAGAAGAAGTGAACCAATGGGAAACGCCTACGAAATCTACGCGCTGCGCTATGCGACGATGTCGCCACGCACGCCGCAGATGAATCACCTGCTGCCGGATCCGCATGAGACCGCGGCGCAAGACCTCGACTACTTCGTCTGGTTGATCAGAGGCTACGGCCGCGACATTCTGGTCGATACCGGTTTCAACGCCGCGGAGGCGCAGGCGCGTGGCCGCAAGCTAACGCTCAATCCGGTCGAGGCGCTGGCACGCTTCGGCGTCAAGGCCAGCGACATCAGGGATGTCGTGGTCACTCATCTGCACTATGACCACGCCGGCAATCTCGATCTGTTTCCCAATGCGCGATTTCATCTGCAAGACCGCGAGATGGGCTATGCCACCGGGCGCTGCATGTGCCACGGCGTGCTGCGTCATCCGTTTTCGGTGGAGCACGTCACGCAGATGGTGCGCCACGTCTTCAGCGAGCGGGTGACCTTTCACTCCGGTGACGGCGAGGTGGCGCCCGGCGTGACGCTGCATCGCGTCGGCGGCCATTCCGATGGCCTGCAGGTGGTACGGGTCGAGACCGCGCGCGGTCCGGTGGTGCTGGCGTCGGACGCTTCGCACTATTACGCCAACATGCATCGCAAGAGCCCGTTTCCGATTCTCTATAATCTCGGCGACATGTTCGAGGGCTGGGGAATCGTGGCGCGTCTCGCCGGCCATCCCGACCGCGTCATCCCCGGGCACGATCCGATCGTCACCGAAATCTATCCGCGCGCCGGCGATGAGGTCGATGCCTATGCGTTGCATCTGCAACCCTCACGCTCGTTTGTGAAATAGCGGATGGCTTGGGCAGCGCCTATTTTCGTCATTGCGAGCGAAGCGAAGCAATCCAGACTTCGAGCCGGCCAGTGAATGGATTGCTTCGTCGCGTTGCTCCTCGCAATGACGGGAAGGCGCGAGGTACCAGCTTTCAATACGCGCCGGTTTTATCCGCTTCCTTGCTGGTCTGCGCCAGGTCGAGACTCTTCTCGATCTTGCCAAGCACCAGCGCAAAATCCTTGCGCTCCTGCGCGGAGAGGCAGGACAGGATCTGCTGCTCCTTGCGCTTGAGCCGCGGGATCATCTCCCGGTACAGCGCGTTGCCCTTTCGCGTCATGCGCAGCTGGAACTCGCGGCGATCGTCTTCATTCTCGACGCGCTCCACGAGTTGCCGCGTCATCAGCGCTGTGACGGCGCGGCTGATGGGCCGCCAGCCGGTTCAACCGGAATGGCACAAACCTGAACAGGTCGAGTTTGGAGCCTTTTCTGGACGCGGTTTCTTCACGCGAACCGGTACCCACCCCGGATCGCGTCCGGGGCAGGCTTTTGCCTGAAAACGCTTTTGGCAAAAATCGCTCCAATTTGAGTTGACGCCGAAACGTCAGAGGCGTTTAGATAGTTGCAGATGCGACTATCTTAGCGGGGACGAGGCCCCTTGGCCAGAGCGACGTGAACGCATGGGACAGCAGCACACCGCCCGATTTGGCTATCGCCGCCATCCCGATCAGGACCGGACTGCAGCGAACGCGGCTGAATATCCCGTCGTGGTGGTCGGCGCCGGGCCGGTTGGCTTGTCGTTGGCGATTGACCTGGCGCAGCGCGGCCAGCGCGTGGTGCTGCTCGACGACGACGACAGGATTGGCGACGGCTCGCGCGCGATCTGCTTCTCGAAACGCTCGCTGGAAGTCTGGGATCGTCTCGGCGTCGGCACGCGCATGGTTGAGAAGGGCGTGGTCTGGAAAGTCGGTAAGGTCTTCCTCGGCGATATAATGGTCTATCAATTCGACCTTCAGCCGGAAGACGGCCACAAGATGCCGGCGTTCATCAACCTGCAGCAATTTTACGCCGAAGCCTACCTTGTGGATCGCGTGCAGGAATTGCCTGCTGTCGATTTGCGCTGGCGCAACAAGGCGGTCGGTATCGAGCAGCATAACGACCACGTCGTGTTGAGCATCGAGACGCCGGACGGACCGTACCGGCTGCGCGCGGGTTATGTCGTCGCCTGCGACGGCGCACGGTCGGCGCTACGTGGCATGGTGGGCGCCGATTTCGCCGGCGAAGTGTTTGAGGATCAATTCCTGATCGCCGACGTCAAGGTGACCGAGGAATTTCCTGCCGAAAGGAAATTTTGGTTCGACCCGCTATTCCATGCCGGTCAGTCGGCGCTACTGCACCGGCAGCCGGACGGTGAATGGCGCATCGACCTGCAGCTCGGTCCCGATGCCGATGCTGTTGTCGAGAGGTTGCCTGAAAATGTGCGCCCGCGGGTCGAACGCATGCTGGGGCATGCAAATTTCGAGCTCGGCTGGGTCTCGGTCTACAAATTCCAGTGCCGGCGCATGCAGCGGTTTATTCATGAGCGCGTGATCTTCGCTGGCGATTCCGCGCATCAGGTGTCGCCGTTCGGCGCGCGTGGCGCCAATTCGGGCCTCGAGGATGGCGAAAATCTTGCCTGGAAACTGGCCATGATGCTGCGCGGCGATGCGCCCAACGCCTTGCTCGCCAGCTATGAGATTGAGCGCGGCGCGGCCGCGGATGAAAACATCCGGGCGTCCACGCGATCGACGGATTTCATCGCCCCGCATTCCAGGCAGGAGCGTCGTTTGCGCTCGGCTGTTCTTCGTCTCGCCGGTGAAACCGAATTCGCCAAGCGGATGGTGAACAGCGGCCGACTTTCGGTGCCCACGGCCTATAGCACGCCGCTATCGACGGCGGATGTCGATTCGTGGGCCGCAGGTCCGCAACCGGGGGCGCACATGCTGGACGCACCGCTGACGCAGGCCACCGGCGAGCCGATCTATCTGACCGAGTTGTTCATATCCGCCGGCGGCGGATTTGTGCTGCTGGAAAGCGCCAACGGCGCGGCATTCGATGCGCCCGCTGCGATCGGCCGTATCCGTGTTGGCCCCGATGCGCCTTTGAACGATTCTACCGGCCTGTTCGCACGGCGTTACGACGCAACGCCTGGCGCGGCCTATCTGCTGCGCCCGGATGGCTATGTCGCCGCGCGCTTCAGGCATCCGACGCCGGCGGCGATTGAATCGGCAATGGCGCGCGCCTGCGGACGAGGTGAGATATGACGGCCCTCTCAACCCGATCGAATTTCGCCGATCCCGACGCCGCCTATCGATTGATCGTCGAAGCGCATCGCGGCATCAGCGATGCGCAGAGCGCCGATCTCGACGCGGCGCTCGTGCTGATTCTTGCCAATCATATCGGCGATCTCGACGTGCTGCGCGAGGCGATCGCATTGGCGCAGCGGCGGATGCTGGCTGGCGACCAGCAACAGCAGCAGCAACAATAACATGAATATGCTTAAATTCGTCATTGCGAGCGAAGCGAAGCAATCCATCGAGCCAGAACAAAGCTGGATTGCTTCGTCGCTTCGCTCCTCGCAATGACGGGGATAGAAAGGGGAATCGGATTGATGACAAAGGGTTTCGCGTCCACCTCGGATCTCGCGGAGAAGAAAGTCACCTTCTCCGAGATTGGCACCGATCTCTATGCCTTCACCGCCGAAGGCGATCCCAATTCCGCTGTGATCGTCGGCGACGACGGCTGCCTCGTGTTCGACGCCCAGGCGACGCCGGCGATGGCCAACAAGGTGATCGAGCGGGTCCGCACTGTCACCGACAAGCCGATCAAATATGTGGTGCTGTCGCATTATCACGCGGTGCGCGTGCTCGGCGCCTCAGCCTACAAGGCGCAAGCGATTATCGCGTCGCAGGAAACCTGGCGGCTGGTCGAGGAGCGCGGCCAGCAAGACTGGGATTCGGAATATGGCCGCTTTCCGCGCCTGTTCCAGGATGCCCAAAGCATCCCCGGTTTGACCTGGCCGACGCTGACCTTCGAAGGCGAGATGTCAATTTACCTCGGCAAGCGCGAGGTGCGGCTGATGCAGCTGGGTGCGGGACATACCTCCGGCGATATCGTGGCGTGGGTGCCGGACGCCGAAGTGATGTTTTCCGGCGACCTGATCGAATACCATTCGGCCTGCTATTGCGGCGACGCGCATTTGCGCGAATGGCCGGCAACACTGAACGAAATTCGCGCCTTCAATCCCAAGGCGATCGCGCCGGGGCGGGGCGATGCGCTCAAGGGTCTGGCGACTGGGCGCGAAGCCATCGCGATGACGCGCGATTTTATCACGACGCTCTATGGAGCGGCCGAAGCAGCCGTCGCGAAAGGCCGTAACCTCAAGGAGACGATGGCGGCGACGCGCGAAGTAATGGACCCGAAATTCCAGAACTTCGCGATCTACGAACACTGCCTGCCGTTCAATGTTTCGCGCGCGTTCGATGAAGCCTCAGGCGTCGACGATCCCGTGATCTGGACCGCCGAACGCGACCTTCAAATGTGGGCTGCCCTGCAAGGAGGATAACCATGAACATCAACACCTCTCCCGACGTTGTCAGCCGGAGCTCCGTCAACATCACGCCGGGTTATATGTCCGGCTTCGGCAACAGCTTTGAAACCGAGGCGTTGCCCGGCGCGCTCCCGGTGGGACGCAATTCGCCGCAGCGCTGCGCCTATGGGCTCTATGCCGAACAGCTGTCGGGCTCGCCCTTCACCGCGCCGCGCGGCAGCAATGAACGCTCATGGCTGTATCGGATTCGGCCATCGGTGAAACATTCCGGGCGTTTCACCAAGGTCGACGCCGGGTTGTGGCGCAGCGCGCCGTGTCACGAAGTCGAGTGGCCGATCGCGCAATTGCGCTGGGATCCGGCGCCGATCCCGAAACAGGACATGACGTTCCTGCAGGGCGTGCAGAGCATGACCACGGCGGGAGACGTCAATAGCCAGGCCGGCATGGCCGCGCACATCTTTCTCATCACCAAATCGATGGTCGACCAGCATTTCTACAATGCCGATGGCGAGATGCTGTTCGTGCCGCAGCAGGGCAATTTGCGCTTCGTCACCGAGTTCGGCCGGATCGATGCCGAGCCCGGCGAAATCGTGATGATTCCGCGCGGCGTGAAATTCCGCGTCGAGATTCCGTCCGGGCCGGCGCGCGGCTACATCTGCGAAAATTACGGCGGCGCCTTCACGCTGCCGGAGCGCGGGCCGATCGGCGCCAATTGCCTGGCCAATTCGCGCGATTTCTTGACCCCGGTCGCGGCCTATGAAGACAAGGACACGCCGACCGAATTGTTCGTGAAATGGGGCGGACAGCTGTTCGCGACCAAACTGCCGCATTCGCCGATCGATGTCGTGGCATGGCACGGCAATTACGCGCCCTATAAATACGATCTGCGCACCTTCGCGCCGGTCGGCGCGATCGGCTTCGACCATCCCGATCCGTCGATCTTCACGGTGCTGACCTCGCCTTCGGAAACCGCGGGCACCGCGAACATCGACTTTGTCATTTTCCCGGAGCGCTGGGCGGTGGCGGAAAACACCTTCCGCCCGCCCTGGTATCACATGAACATCATGTCGGAGTTCATGGGCCTGATCTACGGCGTCTACGATGCCAAGCCGCAAGGTTTTACGCCAGGCGGCATCAGCCTGCACAATTGCATGCTGCCCCATGGCCCCGATCGCGAGGCGTTCGATCACGCCAGCAATTCGGAACTAAAACCGGTCAAGCTAGCCGGCACCATGGCCTTCATGTTCGAGACGCGATATCCGCAGCGCGTCACCGCGCACGCGGCAAACTCCCCGACCCTGCAGGACGACTACGCTGACTGCTGGAAGGGACTGGAAAAGCGGTTCGATCCAAACCGGCCGTGAGGCATTCAGCGCCGTCTAACGCGCCGTCATGCCCGGGACAAGCCCGGCCGTGACGATATTTTAATCGGAGAATCATCGTGCCGCATCCCAACGATCCCACCCTCCGCTCCTTCATTCCGGTCGATGCCAGCTCCGACTTTTCGATCCAGAATCTTCCCTATGGCGTGTTCTCGGCAAAGGACGGATTGGCTCCTCGTGTGGGTGTCGCGATCGGCGATTACGTGCTCGATCTCCGGGAGCTCGAACAGGACGGGCGGTTGGATGTGGGCGAGCCCGGCGTCTTTGCGGCGCCAGCGCTGAATCCCTTGATGGCGCTGGGGCCGAAGATGTGGTCGCGCACGCGTGCGCGCATCAGCGAGTTACTGCGCCATGACCATGCGGAATTGCGCGACAACATCGCGCTTCGCGAGCGCGCGCTGATACCGATGGCCGACGCAAAACTGCATCTGCCGATTGCGGTCGCAGGTTACACCGATTTCTATTCGTCGAAGGAACACGCCACCAATGTCGGCGTCATGTTCCGCGGCAAGGACAACGCGTTGCAGCCGAACTGGCTGCAGATGCCGATCGGCTACAACGGGCGGGCGTCCACCGTCGTGGTCAGCGGGACAAAAGTGCGGCGGCCGCGCGGGCAATTAAAACCGCCGAATGCAGAGTTGCCGTCATTCGGCCCCTGCAAGCGGCTCGATTTTGAACTCGAAATGGGCGTCGTGGTCGGGCAGCCGTCGCCGATCGGTGAGATGCTCAGCGAGCGGCAGGCGGAGGAGATGATCTTCGGCTTTATGCTTCTCAACGACTGGAGCGCGCGCGATATCCAGCAGTGGGAATATGTGCCGCTCGGGCCGTTCCAGGCCAAGGCGTTCGCGACCTCGATCAGCCCGTGGATCGTCACGCGCGAGGCGCTGGAACCGTTTCGTGTTCGTGGCCCCATGCAGGATCCGACTCCGCTGCCCTATTTGCGCCAAGCGCAGCCGAACAATTACGACCTAGAGCTTGATGTGGCTTTGCGCACGGCGCAAATGAACGAGGCGGTCGCTATCTGCCGCACCAATTTCAAATACATGTACTGGTCGTCGGTGCAGCAACTGGTGCATCACGCCTCATCCGGCTGCGCCATGAATGTCGGCGATCTCTTGGGATCAGGTACCATCAGCGGCCCGGAAAAGCACCAGCGCGGCAGCTTACTTGAAATCAGCTGGAATGGCACCGAGCCGATAGGACTGGCTGATGGCGTCAAGCGGACGTTTCTCGAAGACGGCGATTCGCTCGTGATGCGCGGCGGGTGCCAGGGCAATGGCTATCGCATCGGCTTCGGCGAAGTCGAAGGCACGATCCTGCCGGCCGAATGATTTTTGTCAGGTCGTTTTTCGACCGACACGCCGGGCCGCCATTCCCTTGCCGGCCGGATCGGCCGCGGGACAAAACCGCCGCCGCAGTTCGGGCAGACATTGCCGAGTTTGCTCTCGACGCAATCCGCGCAGAACGTGCACTCGTAGGAGCAGATGCGCGCTTCCATGGATGCCGGTCGCAGATCCTTGTCGCAATATTCGCAGTTCGGCCGGAGTTGCAGCGCCATGGTCGTCTCATGATGTCAAACCGAGCCGGATCATCGCAAATCAGACGCGAAACGCGAATGACGAATCTCCCTCGATTTCAGCCACGCCAGACAATGACTCAATTGTTGTCATTCCGGGATGCGCAGGCCCGGAATCCATACGCCCGATCGTGGTTATGGATTTCCGGGTTCGCTTGCCTCGCTCGCGCCCCGGAATGACGAGCAAAAAACGAACAGCTTTAGCGCGCCAGATCCTTCAGCGGCAGCTTCGAGCTTTCCTTCAACCGATCGAGCACGATCGACGAGCGCACATGCGCCACGCTCTGGTGCGGCATCAGCACGTTGTTGACGATATCGGACAGGCTTTTGAGGTCGCGCAGCACCGCCTTCAACAGATAGTCGGCATCCCCGGTCAGCGAATAGGCCTCCTGGATATCGTCGACGCGATTGACCAGCGCGCGAAACCGTTTTGCATTATCGGGCGAATGGGTCGCGAGCGTGATCTGAATGAAGGCGATGACGTTGAAGCCAAGCGCTTCGCTCGCGAGGTCGGCGTGATAGCCAGCTATCACCTTTTCTTCCTCCAGCCGGATGCGCCGTCGTGAGCACTGCGACGCCGACAGGCCCACGAGATCGGCCAATTGCTGGTTGGTGAGACGCCCATCCTCCTGTAGCGCGCCCAATATCTTGAGGTCGAAGGCGTCAACCGAGATCATGCGCAAAATGCCTCCAGTGTACATAGACCGTGCATAATATAGCGGAAAACGTCCGCATTTGCACGCACATTGCGTCTTTGGCAACCGAATATCCATCGGCCAAAAATCAGGGAGATCAGCCATGGGTCCATTTCCGCACGACGCGCCGGCCGCCACGATCAGCGCCGATAACCCGATGGGCACCGATGGCTTCGAGTTCGTCGAATACGCGCATTCCAAGCCCGAAGCATTGCACGCGCTGTTCGATCTGATGGGTTATGTGCCGGTCGCGCGCCACAGGACCAAGAAGATCACGGTCTATCGCCAGGGTGACATCAATTATCTCGTCAACGAACAACCCGGCACCCACGGTTTTGCCTTCGTCGCAGCGCACGGGCCATGTGCGCCGTCGATGGCGTTTCGGGTGGTCGATGCGAAGCAGGCCCATGCGCGCGCGCTGGCGCTCGGCGCGGAGCCTGCCGATATTCCGGCCGCGCAAAAAACCCTCGACGTTCCCGCGATCAAGGGTATCGGCGGCAGCCTGTTGTATTTCGTCGATCGCTACGGCGCCAAGGGTTCGGCTTACGACGCCGAGTTCGACTGGCTGGCTGAAAGAAACCCGCAGCCGGAGGGCGCGGGATTATTCTATCTCGATCACCTCACCCACAACGTCCATCGCGGCCGCATGGACGTCTGGACCGGCTTTTATGAAAGGTTGTTCAATTTCCGCCAGATTCGCTTTTTCGATATCGAGGGCCGCGCCTCCGGCCTGTTCTCGCGGGCGCTGACCAGCCCCGACGGCAAGATCCGGATTCCGATCAACGAGGATGCCGGCGATTCCGGCCAGATCGAGGAATATCTCAGCGTGTATCGCGGCGAGGGCATCCAGCACATCGCCTGCGGCTCAAAAGATATCTACGCGACCGTCGAAACCCTGCGCGCCGCCGGCCTGCCGTTCATGCCGCCGCCGCCCGACACCTATTTCGAAAAGATCGACGCGCGGCTGCCCAAACACGGCGAGGACGTCGCGCGGCTGCGACGCAACGGCATCCTGATCGACGGCGAAGGCGTGGTCGACGGCGGCCAGACCAAGGTGCTCTTGCAGATTTTCTCCGCCAACGCGATCGGGCCGATCTTCTTCGAGTTCATCCAGCGCAAGGGCGACGACGGTTTTGGCGAAGGCAACTTCAAGGCGCTGTTCGAATCGATCGAGGAAGACCAGATCCGCCGCGGCGTGCTGAAGGTAGAGAACGCGGCGTAGCGTCCGCCGTGTCCCGGACGCGGTGCGAAAGAGAAAAGCAGCGTCGTCCCGGCCAAGCGTAGCGCGAGCCGGGACCCATAACCACAAATCTTCGTGTTGTGCGAAGCTAGGGCCGCAATCCCTTCCACTAGCAACATCAGTGGTTATGGGTCCCGGCGTTCGCCGGGACGACGACAAAGTTTACTTCCCGCCCCGCCACTCGCGCGTAAGACTCACAATATCCGCCGTCACGGCCTCGCGGATCGCCGAGGGGGTGCGCGAAAAACGCGGCGCCGGCGCGGGCTGGGTTACGCCGTGGCGCTCAACAAAAATCTTTCGGGCCGCCATGTGCGGATGTTGGGGCGATTCGCGCATGGTCAGAACCGGAGCGAAGCAGACGTCGGTGCCCTCCATGATCTTGCACCACTCGTCCCGGGTTTTTGTCTTGAAGGCGTCCACCAGTTCTTGTTTCAGGCCGGGCCATGCCTTGCGATCCATCTGCGCGTCGAATTTGGCGTCGGAAAGCCCGGCGTGTTGGCGTAATAGCGCATAAAACTGCGGCTCGATCGAGCCGATCGAAATGAAGTTGCCGCAGGCGCATTGATAGACGCCATAGAAATGCGCGCCGCCGTCGAGGAAATTGCTCTCGCGCGCTTCCGTCCATCGGCCCGCGGCCGCCATGTCGAAGAACATCGACATCAGCGATGCCGCGCCGTCGCACATCGCGGCATCGACCACCTGTCCCTTGCCTGATTTTTTCGCTTCCAGCAGTGCTGCCAGCACGCCGACCACGAGGTAGAGCGCGCCGCCGCCGAAATCGCCGACCAGGTTGAGCGGCGGCACCGGTTTTTCTTTAGTGCCGATCGCGGCAAGCGCGCCGGTGACCGAGATGTAATTGATATCGTGGCCGGCAGCCTGCGCCAGCGGGCCTTGCTGACCCCAGCCGGTCATGCGGCCATAGACAAGCCGCGGGTTGCGCGCCAGCACAACATCGGGTCCAAGCCCCAGCCGCTCCATCACGCCGGGCCTAAAACCTTCGATCAGCGCGTCGGCATTGGCCAAGAGATCGAGCACCTGCGCGATTGCGGCCTTGTCCTTGAGGTCGAGCTCGACGACCTTTCGCCCCCGACCGGCCACCGATTTCAGGTTCTTCCCGGCGCCGACGCGATCGAGCGTGACTACCTCCGCCCCCATGTCCGCCAGCATCATGCACGCGAACGGGCCGGGTCCGATGCCGGCAAATTCGACGATGCGAACGCCGGTGAGCGGGCCGGAGGCGCGCGCGCTGGCAGCCTCGGTTTGTGAAGCGGAAGAGCTCATCGTGTCGGTCACGTCAAGAATCCATTTCTATCGTTTCACGGTTGCTTTGGGATTGTGCCGCAGCGGATCGCTCAGGGTTACCTTGGCGGCATCGGCCCACAGTTTGGCGTTCTGCTTCTGGCGTTCGGTGCCGGTGCCTTCTTCGGCGACCTTGCGGCCGAGCGCGACAAAGAGCGGAATCTCCTCGTCACGCATCGGCTTCATTGCCTGCTTGCGGGCCATCGCTTTTTCGACAAAGGGCGCGAGGTCTTGCTGCTTGCGCTTTTCCCGCGCGATTTCACGCTGCCGAAATTCCGGCATCACTTCTTTTGCGAACAATTCAAGCGCTTCGCAAATATGCTCGTGCGTGTTGCGGCCGCCCTGCTGGATGAAGACGGTCTGGTCGACGCCTGCTTCCTCAAAATGCCGCAGATGGGTTCGCAACTGATCCGGCGTGCCGATGCCGTGATCGGCGCCGGCCGCCGGCAGCGCATGTCGCGCCTTCTCGAAATTGGCCCAGATGTCGGTGCGTCCCGGTCTGTGTTCGCCGAAGATGTAATGATGCGCCAGGCCGTAGCGGAAGAAGCGCAAGCCGTCTTCGCCGCGGCGGCGCGATTCCATTTCGTCGGCGTGCAGGGAGAAGCCGGTCACCATGGCGACGTTCGGATTGACGGCGTGGCCGATCGGCACGCACTCCTCCTTGAAGATGCAGTAGTAGTCATCGACCCATTGCCGGGCCTCGCGGGGATCGACGAACGCAAACGTCAGCGCGCCGATGCCGTAACGCGCCGCCATCTTGATGGTCTCTCGACTGGAGCAGGCGACCCAGAGCGGCGGATGCGGCCTCTGCAGCGGCTTCGGCACCACATTGCGGCACGGCATCTCGAAGAACTCACCCTTGAAGCCGGGATAGGGGTCCATCACCATCATGTTGGTGCATTGCTCGACGCCTTCATGCCACATCCGCCGCTTCTCGACCGGGTCGAAGCCGATATTGAATCCGCCGAGCTCCATCAAGGAAGCGCTTTCGCCGGTGCCGAATTCGACGCGGCCGTTGGAGACGAGGTCGAGGGTGGCGATGCGCTCCGCGACCCGCGCCGGATGGTTGTATTTCGGCGGCATCAGGCAGATGCCGTGGCCGAGACGAATGTTCTTGGTGCGCTGCGAGCAAGCCGCAAGGAAAATCTCGGGCGCCGAGGAGTGCGAATATTCCTCGAGAAAATGATGCTCGACTTCCCAAGCATAGTCGATGCCGAGCCGGTCTGCGAGCTCGACCTGATCGAGCGCCTCCTGAAACAGCCTGTGCTCGGCGCTATTGTTCCACGGCCGCGGCAGCTGATGCTCGTAGAAAATGCCGAATTTCACAGGCGCTCCTCGCGCGTATTCCGCAAAAGTGGGTACCGGTTTTGCGATCCGAATACGCGCAAAATTATCGGGTGTCTTGTTGACTGAATTGTCCAGCTTGGCAGGGAGGGTGGCAAGCGCCTTTTGGCCCGAATATGGTTAAATGCACCGCGGCGCGCTTAGCTCGCGCGCCGCTTGTTGAACCGTGCGGAAAACCGCGGTCAGCCGGCTTCGGCGATCGCGCGCTGCGCCATCACCTTGATCAGGTTGGCGCGATAGGTGGACGAGCCATGGATATCCGTCAGCAGCCCGTCCGCGGAAATCCTGACGCTGTCGAGCGCGCCTGGCGACCAGTTCGACTTCAGCGCCGCCTCGATGGCCGGCATCCGCATCACGCCGTTTTGCGATGCGCCAGTGGCGGCGACGCGGACGTCGCCTGCCTTGGTCTTGACCACGAACACGCCGGTCAGCGCGAAACGCGAGGCGGGATGGGGCATTTTCGAATAACCCGCCTTGGCCGGAATCGGGAACGCGACCTGCGTAATAATCTCGCCGTCCGCCAGCGCTGTGGAGAAAAGGCCCTTGAAGAAATCATCGGCCGCAATGCTCCGCTTGTTGGTCTTGACCGTCGCGCCGAGTGCGAGCACCGCCGCCGGATAGTCCGCGGCAGGATCGTTGTTGGCGATTGAGCCGCCGATGGTGCCGCGATAGCGCACGGCCGGATCACCGATCAGCGAGGCGAGATGAGCGAGCGCAGGGATAGCTTTTTGCGCAGCTCCGCTCGTGGCCACGTCGTAATGCGGTGTCGCCGCCTTGACGGTCAGCGCGTCGGCCGACAGCTCGATGCCGACCAGCTCCTTGATCTTTCCGAGATCGATCACGTCGGAAGGGGAAGCGAGCCGCTGCTTCATCACCGGGATCAAAGTGTGACCGCCGGCAAGATATTTCGAATCCGAGCCTTTTGTGAATAGTGCTGCGGCTTCGTCGACAGAGGAGGGGCGATGATAAGTTGTTGCGTACATGGCGGCTCTCCCTATTGCGCGGTGCCGTGAATGGCGTGCCACACCCGGTCGGGCGTTGCCGGCATTTCCAGCTTGTTGTTGCCGATCGCGTCGGTAATGGCGTTGATGACGGCAGCCGACGCACCGATCGCGCCGGCCTCGCCGCAGCCTTTGACGCCCAAAGGATTGCCCGGACACAGCGTCGTGGTGTGGTTCAATTTGAACGACGGCAGGTCGTCGGCGCGCGGCATGGTGTAGTCCATGAAGGAAGCGGTCACGAGCTGGCCGCTTGAGTCGTAAACCGCGCCCTCCAGCAGCGCCTGGCCGATGCCCTGGGCAAGGCCGCCATGGACCTGGCCTTCGACAATCATCGGATTGATCAGCCGTCCGAAATCGTCGGCGGCGACGAAATTGACAAAGGAGGTCTTGCCGGTGCCGGCATCGACTTCGAGCTCGCAGATATAGGCGCCCGCCGGGAAGGTGAAGTTGGTCGGGTCGTAAAACGCCGTTTCCTTCAGGCCGGGCTCCATGCCGTCAGGCAGGTTATGTGCGGTGTAGGCCGCGAGCGCGACCATCGGCAGCGCGATCGACTTGTCGGTGCCGGTGACCTTGAACTCGCCGTTCTCGATGACGATGTCACCCTCCGACGCTTCTAACAGATGCGAAGCGATCTTCTTGGCCTTGGCTTCGACCTTCTCCATCGCCTTGACGATGGCGGTGCCGCCGACCGCGATTGAACGCGAGCCATACGTGCCCATGCCAAATTGCACCTTGTCGGTGTCGCCGTGGACAATCTGCACCTGGCTGATCGGAACGCCGAGACGTTCTGCAATCAATTGCGCGAAGGTGGTCTCGTGGCCCTGGCCATGGCTGTGCGAACCCGTGAGAACTTCGATGGTGCCGACCGGATTGACGCGGACTTCCGCCGATTCCCACAAGCCGACGCCGGCGCCCAGGCTGCCGACCGCTTTCGAGGGCGCGATGCCGCAGGCTTCGATGTAGCAGGAGAAACCGATGCCGCGCAGCTTGCCTTCCTTCTTGGCCTGGTCTTTCCGCGCGGGGAAGCCGGCATAGTCGATTGCTTTCAACGCCGCATCGAGCGAGGCTCCGAAATCGCCGATGTCGTAGGCCATGATGACCGGCGTCTGATACGGAAACTGCCTGATGAAGTTCTTGCGGCGCAATTCCGCCGGATCGACCTTCAATTGCCGCGCCGCCGTTTCCATCAACCGTTCGAGCAGATAGCTCGCTTCGGGCCGGCCCGCGCCGCGATAGGCGTCGACCGGCGTGGTGTTGGTATAGACGCCGGTTACTTCCGCATAGATCGCCGGGATGACGTATTGACCCGACAGCAGCGTCACATAGAGGTAGGTCGGCACGGCGGAGGAGAACAGCGACATGTAGGCGCCGAAATTGGCGTGGGTCTTTACCCGCAAGGCCAGGATCTTGTTGTCCTTGTCGAATGCCATCTCCGCCTTCGAGACATGGTCGCGGCCGTGCGCATCGGTGAGGAAGGCTTCCGAGCGATCGCCGGTCCATTTCACCGGACGACGCACCTTCTTGGAAGCCCACAGCGCCACCATTTCTTCAGGATAGATGTAGATCTTCGAACCGAAGCCGCCGCCGACATCGGGCGCCACCACCCGCAGCTTGTGCTCCTGCGCGATATTGTAGAATGCCGACAATACCAGGCGCGCGACATGCGGGTTCTGCGACGTCGTGTAGAGCGTAAAATGCTCCTCGGCCTCATTGTACTCCGCAATTGCCGCGCGCGGCTCCATCGCATTCGGCACCAGGCGGTTGTTGGTGAGTTCGAGCGACACCACATTGGCCGCCTTGCTGAAGGCATCTTTGACCGCGGCCTCGTCGCCGAGCGCCCAGTCGTAGACCACATTGCCGGGGGCTTCCGGATGCAGTTGCGGCGCGCCCGGCTTGATCGCCGCGCGAATATCGGCCACCGCCGGAAGCTCCTCGTAATTGACAACTACGGCTTCGGCCGCATCGCGCGCCTGGTTCTTGGTCTCGGTCAAATTGCCGATCTTGTCATCGACGATCTGCTTGCCGGTCAGCACGCCGACCACGCCGGGCATTTTCATCGCCGCCGAAGAGTCGATGCTCTTCACCTTGGCATGCGCGTGCGGGCTGCGGACGAAGTGGGCATGGGTCATGCCCTGCACCTTGATGTCGTCGACGTAGCGGCCCTTGCCGGTGATGAAACGACGATCTTCCTTGCGTACCACGCTTGCGCCAATACCTTCAACACCCATCGCATCTCTCCCTGTCGGGCCGCATCAACTGCGCGAAAGTCTTGAAATGCGCAGATCGCAGCCAATTCTTGATTTTCGAAAGCTCTGACCTTGCAGATCAGGATCGCGCTGATTATTCCGCCGCCATCGCAACGTTCATGCGGCCGGCGGCGTCGAGCACCGATTTGACGATATTGTGGTAGCCGGTGCAGCGGCAGATATTGCCCTCCAGCTCTTGCCTGACGGTATCCTCGTCGAGCCTGCCGCCGTGCCGGTTGACGATATCGATTGCCGACATGATCATGCCCGGGGTGCAAAAGCCGCACTGCAGTCCGTGATTGTCGCGGAATGCCGCCTGCATCGGATGCAGTTCGTCGCCTCTCGAGATGCCCTCGATGGTGACGACGTTGCTGCCGCTGGCCTGGCCCGCCAGTACCGTGCAGGATTTGACCGCCCGGCCATCGATATGCACGACACAGGCGCCGCATTGGCTGGTGTCGCAGCCGACATGGGTGCCGGTCAGGTTCAGATGATCGCGCAGGAGATGGACAAGGAGGGTCCGGTCCTCGACCTCGGCCGAGACCGCCTTGCCGTTCACTGTCAATTTGACTGTAGACACGTTGAGACCTCCCCATGGCTTTTTAATTGTTGCAATTAGAAGCACGGGGGCGGGACTTTGCAACAACGATTTTTGCCGCCGTAGTCATTGTGATGTCGTCTGCGTTTCGAGGGGTCGTTCCAGCGAACGCCGCCCTATACCGTCATGGCCGGGCTTGCCCGCCTTCGCTAAAGCTTCGGCGGACTAGCACGGGAGAGCCCGGCGAAGCCTTGGCGTAGACGGGTCCGGGGCCATCCACGGCTTTTCTTGCTGCCGGGCGTTAAGACCTGGATGCGCCGGGACAAGCCCGGGCATGACGAGTCCCTAACAGATAAGGCGCCCAACTGCATGGGCTGCATCCGGCCGTCCAAAAACGGAGGACATGGTGCGAAGAAACACCCACGCTCTCAGGATGAGGATTCGGCGCAAATTTACCGCCTCTTATCCATTCTGCTCTAATTTTCAGCACCTGATCCGGAAGCTCGCGCTCCCGGCTCTGCTGATTTTCGGCAACGAAGACGGGGGTTCGAGGTGGGGTTGTCAAAGCGCGTCTGGCCGAAATCGATATCCGTAAGGCTCCCCACATTGCGATTTCGCGGCAAAGTCATGCTCGGCTTTGCAGTCGTGCTCGCCATCTCGGCCGCCAGCATGGGCATCGCCTATCTCGGATTCGAGCGCGTTTCCGCCGGTGTGGCATCCTACCGAAACAGCGTGTCGGAAGCCGATCTGGCGCGCAATATCGACCGCGAGCTGATTTCGTACCAGGCGCTGGCGCGATACTATGTGGTGACCGGAAAAGAGGACGATGCCACGGCGGCGCTGACGGCCGAGACAAGCCTGAAAGGCGCCATCGATCAATCGATGAGGGGCACCACAAATCCGGCGCGTCTCGAGCAGATCACCCGCCTCGCCAGGGAATTCCGCATCTTCACCAAGATTTTTGCCGATATTCTCAAGGTCAAGCGCGAGAGCGCGCTTGTGACGCAAAACCAGCTGGCGCGCGGAGCCAACATGCTGCGCTACAAGCTCGACGATCTCCCCAGCAACGCCGACGACGCGGAGCTTCAGGCGATCGAATTCGGCGCGAAAAAAGCCAATGCGCAATTTCAAGCTGTGACGGCGCTCGCCAATGCCTTTGTCATCAACTCCGACCAGACGGTCGCCGCCAGCGCGCTTGCGCGCCTCAAGTTTGTCGAAAACGCCCTTCACGCAATTTCGTCGAGCGATGAAAAGATCGTCCAGGGCCTTAAGGAAGCCGCCACGCTGCTCGACGAATACCGGCAAGCGCTGACCAGACTGATCGATAATTCCAAAGAAATCGATGAACTGACTGGTGAGATGGCCGATTCCGCGGCAGCGATCGTCAAAGGCGCGAGCGCGATGAAGGCGGACCTGGTTTCCGATCAGCAACGGCTTGAATCGGAGTCGGACACGACCATCGCCGAGACCGAGCGCCTGATCGTGGTGCTCGCGGCCGGCGGCTTCCTGCTGGGCGCGGTACTGGCGCTGATGCTGGGCAAGCAAATCTCGCGGCCGATGACCGCGATGTGCAAGGCGATGCGCGAACTCGCCAACGGCAATTTCGATGTCGTGCTGCCGGGTCTCGGCCGCAGCGATGAGCTGGGCGAGATGGCGGGCGCGGTGGAAGAGTTCAAGATGCAGGCGATCGCCAAAGCCGAACGCGATGCCGCCGCCCAGGATGCCCAGAACAAGGTGAGCAGTGCGGCGCGCCGCGCCGAGCTCATTCGCTTTGCCGATGATTTTGAGGCGGCCGTGGGCTCCATCGTCTCGAATGTTTCGGCGTCAGCGGTTCAGCTCGAACAGGCTGCCGGAACGCTGACGCGAACGGCAGAGACCACGCAGAGCCTGTCCAGCCAGGTCGCCGGCGCATCGGAAGAAGCGTCCAGCAACATGCAATCGGTCGCCACGGCGACGGGGGAGCTTTCGACTTCGGTCGATGAAATCGGTAGACGGGTCCGCGAATCCAGCCAGATCGCGGAGGCCGCCGTGCTTCAGGCACGGCAAACCGACGGGCGCATCGGCAAATTGTCGCGCGCCGCGCAGGAGATCGGCGACGTGGTCAAGCTGATCACGGCGATCGCCGAGCAGACCAATCTCTTGGCGCTGAATGCAACCATCGAAGCCGCCCGCGCCGGCGAAGCCGGCCGAGGTTTTGCGGTGGTCGCGTCCGAGGTCAAATCGCTGGCGAGCCAGACTGCGAAGGCGACCGATGAGATATCGTCGCACATTTTGGGCATGCAGGATGCGACGCAGGAATCGGTTGCAGCCATCAAGGAGATCGGCGGCACGATCTCCCAGATCTCAAGCATCTCCTCGACGATTGCCAGCGCAGTCGAGCAGCAAAGCTCGGCAACCCAGGAAATCGCGCGCAGCGTTCAGAGCGTTGCCCAGGGTACCCATCAAGCTGCCGCCAATATCATGAAGGTCAATCGCGGCGCCACGGAAACCGGGTCTGCGTCGGAGGAGGTCTTGAACTCGGCAAAAACCCTCTCGACCGAGAGCACCCGGTTGCGCGAGGAACTCGACCGCTTCATGGAAAATATCCGCGCGGCGTAGAAATCGCTGCTCGAAAAAAGTCATCATCCGCGAAAGCGGATGATCCAGTACTCCGTGATGTCTCGATCTCTCACTCAGGCCGGCGATTATTGGATACCCGCTTTTCGCGGGGATGACGGCCGTACAAAACAATTGGCCGCGATCACTCGTCGCGGCCGAACTGGTGCCTCAGCTCGGTCTTGGCGCGCTGCAAGCGGTCGCGTTGCGTTTTCGGCAAGGTCTTGCCGGCGCGGTTGATATAGAACGTCAACATCGAGAGCGCCGAGCGATAGGCGCCTGTCTTGCGGCGCGAGCTGCGTTCCGCCGAGCGCTTGAGCGAAGCCGCGATTTTCTTCGGGCTGGTTAGCTTGAAGACGCCTTGTTGCAGATCGAGCGCGTCGCTCTCCCGCGTCACGCGCTGCGACCAGCGCTTTGGCGATTTCCTCTTGGCTGCAGATTTCCTCCGTGCCGAACTCGCCTTCCGAGCCGTCGCATTGGCCGTATTTTTCCGGGCAGCAGGTTTGCGCGTTGCGGTTTTGCGCGCACGCGCCGTTTTCCGACGTTCAGCCATATTCGACTCCATGCTGTTTCAGCCAAAAACGGCGACGAACCTGATCGGTTCCTTTACCGCAATGCGGGAACTCGCACGTCCTGGAGGCGTTGGTCGAAGCGGCTGGCACAAACGTTATCGATCTCATATTTGAGAGCCTTGGAACACCGCGTTCCCAGGTACTATCTCACTGGTTTGATGCGATGAATTTGCAGCGACCGCAGCGCAAATCGGCATTGAACCGCAGCGCTCCCATTTCCGTGGAGTTCGTGAGCGGCAAGCAGTGGAGCAACGCGGCATGGCCGGCCTGAGCGATGCGACAATTCTTCCGACAGTTGCCGCGACGAGGCCGGCACGACGGAACGAAGATCGCGTCATCGAAACCAGCATTCCCTCGCGTCTCGACAATCTGCGCTGGAGCGGCTTCCACACCCGCGTTGTGGTTGCGCTCGGCATCACCTGGATTCTCGATGGCCTGGAGGTGACGCTGGCGGGCACGTTGTCGGGTGCGTTGAAAGAAAGTCCGGCGCTGCAGTTCACCAATTTCGAGGTCGGGTTTTCCAACAGCGCCTATCTTGCCGGCGCCGTGCTCGGCGCCCTCGGGTTCGGCTGGCTTACCGATCGGATCGGGCGCAAGAAACTGTTTTTCATCACGCTGGCGCTTTATCTCACCGCGACCGCCGCGACGGCGCTGTCGTGGGGGCTCGCGAGCTACGCGTTGTTTCGATTTCTTACCGGCGCCGGCATCGGCGGCGAATACACGGCGATCAATTCGACGATCCAGGAATTGGTGCCCGCCCGCTATCGCGGATGGACTGACCTTGTGATCAACGGCAGCTTTTGGGTTGGCGCGGCGATGGGTGCGGTCAGCGCCATCGTTTTGCTCGATCCGCATCTGATCGGTCCCGATCTCGGCTGGCGGCTCGCCTATCTTACCGGCGCCTGCCTCGGCCTGGTGGTGTTTGTGATGCGGATGTGGATTCCCGAAAGCCCGCGATGGCTGATGATTCACGGTTACCCCGAGCAAGCCCACGCCATCGTCGAGGAGATCGAACGTTCGGTGATCGGCCAGGTGCAAGACCCGCACGCCTTTCCCAAGATCAAGCTCAGGATGCGCGATCACACGCCGCTGCGCGAGGTGGTACGCACGCTGTTCGTGACCTATCGCCAGCGTTCGCTGGTAGGATTGACGTTGATGATCGCGCAAGCGTTTTTCTACAACGCGATCTTCTTCACCTTTGCGCTGGTCTTGACCGACTTCTACGGGATCGCGGCGGACCAGATCGGCTGGTACATCCTCCCCTTCGCGGCCGGCAATTTCCTTGGGCCGCTGTTGCTCGGCCGCCTGTTCGACACGCTGGGACGCCGCGCGATGATCACGCTCACCTATGGGGCATCCGGTGTGCTGCTCGCGCTTTCAGGCTATCTGTTTTCGATCGGGGCGTTGAGCGCGCAAGCCCAGACTATTGCATGGATGGTAATCTTTTTTTTCGCTTCCGCGGCGGCGAGCGCGGCATATCTCACTGTCAGCGAAAACTTTCCGCTGGAGGTCCGTGCGCTCGCGATCGCGGTGTTCTACGCCGTGGGAACGGGAATTGGTGGCGTCGTCGGTCCCGCTTTGTTCGGCGCGTTGATCGATACCGGATCGCGCAACAGCGTTTTCGCCGGCTATCTGCTCGGATCGGGATTGATGGTTGCGGCGGCCGTTATCGCGTGGCGTTACGCCGTCGCCGCCGAGCGCCGGGCGCTGGAATCGGTTGCACGGCCGCTCGCCTTTGTGGAGTAGAATGAAATGAATCAGGACTTGGGAGATCAGGACTTGGCCGAGATGCCATTGCCAAAAGACGTTGCATCAGCCGCGAAGGCGCCGACGCAGGTTCCGGCGCTGGGCGAACTTGTGCAGCATTGGGACCAATGCGCGATTCTGCTCGATATCGACGGCACCCTGCTCGATCTGGCGCCGACCCCGCGCGAGGTGTGGGTGCCGCCGGGTCTTTCGAAAACCCTCAACCGCCTGCTGGTGCGGACCTCCGGGGCGCTGGCGCTGGTCAGCGGCCGTTCGCTGAACGACATCGATCTGATTTTTGCGCCCGAACAATTTCCGGCGGTCGGAGGCCACGGTGCGGAAATGCGAATCTCGCAGGATAGCGAAGCGGTCGCCACCCATGCCCCGCCAATGGACCGGGAACTGAAGCGCCGGCTCGCCGCCATCGCCAAACTCAGCCCCGGCATTCTGCTGGAAGACAAGGGTTATTCGCTGGCGCTTCACTACCGACTGGCGCCGCACGCGGAGAAGGCAATTTACGAAGCAGTGTCCCTGATCAGGGCCGATCTGCCGAATGCGCCGATCGAAGTGCTGCCCGGAAAATGCGTCTGCGAGATCAAGCATTCCGGCTTCACCAAGGCAACCGGCGTCCTTGAACTGGTGACCCACGAACCTTTCAAGGACCGCCGTCCGATTTTTATCGGCGACGACGTCACCGACGAAGCGGTGTTCGGGATCATGCCTGACTTGGGCGGAATTGCATTTTCGGTGGGCCGGCGCGCGACCGGCGTGGCCGGCCATTTCGATGAACCCCGGGATGTGCGGGAGTGGCTCGCGCATCTGCTTGACGGCGAAGCTGCGGCGGGACGATGATCGAAGTTAGACCATCTTTCGGGCAGGTGGCGAAACGGAGCCAATTCGCGGGCATCCATATGTTATTTCGCAAAAATTTTCTAGAATGGGCTCAATCAAGTTCCATCCGCGCCTGAGTTTGGTTTCATTTCGTTGAAAGGGTGACCGGGAACCATATTGATGAATGGCTGTTAATTCGCGGCTGGGACCTCAGGAGGGAGTTGTGAACCTCGTCGTCGTTTCAAATCGCGTGGCGCGCGGCAGCGCCAATGAGCCTATGACGGGGGGGCTCGCAGCTGCCTTATTGCCGGTGGTGGAGAAATCCGGCGCGATTTGGGTGGGTTCCAGCGGCCGGGTCCGCGACGGCGCCCAGAAGGAACCGTTCGCCGAGATCGAGGCGCTCGGCGCCGGGGCGCTGGCCATGCTGGATCTGCCGGCTGCGCATTACGGCGGATATTATGAGGGTTTCGCGAATTCGGCACTATGGCCGGCGCTGCATTCGCGCGCCGATTTGATCCGCGCGTCCGAGGAAGACTATCTGTCCTATCGCGAAGTGAACGCGTTCATGGCGCGCGCGCTGCTGCGATTTGGAAAGCCGGACACCGCGTTCTGGATTCAGGATTACCATTTCCTGGCATTGGGCGCGGAATTGCGCGATCGGGGCGTGACGCAGCCGATAGGGTTCTTCCTGCATACGCCGTGGGCCGCGCCCACTATGATCGAAGGCGTGCCGCATCATCGCGAATTGATCGAGGCGATGCTGGCCTACGATTTGATCGGATTCCAGACCCGCGACGATTGCGAGAACTTCCTCGATTGTGTTTCGTCAGATCTTGGTCTTGAGATCGAAAACGGCATCATAGCGTCGGGGCATGGCAGAACCCGCGTCGCGGTATTTCCGATCGGCATCGACGTCGAAAAATTCGCCGTGCAGGCGGCCAAGGCCGTGTCCCATCCCGATGTGTCGAGGTTGCGGCGAAGCCTGAACGGCGAGAAGCTGGCGATGGGTGTCGATCGGCTGGACTATTCCAAGGGATTGGTCAACCGTATCAAGGCCTTCGACCGCATGTGGACCTTGCAGCCGGCGCTTGCGCGCACGGTGTCGTTGCTGCAGATCGCGACGCCGTCGCGGGGCGGGATCGAGGCTTATGAAAATCTGCAAAACGAGCTGGCGAAGCTGGTGAGCGACGTCAATGGCCGTCACGGCGAAGTGGACTGGACCCCGATACGCTATCTCAACAAAGGTTTTAGCCAGACCGTGCTGGCAGGGCTTTATCGCACCGCCCAGGTCGGCGTGGTGACGCCGCTGCATGACGGCATGAATCTCGTGGCCAAGGAATATGTCGCGGCGCAAAACCCGGCCGATCCCGGCGTGCTGGTATTATCGAAATTCGCCGGTGCGGCGAACGAACTGGATACCGCGCTGTTGGTCAATCCCCATGATATCGACGGCATGGCACGGACCATCGCGACCGCGATCTCCATGCCCTTGACCGAGCGGCGCATGCGGTGGGAAGCGATGATGGAAAAACTTTGCGCGAGCACCATCCAGCAGTGGTTTACCATTTTTGTCGACGCCCTGCAGGACACCCGGATCGACAAGGGTCCGACCGAGCCGCCGATCGCCGAACCGCCGACCCTGTGGCCGCTTCGCTCGGTTAATACCGGTACGCGGTATCATTAAGCGCGCATCTAGTAGCAATACGACACGCCATCGAGAACGGCGCAACGCGTCTTGTTCGGCGCGTTCGGATCGTCCAGCGGCACGACCCCTTTGCCCTGGCCGACGAATACGCCGGGTCCCACCGTCACCGACGATTTATTGCCGATGATGACGCTCGGATGCGGCGACAGGCTCGATCGCGTGCCGTCGGGCCAGATGATCGCGTC
>WNFI01679045.1_pt1 | contig 26602 bp, 24 predicted proteins | sample 5400471 | NCBI WGS metagenome assembly WNFI01 (sample SAMN13153348, study PRJNA577476) | soil metagenome | isolation source: 100 cm saprolite on Douglas fir-dominated hillslope | place: USA:California | collected 2013-09-17 | reverse complement strand
CGACCACCAGCTACGTCATCGTGGCATCGGCGCAAATTCTTCTGCTGTTCTCATCGTGGTCGCCGAGCGGAACGATCTGGTGGCAGGCGCAGGGGCCGGCGCTTCTGCTCACGACGATTTTGTATACCGCGGGTTGGCTTCTGCTCCTGAAATCGATGGTCGATGCGGGAATTACGCTCCAGGTCGGATCGCTGGGCTGGTGGGCAGTCTTTCGAAACACTAAGCCTGTGTTTCCGCCGATGCCGACGCGCGGGCTTTTCCGCGTCTGCCGTCAGCCGATTTATGTGTCTTTCGCCATCACGCTCTGGACGGTGCCGACCTGGACGCCGGACCAACTCGTGCTGGCGATTGCCCTCTCGGTTTATTGCTTCGCCGGCCCCCTCCTGAAGGAGGCGCGCTTCTCGCGTATATTTGGCGACGAATTCGAAGCGTACCGGTCACGGCGTCCTTACTGGTTTCCATTTCCCCGGCCGGGACAGCTGCCATCCGATGTTTCAATCTACGACAAAGATGCGGATCACTGGTGGGACGGATCGCGGCGATGGCTGCGCACGCTGCAAAATCTTGTACCGGCGAGGCTCGCTTTTTTTGATCGCGCGACGGCGTGGCAGGGGCGAACGGTTCTCGACCTTGGCTGCGGCGGCGGCTTCATGGCGGAAGCGCTTGCCGGGCGCGGCGCGGATGTCATCGGCGTCGACGTGGCACCCCGCGCTATCGCAATCGCCGGGCGGCATGCCGCAAGCCAGGGGCTTGCGATCCGCTACCTTGTTGCCTCGGGCGAGGACTTGCCGCTGCCGGAGCAGAGCGTCGATTGTGTCGTGTGCGTCGATGTCCTCGAACATGTCCGCAGCCTCGACCACGTTCTCGATGAAATTCACCGCGTGTTGCGGCCCGGCGGGCTCTTCCTTTTTGACACGATCAACCGGACGTGGCTGGCACGCTTCGTGATCGTATTTTGCGGGGAGAGACTCTTGCGGCTGCTGCCACGCGGAACACACGACCCAGCCGGGTTTATCGCGCCCGCAGACCTCGACACGAAGCTAGCCACGCGGGGCTTTGCAGATCGTGTCTACGAAGGGCTTGGGCCTCGCGGCATTAACCGGCGCTTCGACATCACCTTCGACCGCCTTCCTGGCAAGCAGATCATGTACATGGGCCACGCGCGTCTGGCTGCGTCTGCGGCGCTTGCTGGCGGGGCGTTGCAGTCCTAAAATCGTGGTGCAAAACACAGTATGAGTAGGCGGCGTAGGGTCATGCCAGAACGAAAGAGTTCAGTTTCGATTGCCCGCGGCTTGAGCATTGGCCTGCTGGCGCTGGTGATCGCGCCCTCTCATTCTTCTGTGTTCGCGCAATCGGCCGATCTCGTTCTTTGCGATCGGATCGCCGCTGACCCGGCCGACCCCGACAAGCCGACAGATGTTAAAGGAACCCCCACCATCGCGCAGTCCGACATCGCGACCGCGATCAAGTTCTGCAAAACGGCGTCAGGCTCGTCGCGGCGGGCGCTTTACGAGCTCGGTCGCGCCTACGCCGCCAATCACCAAATGCAGGACGCAGCGAGTGTCTGGCGCAAGGCGGCGGACAAAGGCAGCACGTCGGCCATGGTCGAACTTGGCGTGCTGCTCAGCACCGGATCGGGCGTTGCCAAGGATCCGGCGGAGGCGCGCAAGCAGTTCGAACGCGCAGCTGAGGCCGGTAATCCGCGCGGCGTGACCAATCTTGCAGCGCTGACCGGCACACCCGCGGATCCTGTCAAGGCGAGAACCTTGCTGACGAAGGCGGTGGAGACAAATTCGGCGGAGGCGGAATATCAGCTCGGCTTGATGACGGCGGAGGGTGTCGGCGGCCCGCAGGACGATGCGGCCGCGCGCGCGCTGTTTGAAAAGGCGGCCGCGCAAGACCATCCGGGAGCATTGGAACGGATGGGCGCATTTGCGCTAAGCGGGCGAGGGGGTCCGAAAGACACGAGCGCTGCCAAAGCCTATTACGAGAAAGCTGCAGCTCTCGGCAATGAAGACGCCAAGGCCGCCCTCAAGCGCGCGGAATGTCCCTATGTGATCAAGGATAAAAACGGAAAGTTCGTTACCAATCTTTGCTTTTAACTACAACCATTGCCCGGGGACGAATTGAAAAAAATATCGCCGACGAAAACAATGAAACTGCGCTGTGGAATCTGCAGGGAGTACCACGATTTCGTGGTGGCCGATTGCACAATCAAGCCGCAAGTGAGCAAGTCGCAAGGAGCACGTAGTCTGCCATTTCGCAGTCAGCGCATCATGCGAAGGCGAGATCGAACGCAACCTCGTTTTGATAAGGAAAGCCGAGCCCTTCACCCAATCGCTTGCGGCCCAGGCTCAGGGCTTGCTCGGCAACGCGGGCGTCTAACGCGGTGCGAACGAGATCGGGAAGCTGGCTTGGCATTTTCAAGACGGACCGAATCACCGCGAGGACATCCGGCGTGCCGTCCGGTCGCAAACCCAGTGCCGCGGCGGGTGGAAGCGCTCTGTGGGCCGCATCGATGATGACGCGGCAAGCAGCAAACGGAATGCGATGCTCCGCGGCAACCTCCGCCGCGATGTGCGACTCCATATCGACGGCAGCTGCGCCGGTTTCACTATAAAGCTGCGCCTTTTCCGCTGGCGTCGATATCACGCGGCCCGCGCCTGTGACGTGCGCGTGGACGGCATGGGGGAGAATTTCAAGGATGCTTTGCGTCCACGCACGATCTGTCGCGAAGACTCTGTTGCCATTTCGGATTCCGGACGCGACGACCCAATCGCCTGCTACGAGATCCGGTGCCAGCCCGCCGGCGATTCCAAAACTAATAATGCCGGATGCGCCGCTCGTGATCGCCGTCTCGAGCGCGGCCCGGAGTTCAAAAGCTTGCTTGCAAAGCACCGATACCCCGGCCCCGCGCGCGATATAGGCTTCGAGCGCGAGAGAGGTAACGGCGACGACCCCCGATTTCTTCGTCATCCATCCCGCCCAATTACCCCGAACGCTATCCGAGGTCTCTACGACGGTCAACGCGAGCAAAAAACGCGCCAAAAATGCCGGGGGCTTGTTATCCGCGCGCTAAATCAGGCGGCTGCGTGGGTTGCTTTCACGCAAAGTGCGGATCCAAGGATGCTGCTACCGACTTGTTGCCACAAAAAATTACTCTCGCGTTGCAAATTTGTCGCAGCGGATTTTGAGGCCTGAATGAGCGTTAGTGCGCCAAACAGCCTTAATATTGAGCAGCTGTTCATTGAGCGCGTCACCCGGATGCGGGCGAGAGGGCAATTTTCCAGCCGCACGATTAAACGTCGGCCGCGTTTATGTCGTAGGTGCCTCTTTTGCCCCGCGCGTAGACTTTCGCGGCCGTGGCATAGATGCGGTCGCGATTGCTATCGAATGCCCGTAACAAATCGACCGCATCTGCTTTCAAATCCGGTTGAATGAATCGTAAGGCATCCACGGTCACAAAAAACGAACTCTCCATGGAGCGGTCATATCCCCAGAACCGGACTGCCTGCCGCGTCGCGTCGTAACTGCGGCTTCGGTTCGGAAAATTGATTGTCATGTGCGACCCAACATATCGGCTAAGGCAAAAGAAGCATCATGTGGATGTGCGTCATTCAAACAATGCCTTAATATGGTGACGAATTGCCGTAACCACAGGTGCAAACGATCAGTTGCTTGAAATAAAGATTGCCACACCGGCGGTGGTAAATGAGCCCATGACCAGCCAATTAGGCGCATAAGTTCAGTATCGGTCAGCTCGTCGAGCTTGCGCCGAGGCTTCTTCGTTCATCAGCGCCGGGTCCATACGAATTTCGTCATCTCAATCCCGCCTCGGATCGAGATCCTGGTGAGCCGTGCTACCGCATCAAGAGTACCGCTGAAAAATATGAACGGGTGGCCCCTGAAAGCGATCTCACGCTGTCCGGCAGCGTTTGCATTTGAAGCGAAAGCGCGTAGCCATCGACTCCGTCGACGCGGTCCCGCTAACGCAGGACGTCGAGGATAGTCGCTGCTAAAACCGATGACCCCATGCCGGCGAATGTGACAAACGCCGAGGCCCGGCCGACAACTTCGCAACAGTGATTGAACTTGGATCTGAACTGCATAGGCGCAAACTAGGCCGCCCAAGCGCAAGTCCTGCGTGACGCAGCTCACACTGATAAACTATTTCTTTTCGCAGGCGAGTAAGAAGGATTTGCGTTCGCGGGGCGCAATCTTTTCGGCTATCGCTTGTTTTCTGCAAGCGTCGCTCTTTTCTTTCGCTTTCAATCGCTTGTCGGCAGCGGCTTTTTCCTGCGCGCGTAACTTGGCCGCAGGATTTGCCGGAGGTCCGATTGTGAAGCTTTGGTTTTGCGCAATGGCGGCGATCGGCCACGCCGCCGCCGCGATACCGAGAAGGGCAATGAAATCCCGCCGTTGCATCCGTCCCCGCAAGAACCAGCCCCAGTGTAAGGGTTTGAGCCTACCACATTTCCCCGTGACAATCAGGTCGTCGGCGATATTGGACGTGGGCCGTATTTTTCCAGTGCCGCAATGGCATCCTGCAACAGGGCTCTAATTCGCTCTGCCGAACCGACGTTGACCATGCTGGGGTCCAGATAGAAATCAAGCCCGGTCATATGTTCGCTGAAGATTTCGACTTTCTGGCCCGTCGCATCCATCATGCCCTCGACCACATAAGGGACAACTTCTCGACTGATCCCCTTCATCGTGATCGGGGGTAGCGCGCGCGCGACCAAGATTTCCCGCACCAAGGCATACGTTTCAAAACTGACGACGATGTGCCCAGGTTCGGCGATTGATTGCAGGCGGGCCGCGAGGTTCGCTTCCGCGCCGATGATCGTATAGTCCATTCGATCGGCGCTGCCGAAATTGCCGACATTGCAATAGCCGGTATTAATACCCATCCGGACGCGGAATGGATGTTCGACACCTTCCTTCCGCCATTTCACGTTCAGTTCGGCAAGCCGATGTTGCATGTCGGCCGCCATGCGCAAGCACGCCTTTGCGTCTTCAGCTTCGCCTTTGGATTCCGGATCGCCGAAAAAAATCAAAATGGCATCGCCGACAAATTTGTCAATTGTGCCGCCATGCTGAAGCGCGATGTTGGACATTTCGGTAAAATATTCATTGAGCAGTGAGGTAATCTGCTCCGGCTGCAAGCGCTCCGTGGTCGCCGTAAAATCCTTGATGTCGGAAAAGAAGATCGTAAGTATTTTGCGCTCCGTGTGAATGGTTACGTCCTTCTGACCGCTGAATATGCTCTTGTAAATCTGCGGCGAGAGATAGCGCGAGATCTTCAGTGCTAGCGTGGCTAGGAAATCATTCGCGGTTTCGAGCTCCCGGTTCATGCCGCGAATCGTCGCCGCCTGGCGTCGTTGCACGGATATGAATGTCACCCCGGACGCGGCCATAAAGACGAAATAGGCCAACAGGTATTTAAAGCTAAATATATTGGCGGCGATTGCCTGGCTGATGGTGATCTCCTGAATGCCCCGGACATCGCCGACCTTCCAATCCCGTTTCGGACTCTCCGGGTGCGAGTTGTGGCAGCTCACGCATGCGGGTCCCATGATCACGGGCGCAATCAGACGAACATGGTCGCTAAATACTGATGCCGACACTTCGGTCAATTGCTGATCGGGACGATTGCGCAAGTCTGCGAGAGCGCTGGTCTCAAAACCGTCGAGCGCATGGAGGGTACGGTTCTTGAATGGAAAATCGGACACAAATCGGTAGGTGATGTTTTGCTGCTGCTCGCTGATGACTCGCCCAAGTTCGAGCGAAAGCGTCGCTGGAATCGGTATGGCGCCCGGGATGGTTTGGTAATTGTGCACCACCTGGGTCGCCCCTGGCGAGGCCAGCACCCGGCCGACCACATTGCTCGCGTAGTATGCGCGCACGCTGCTGACGACTGAATTGAGATCCCGTGCCTGACGAAGCAAGGAGGTCTCGGTCAGATTTCGCAAATCCAGCCAGACCGCGAGGGGAAGGCCCGCGAGCATCACAAGGACAAGCACGACCAACGCCAAGCTGCGCGAGTCGGCCGTCGAAGGAAGAACCCGATCATGCTCCATCCGCTGTTCCTTTCCAGATCGCAGCAATGGCCTGCCGAAGCCTGCCCACACCTCGGGGCTAGTTCGATCCCACTACGCGATTTTCCAGCGGAGTGTGGTCGTAAAGGTAAATCACGTCGTCGTTGACGAGCCGGATACAGCCCTCACGTGCGAATCGGTCGGTCGTGGCCGATGCAATTGAGCCGTGGATACGGTAATCGTCGTTTAGGTACAGGACGCGGGCGCCGAGCGGGTTTTTTGCCGGGTCCGAGGTGGCATCGACTGACTGCTGGGCCGGTTGATTGCCGCCAGGCCGTTCTTCCTTTCGCACAACGTGATAGAGCCCCGTCAATGTGATGCATTCCGCGCCAACGCCAATGCTGTAGCGCAAGGCAGATACATTTGGCCGGACGACGTAGAGAAAGGTCTGTGTTTTATCGACGATGATCGTCCCGACTGGCTGGTTCGTTCGGTAGAAAACCAGCTGCCGCAGATGGACATAGTTTGTCTTGGAATCGGGAAGGTCCGCAACCTCTGTCCTCACCGTTGCGCTTGGCGTGACGCGCACGCCGGAAAGAACGCGCGGCCAGAAGGTATATGCCGCACCGACGATGAAAACGAGTACGGCGGCGAACGCGCCGACGACAACGCGCCATCGCGTTCGGACATCCTTCAATGGCGGCCTATCCTGATAGCCTCCGCCCGGTGCACCATAGGTTTCATAGGCCGGATTTGGCTGTAGCGGCGCGGCGTGGCGTACCGCATCCCTTTCGACACGCTGGATCGCTGCTTCAAGCGCTGCCCGTTCTGCTTTCAAGTCTGTGTGAGCCAATGTCGGGTCGCTAACGCGAAGCTTGTCGACCAGAGTCTTGCGAGCATGATCGTAGAGAACGTGGCGTCGTTCACGGGTATTGGGATTAAGCGACGCGACTGCGCGCGCTATCAGCGGAATGTAATCGACCATCGGTTCACGCTACCCCTACATGGCTCGATCGCGACCTAGTCCTCCAGCTTGACGCTGGCTTCAACGATTTTAGCGGATCGGCGGAGCATAGAGAATGCCACCCTTGCTCCACAGCTGATTGATCCCACGTGGAATGGCTAGTGCAGAGCCAGCACCTACGGTCCGCTCATAGACTTCGCCATAATTACCGACGAGCCTAACGACGCGGGCTGCCCAATCTGTGGTTAGGCCCATTCGCTCGCCATAGTTGCCTTCGGTACCGAGCAGACGTTTGATGTCGGGCTTTTCTGACTTCAATGCTTCGTCAATATTTTTAGAGGTGACTCCGAGCTCTTCGGCATTGACCATGGCGAAGTAAATCCACTTCACAACGTTAAGCCACTGCATATCGTCCTGGCGCACCACCGGGCCAAGCGGCTCCTTAGAGATAACATCCGGCAGGATGACGTGTTCGTCAGGCTTCGACAGCAATAGCCTGATGGCAAAGAGCTGAGAGACGTCCGCAGTGAACACACTACATAACCCGGAATCGTAACCTTTAATTGCCTCATCCGCGGTCGTCGAAGCGATAACCTCGTACTTCATTTTGTTGGCACGGAAATAATCGACGAGATTGAGTTCGGTCGTTGTTCCTGACTGCAAACAAATTTTCACGCCGTCGAGATCGAGCGCGGTTTCCTTGTTCATGGCCCTACGAACCAAAAATCCCTGGCCGTCGTAGTAATTCGTCGCTGGAAAGGTTACGCCGAGCTCAACCTCACGCGACATCGTCCATGTGGTGTTACGCGAGAGTACATCGATGCTGCCGGAAGGCCCTCGCTAACGCCGCAATTAAGTGCGCCTCGATCCTTAACCGCCTTCAGGACCTGCGCATTCGCCGTCGTTGCAATAAAACTCGCCGCGAGTGAAATCAGAACAACTACAAATGTAGCGACTGACCTCCAACTATTCATACGCATTTTGCTTCTCAATATTTGCCATCGAATGGAGTCGGGCTGAAATCGTGACGGAGTCGCGCCGCCACGTCGCCTACGCTTGTGGTCAAGACCGGGCATCGTACCAACTCGAACCGACGCATTGGAAGGGGATCACGGTACCGGAGACGTAACTATATGCCGCTTTTGCCCGCATGCGTATCGCAACAATATTCCGCAAATGAAGAACGGCCCAACATACGGGGCGGCATTCACAGGCCGTTTTCGTAACTGATGTATGGCCCCGGATATTATTGCTTCAGCTCTAGTTCGCTCGTCGAGTTGGCCTTTCGGCCAAGGGGACTTCGCGACAGATCCGGTTTCTGTTGGGAGGCTGAATCAATAGCGGACAAACCGGTCGTCATCGCTATGTTTGCTTTGCCCCAACAATGGGTATGGGGAGCTACTTTTTCTTGGCGCCGGCGCGGGCAATGCTCTTGATCGCCAACGGCGCGCGGCCGGATTTCTCTGCGATCTCGCGATCCTGCTCGATTATAAAGCCGCGCGCGGGCTCGTCCTTTTCCAGGCCCCCGAGCAGTTCTGCTGGCACGCGCCGGTTGGAGCGCTGCGAGCCGTCTTCATAGACGACGTCGAAGAACACGAATTCGCCCTTGGGGTTGGTGCCTGGTTTTTTCGGCATGCCGGGTGTCCTAGCACAAAAGAAAACGCCAGCGCTCGCGCGCTGGCGCAGTCATCAAAAGGAAAATTAGACCGCTTGCAGATTGGCAGCAGCGGACTTGCCGCTGCGCGGATCGGCCTGCACGTCGAACGAAACCTTCTGCCCCTCGTTGAGGTTATGCATGCCGGCGCGCTCAACTGCCGAGATGTGAACGAACACATCGGGGCCGCCGCCGTCCTGCACGATAAAGCCGAAGCCCTTTTGGGCGTTGAAGAACTTAACGGTACCTGTGGCCATCATGGCCTCCTTATAAAAACGCGAAAAGGCGTTTATGCCCCATGCAAACCATTCGCATGGGCCTCATATCCGGATTTTGCGTGTTCCTAGGAAAAGGCCGTTAAGGCCGAAACTGCAAGGGCAGGCGCAATCGCGAACGCGCCTTATATAGGCCTGCAGCGCCTTTATTGCAATCGCCGGGGCAAGATGAGTCGCGAGAGGCTTCTGCCGCACATTTCATTCGTTAACGAATGCTTTCGGCTTTGCGGCGGAGATGTGGCGCGATTGCTGGATTGCCACAAACGCAGGCATCGCGCGCCGCATTTGGAATCAGTTGCACGCGTTTGCGACATCAGCACGACATACTGCATGAATCGCGCGCATGGAACGTATGTCGCACGACGTATGGTGGTGGGTGCGAATGACGCTTATGTAGATGACAACAAAAAGAAAAAAAGTGGGAAGCGCCTATGGAGTCGTCGAGCCCAAAGAAAGGGACATGACCCATGGCTTACGCTCCAACCACCGTCGCTTCGCGCGACTTGGCGATCAACGAAACTCCCACCAAAACTCGCCCCGGATTATTCCGCTGGCTTGCGAATGCGATGATGCTTTCGCGACAGCGTCAGGCCGATCGCGAGATCGCACGCTATCTTCAAAATAGCAAATTCACCGACGAATCCGAGCGTGAGATCGAGCGTCTCTTTCTGTCCACGCCGCCGCGCTTCTAGCATTCTTCAAAGGAGACGATGACTATGACGACGCTACCCGTTCGCGCACCGATCCTGCCGACCCTTGTCGGGTTCGGACGCGTGGTCGTTTTTTTCGCGGCATTTTTCGAAGTGATTGCCGACGCGCAGCTTCAGGCTTCGGCTGCCCACAAGCGTTATCCCTTCGCGGAGTGGTGAAGCGAGCGCGGTTACGCCGCGCCCTCGACCGCCCGTGCTTGGCGTAGGCCTTCCAGGCTTCCGGGTTTATTACCGAACGATAAGTCACCACCCCAATAGCCTTTCGGCATGTCACGCTCCCTGTTCATTTGTACGGAAAAGCTACGGCGCAATTGCCCGCCGCAGCAAGGCCCGGGCTTCGTCGGTGCCATCGAGCGGACGTAGCGTACGCCGCGTCACTTTCCAGCCTTTCTTCCCGCGCTTGAGCTCCCAGCGGTTGGCACCTGCACGGTGGATGCGAAAGCCAGTCGTTGTACCATGACCGGAAACCTCGCGCGGCGCGGCCTGCCTGTCCGGTGTGATAATCTGCAAATATGACGTCGCGACCGCCGTGTCGCCGTTAAGTTCGACTCGCGGTAATCCGGCAAAATGGCAAAGACCTCCGGCAATGGCGGCCTGGTGCTCGGGCGTCTTCACGATCGCTGCAATCGCCTCGTTGCCGGCCGCGCCTTTTCCGCCGCCGAGATCGATCTCGCCATCGACCTCGAATGCATCGCGATAGTAGCGGTCGGTGCCGGTGTCCGCGGCGGGCGGGTGACTCGCGATTAAATGATAAATCGCAAGCGTGTCCTCGACCGCGCGCAGGCGGTCCTCCAACGTGTCGTGCGGCGTGCTCATGTCGAGATCCCCTGGCGAAAAATCTGGATCGAGAATCCTACACAAGCTGATGGCCCGCCGCGACTGGCATGACGGCGAGAATTCTTCGCTCGCTTGATTCGTGAATCGGAAGCCAGGTTTAAGCGAACCGGTCGGCAGCGACTGTGGAGAGAATTAAATGCGCCTTCGGCGACAGAAGTGGTGGGTTGGGGCAGGCGTTCAGAGGTACTTGGGGACAGTCTGAAGCAATTCGTGATGGAACCAGTGGGGATTAATTCAGTTGCGCCACAAAGTTGCCGGAGTTTCTCACGAAAAGCCGCACTTCCCAGCCCCCAATTCGCACCTGCAAACCCGGAGTCGCTATGATTCGCAAATTCAGCTTTACCACGCTTCTGATTGCGCTCATCGCCGCGGCGGCGCCAGCGTTCGCGCAAAATCAGCGTTTCGCGAGCATCGATGCGAACGGCAATCTTGATTCACTGATCGCCCGCCACGCCGCCGCAAACAACGTGCCGGAGGATCTGGTGCGTCGCGTGATCAAGCGTGAGAGCGGCGGCAATCCACGCGTCGTCAGCGCCGGCAATTACGGGCTGATGCAGATCAAGCTCGCGACAGCGCGTTCTATGGGTTACACCGGTAACGCCGCCGGTTTGCTTGATGCCGACACCAACATGACCTATGCGGTGAAATATCTCGCCGGTGCCTATCACGTTGCGGGCGGAAACCTCAGCCGCGCGGTGCATTATTATGCCGCCGGCTATTACTATGCCGCCAAGAACAAGGGCGTAGCGATGACCGCCAACGATCAGGCTCTCGACTCATTTGCTGCCTCCGTTCCTGCAAGCAGCGTTAAATTCAGTTCAGAACAAAAATTGCACGGTGCAATGGCACAAGGCGAGAACGTTGCTTCATCGTCCAGCCTTTATAGCGGTCGCCTCGACTACCACTGATCGCTTGCGGTGATCGCACCGACTGCTGCGCGGCGCCGAGGTTGCACGTTCAAATATTATGTTTGAGGAGTGCGGCCCGGACGCTAGTACGGAGTGGTGCGCGGGACCGTGGAAAAGACCGACTGGTTTGCCTGCGGGGCGACGTACGGAGGTTGTTGATAGTGCTGAGTGGATTGCTGCGTCGCGTATGATGGTTGCTGATACTGCTGGCTGGCCTGCTGGTTCCTGTACGCAGGCTGCTGGTGCTGCTGCCCGCCGAACAACGCCTCAAACAGATTGAACTGTTGAGCCGACGCCGTGCCGGCCGTCGCTTTCGTGCGATGCGCGCGGTGTGTTGAGCGTCGCCGAATGTCGCGTTGCGGCCTGGCAGGCTCGGGATTTTTCACCGTCGGTGCATCTTCCTCGCGCGAGGCCACTGGCAACTCAGTTGAGGAAGGCTCGCCAATTTCGACGGGAATGCTGACGCCGGGCGTTTCGTTGATCGGGCCGGTTTCTTCCGGGTCCGTATCGCTGCGGTCGGCGGGCAAGCCGGCAACTTGTGAACTGCTGGAGGGCGTCGGCATTTCGGCTAATTCGCGCAGGCGCTTAAGTTCAGTGGCGCGCTTGAGAGCGGCGAGGATGAGGAATTGCCGTACCTCGGGGTGGTGATCGCGGTCGACTAGCGCACCACGTGCCGGCGCGATTGCCGCGGTCAGCGGCGAACGCGACCCGTCCGGCGGGCTGAGTGCGAGCACCAGGATCAAAATGGCGAGAAGTACGCCGCCCACAGGGAGAATCCGGAGAATCGGCAGCATCGGCCGTGCATAACTGAGTCGGCGTCAATACCAAAGCCCCGCTTGCACACCTTTCGTTCAGCAACCAAGGGTGTGAGGCTTTTATATCACGGGGTGCCGTCACGCAGCTGTCACGGAGGGGCCGTGACAGCGCAAGTCGCGGTTGCTAGGAAACGGCACCATTCGTGTTGCGGGGAAGTGTCATGATGAAGAAACCGAATTGTCCAATCATTGCGATCGAGGAACATTACTGGGACCCGGAATTGTCCAAACATTTCACGGGCCCCGAGGCCGGCCGCGGCAATGAGACGGACGAGCGCCTCTACGATCTGGGCAGCTTGCGTATCAAGGAGATGGATGAGGCCGGTATCGACATTCAGGTTCTGTCACATGGTGCGCCCTCGACCCAGAAGCTTGGGGCCGACATTGCCGCCGACCTGACCCGCCAGGTGAACGACCGACTCGCCAAAGTGTGTGCGGCCAATCCCAAGCGTTTTGCCGCCTTCGCCTCGCTCCCCACCGGCGATCCCAACGCGGCCGCCGACGAGCTCGAACGTGCGGTCAACAAGCTCGGTTTCAAGGGCGCGATGTTGCACGGAATGTCGAATGGGGAGTTTCTTGATCTCAAGAAATACTGGCCAATCTACGAACGCGCCGAAAAGCTTGACGTGCCGATCTACTTCCACCCCTCGCTGCCTCACCCCAAGGTGACGGAAATCTACTATCAGGACTATGCAAAAGATTTCCCGCTCGTCGTGCGACCGGCATGGGGCTACACGGTCGAGACGGCGACTCAAGCGATCCGGCTGGTGCTCTCCGGAGTGTTCGACGCACATCCGAAACTGAAAATCATTCTCGGCCATTTCGGCGAGACATTGCCATTTCTGGTCTGGCGCATCGATACATCGCTCAAACGGCCGGGCCAGAAGGCGATGAGCTTCCGCGATATTTTCTGCAATAACTTTTATGTCACCACGAGTGGCTTCTTCTCCGACCCGGCGCTGATTTGTTGCATGCTAGAGATGGGTGTGGACCACATATTGTTTGCGGTTGACTGGCCGTTCGTCATGAATCCGCCAGCCGTCGAATGGATGAAGAACGTATCGATCTCCGACTCAGACAAGGCTAAAATATTGAGTGGCAACGCCAAGCGACTTTTGAAGATGTAATCAGCCGACAGGATGGCGCCGATAATAGTCGGCGTCGGCGGGCTGCTGTTTCCAGTCTTTGTTGCCGCGCCAGTCGCTATGATGTGCGCGCATGTCGGCGCCGTAGCGCACGCGGAAAAGCAAAGTCCGTGCGGGGCCGTTCTCGTACTCGTGCACCTCGCCAGGCGGGTGAACGACGAAGGCGCCCGGGGTAACCGCGACGGTCTCCGCCGGTGTTCGCATGGTGCCGCCGCCGGAATAACAGAAATAGATCTCGGTGGCTTCCGGGTGGCAATGATAGGGACTGATTTGGCCGGGCTCCCAACAAGCGACGGTGACGTCGCCTTCAGCGACTTTCCCAAGGATCTTCTCGACGTGGTGCGTTGGATTCCATTGTTGCTCGCGTTCAAGATTGAAAACGTGCATGGCGTCTGCTCCCGGCAATGTAGAGGCCTTGAGCCTATCGCAAGAATTGCCTGGACAGGAGAGGCCACCGTTGCGTAGCGCCCGGGCGCGTTGATAGAAGGTTTGTGCAGGGCCCGTAGCTCAACTGGTTAGAGCCGACCGCTCATAACGGTCTGGTTGGAGGTTCGAGTCCTCCCGGGCCCACCACGCAGCAACAGGATCGGATATCTAGGGCAATGAAGATTGCCTCTTGCTGCCCAGGCGACCCATCCCTCCGAAACGGTGGCACGGCTCAACTTCGAGCGGCTGCCGATGGTAAACTGGGATATTGCTAACGTGAGCTGGCAGAGGATTGTCTCTGCACGTGCGCAATACATGGAATAAGGTAGCAACGCGATAATACTGAAACATTGGTCGGTAGTGCATGAAAGGCTTGTTAGCGGGGACGCCCGGCTCTTCTAAGGTCATAACCCTTGTAGTGCGAATCCGCTTGGCGATCATTTGAGGCCTTTGAGATGGCAGGATCGGACGTCGATGGCGAGGGTCTGCTGCTCGTAACCGGGGCGAGCGGTTTCGTTGGCTCGGCCATCGCAGTCGCGGCCCGCAAGGCGGGCTATCGGGTTCGCGTGCTGGTGCGACAATCAAGCCTTCGAACGAATATCCAACCCGATGACGAGGTGGCCATCGGGGATATCTGCGACCGCGCGTCACTGGTCCAAGCGTTGCGGGGTGTCCGCTACCTTGCGCATGCCGCCGCCGACTATCGGCTGTGGTCGCCATCTCCCAGCGAGATCATCCGGACTAATCTGGAAGGAACTCGTTATCTCATGGAGGAGGCGCTACGCGCCGGAGTCGAACGCATCGTCTACACCAGTAGTGTCGCGACGCTCGAATTACAGGACGACTCACCTGCCGTCGAAACGCGTCCGCTTCCGGAGAGCAAGGTCATCGGCCCGTATAAGAAGAGCAAAGTCCTTGCTGAGCGTCTCGTCGAGGAGATGGTGAAAAAGCACCGGCTCCCGGCCGTCATCGTCAACCCCTCGGCGCCGGTCGGCCCCCGCGATGTGAAGCCGACTCCCACGGGACGCATCATTGTCGAGTGCGCCTCCGGCCGTATGCCTGGATATGTGGACACCGGTCTCAATCTCGTCCATGTCGATGACGTGGCGAGCGGGCATCTTGCGGCCTTGCGACACGGTGAAATCGGCGAGCGATACATCCTCGGCGGGGAGAACGTGCTGCTCGGCACCATGCTCGCGGACGTCGCCAACATTGTTGGTCGCCGCCCGCCCACGTTGCGACTTCCAATTGCCGCGTTATATCCGGTCGCGTTTGGCGCCGAGCTCTGGGCGCGCTTGACCGGAAAGGCGCCATTCGCGACGCTGGACGGGCTCCGCATGGCGCGCCACCACATGTTTTTCAGTGACGCGAAAGCGAGGCGGGATCTTGGATATACGTCGCGGCCCTACCGCTACGCTATCGAGGACGCGATTGCGTGGTTCAAGCAAGCCGGTTATGTGCGGTGATCGGTTCGCCATTTCGGTTGCTTTCGCGGGGTGTCGTGTTCCATAATTACCCGCTCGTTCTACGACGGAAGCTACGGATTATGCTCAGACATGCATTTGAAGCTGCAGAGCAATCCGAAAAGCATCTAGCTGAAGCATATTGACCGCCGTTGCTCCTCGAAAGAACGTGTATACTCGTTATCGGAAAGTCTTCCGAACGATCTGCAATTGGGCCGGGGGGTATCCAAGGTCCTTGCCGGTATCTAAAAAATAGACCGCCTTTTTCGGAAGCGCGGACGAAGAATGGGACATGGATTTTGTGAGGGGCACCCGTACCATGCAGAAGGACATCAAAGTCGCCATCGCCGGCGTCGGTAACTGCGCCAGCTCGTTGGTGCAGGGCGTGGAATACTACCGCAATCGCCAAGGCGCCGGGATCGAAGGGGTCATGCGCCACTCTATCGGCGGCTATAACTGTAGCGACGTCGAGTTTGTTGCGGCGTTTGATATTGACAGGCGCAAGGTCGGTCACCCTCTGGAAGAGGCGATCTTCGCAAAGCCAAACTGCACCCGCATCTTCCAGAGCGCCCCCGACGATGCCGCTTTCCGGTCCGCCGATCTCGAGCCGACAGATGTCACCGCCGCGCTGCGCGCGTCGGGTGCCGAGGTTCTGGTGTGTTATCTGCCGGTAGGTTCGGAACAGGCGGTGAAGCATTACGCCCAGGCTTGTTTGGATGCCCGCGTTGCCATGGTCAATTGCATTCCTATATTCATCGCCTCTGACAGCGGCTGGGCGCAGAAATTTCGCGACGCCGGCGTTCCGATCATCGGCGACGATATCAAAAGTCAGGTCGGTGCGACCATCGTACACCGGGCATTGGCGCGGCTGTTCGCCGACCGAGGGGTTGGGCTCGACCGGACATATCAACTCAACACTGGAGGCAACACCGACTTCCTCAACATGCTTGAGCGGAGTCGTCTGAACTCAAAAAAGATCTCCAAGACCGAATCCGTCCAATCGCAGTTGGACGAACGGCTTGATGCACGGGACATCCACATTGGGCCGTCCGACTATGTACCGTGGCAGAAGGACAACAAAGTCTGCTTCATCCGGATGGAGGGGCGCGGCTTCGGGGATGCGCCGATCGAATTGGAAATGCGGCTTTCGGTACAGGATTCACCAAACAGCGCCGGTGTCGTCATTGATGCGATCCGCTGCGTGAAGTTGGCATTGGAGCGCGGTGAAGGTGGTCCGTTGGAGGCACCATCGGCCTATTATATGAAAAGCCCGCCCCGACAATTCCGCGACAGCGTGGCACGCGAAGCCTGCAACGCTTTCATCGATGGCCGTAACTTCGACCTTCCCGCTGAGGTGGTGCGCGAAGCAAAGGTTGTGGTCCGTCCCGGCCGCCCATAAGTGGGCTTGGAGAGGAAATCGTACTCGCCTGATCTAGGCGAGAGATTTTCTAGGCCGGCTCGGTGCAAGGGCGCGTAGCGGATGACGGAGCCAATCGAAACGTTGCTCTTCGACTTTGGCGGTACGCTCGACGCCGACGGGGTGGCGTGGAAGGAACGCTTCTACACATTTTATCGGGCCGAAGGGCTAGATATGGCTGCCGATGCTTTCGCATCCATTTTCTTCGCCGCCGACGATCCGCTTGTTGGAGGTCTGCCGACTGGGACCGGTCTGTCGGGAACAGTTCGCGCGTTAGTCGCCAACTTAGAAGTCGAACTGGCGTGCGTTGGGGCCGGAACTGACCAATCCGGAAACGTCAGGGAACGGACCAACGATAGTCGCGGCCGGCGCATCGCTTCTCGCTTCCTATCCGAAGCCTCGGCCGCATTCGCACGTAATCGGCCGGTCCTGGAGGCGTTGAAGCAACGTTATCGTCTGGGCGTCGTGTCGAACTTTTATGGCAACCTCGAAGCGGTGTGTCACAGTGCCGGTCTGGCTTCCCTGTTCGCAGTCATGGTGGATAGCCACTGTGTTGGCGCCGAAAAACCCGATCCGGCGATCTTTCGTGCCGCACTCGAGACCCTTCGCGCGGTGCCCGAGACAACTGTGTTCGTGGGAGATTCATTGCGCCGAGACCGTGAGGGCGCTCGACGCGCGGGCATGCGCTTCATATGGATTGCCCCCCAGGAGGTCCAGGCCGTCGAAGCTCAGGCATCGGCGGCGCCGGCCGTTCATGCTACGGTGACCGAGCTGCGTGATCTCATGAAGATCTTTAGATGAGTGCAATACCGGTGTGTCCGATTCAGGGAGGCGTCATCGCCGCCGGCGAGGGGAGCCGCTTACGGGGCGACGGATATCGCGTCAGCAAACCGATGGTACCGGTCGCCGGACGCCCCCTTATCGACCTAACCCTTGAACGCTTCCGCGCCGCTGGAATTCGCCGTTTGACTATTATTGTCAACGACACAAGCGACGATTGCCGACAATGGCTCCGCGACCATGGCGGAGATTTCGACCTCGACGTGATCGTGCGCTCGACCCCGTCGTCATACGCCAGCTTCCAGATCGTAGTCAGCAGGTTAGCTGATGCGCCAGCAGTGATCACGACGATCGACACCGTCATGCCGGTCAATGATTTTATTACTTTTGTGAAATCGGCTACCGCCTTCGCGAGCGATGCAGTGGTGCTCGGCCTGACCGACCATGTCGATGACGAAAACCCGCTGTGGGTGACGTTGGACGCCGCAGATGGCCGCGTTCGGCAACTCGGCGGCAGTAATGGCAGCCACGTGACGGCCGGACTTTATTGGTTGCCGGCGCAGCGGCCGGCGCAGTCCACGACCAGATTCGCCCGGCTCCGCGACTATCTCGGGTGGCTAGTTGCTGAGCACCAGCCGGTGTATGGCATCGTTCTGCCCCGCGTGTTCGATATTGATCGGGCACGCGACGTCGTGGCCGCCGAGCGAGCGGGGCTCGGTCGTGAGTTGGGAAATACTGGCGCATGAACGCGGCTAAGACCTGCTTGGGCATCTACCGCGAGATGGCGCACTCGCCTGGGCGTGTCGACGACGACGGCGCAATAATGAAAAGTGTCGGTGACGCATTGGCGACGCGAGGCTTTAATGTCGAGCTTGTCACCGCCGACGCCGATTTCCAGACCGGTGGCGCCAACATATTCGTAATGTGCGAACGTGGTGCAGTTCTTGATCGTCTCAAAACCGCGGAGAAGGCGGGATCGATCGTCGTCAATTCGCCGGATGCGATCCGCAACACCTATCGCCACCGCATGGTCGAGCTCTTCGCGCAACACCATGTGCCGGCGCCGGCCAGTCAGATCGTCGCCAGCGACGCGAAGAAGCCGCGACCGGCTGCCGGTGTTTGGGTCAAGCGCTACGATTTCCACGCGACGCAATCCTCTGATGTCATATATGCTGCGTCGGAAGACGGGTGGCACGAGGCGTTGCATCGATTTGCCAAGCGCGGCATCCCGTTCATTGTCGCCCAGGAGCACGTGGCGGGCGACCTCGTTAAATTCTACGGTGTCAGAAACAGCGCGGCGGAGATCGATACCAATTGGTTCGAATGGTTCTATCATCGCGACAAAGGGATGCTTGGTTATCCCTTCGAGGTTTCGTGCTTGCGCCGGGCTGCGTTCAGGGCTGCAGCTGCGTTGGGGCTCGAGATTTTCGGCGGCGACGCCATCATCCAGGCCAACGGTGAACCGATGATCGTCGACATTAATGCTTGGCCCAGCTATGCGCGGTATCGCGATCAAGCTGCACAGGCAATCGCGGACCACCTGACCGAGCGCTTTCAGCGCCGTCCGCGTATCGTAACCACGACGAGGAGTTGATCGATGAACGCACCTCCCCGCAACGTCGCACCCGTACCGCAGGGCGGCGCCCAACGCCGTACCGTACCCGGCCCCAAATCCAAAGCGATTTTCGAACGCGAGGCCGAGGCAATGGCGCCCGGGTTGCAGTCGATCGCTCTCTATTCACAAATTGTGGTCGACCGCGCCAGCGGTTGCACGATTGTCGACGTCGATGGGAACGAGTATCTCGATTTCATCGCGGGCATAGCGGTTGGCAGTCTTGGCCACTGCCATCCCCACTATGTCAAACGTCTAAAAGAACAACTCGAGCGCGTTACCTTCGGCAGCTTCACGACCGAGACGCGTGCGCGTTTTCTCAATCTAGTTATCGAGCTGTTGCCCGAGGGCCTCACTCACATCCAGCTATTCTCGGGCGGAGCGGAGGCGGTCGAGGCCGCCTTCCGTCTCGCCAAATCGGTCACCAAGAAATTCGAGTTTGTCGGATTCTGGGGCGGGTACCACGGCAAGACCGCAGGTGTTATTGGTCTTCTCGGCGGAGGTTACCGCAATCACCAAGGTCCCTTTCCGCCCGGGATGCACCTATCGCCATACGCCAACTGCTATCGCTGTCCCTGGAAGCTTGAATATCCGTCTTGCGGACTCGCTTGTGCGGAGCATCTGCGCAACGTCATCAAGAACGATACGCAGGGCGAGGTGGCGGCGATTGTTCTGGAGCCAATGCAAGGCACAGCGGGCAATGTCATCCCGCCCGATGATTTCGTTCGCGCAGTACGAGAAATCGCAGATGAATTTGACGCCCTGCTTATCGCTGATGAAATCCTGACTGGCTTCGGTCGAACGGGAACGATGTGGGCCTCTGAACAATTCGGTCTTAAGCCCGACGTCATGACGATTGGTAAGGGTATAGGCGGCGGCTTTCCGCTCAGTGCAGTTGCGTCGTCATTCGAGCGCATGTCCGCCAAGCCGTTCGGAGAACCGAGCGGGAGCTCGTCCAGCTACGGCGGAAATCCGCTTGCCGCCGCCGCTGGGCTGGGCGCAGTCGAGGCTATCCTTGACGAGAAGCTAGTCGAAAATTCGGCCCGGGTCGGCGCGCTGATGCTCGACGCGCTCAAGGGGCTACAGGAGAAATATCGTTTCATCGGTGACGTGCGTGGACGTGGCCTTATGATCGGCGTTGAAATGGTTGCCGATCGTATGACCAAGGTGCCACTCGATAAGAACATTACCCGCGCGCTTTTTCATGAGGCGCTGGAGCGCGGCTTGATCACGATGTCTTATTCACACGTCATTCGGATTAATCCGCCTTTGGTGATTACCGAGGACGAAGCAATGCGCGGCATCGATATCCTCGATCAATCATTCGCCGCCATCTCACGCCAATTCGGGCTCGACTGAGGTCATGACGCGTGTTGCGCGGCGCATTTATCGGCTTCGGAAACGTCGCGGCGAATGGGCATCTGCCCGGCTGGCAATCTTGCAATGATGTCAGGGTCGTCGCTGCGACAGATGCCGTTGCTGCGCGGCGCGAGGTCTTTCTCGCAGCTTGTCCCGATGGACGATGGTACGAAAGCGTGGACGACTTGTTGTCTCGCGAAATGCTGCATTTCGTAGACATCTGCACGCCGCCGGGCAGCCACGTAGCGCTTATAAAACGAGCGTTGGATGCGGGCCTCCACGTCCTCTGTGAAAAGCCATTGGTTACCCGGGTGGGAGATGCGCGGATCGTGGCGGCAGCCGCGGCGCGCGCCGGGCGCGCCGTGCACACGGTTCACAATTGGCTCAAAGCACCGATCTGCCGCAAGATTTCAGCTTTGATCGCCGAAGGTGCGATCGGGCCCGTCCAATCCGTCCGTTGGCAGACTTTGCGTACTCGTCCTGCGATTGCTGTCACCCCGGGCGGTGGCAAAAATTGGCGCGTTGATCCAGAGTTAGCAGGCGGTGGCATCCTATTCGATCACGGCTGGCATGCGCTTTATTGCATCACGCGCTGGGCCGGTGCTCCCCGCGGCATTGCCGCGCAGCTCGAAACGCGCCGCTTTCACGAGTGGCCGCTCGAAGACACCGCGACTCTTAACCTGGATCTGACTTCCGGCAGCGGCCACGTCTATCTGACCTGGGCCGCCGACGAGCGCTCCAATCATATCGAGATCAAGGGCGAGCATGGCCACATTAATGTCGTCGATGACTCTGTGATCGTCAGATCAGAGTCGGGCGCGCGTCGCTTGCCTTGTCCGCCATCCTTATCCGAAGGGTCGCATCATCCCGATTGGTTCGTCGGGGTGGTTGAGGACTTCAGGAATGCGGCAACAGGTGGCGATAAAGGCAACCTGGATGAGGCGGTACTGTGTGCCCAGTTGATCGACCTTGCCCAGCGGTCAAGTGCCGCGGGCGGCGTTCGGTTTTCATTCGGCGATTAGGCGCCCGATGTTGTCGGCATATTCGTGAGCCGCTCGCGCATTGCAAGAAATACCAAGAAGAAAAAAAATATCGGTGCGCCAAGGGAGGCTAAAAGCAGAAGCCAGTTCGACTTTCCGAACAGCGCAAGGAAAAGCACCAGATAGATAAAATCCCGACGTGACGCGGCGTCGAGCACCCGCGCCAACCGCCAATAAACGAAGGTGGCCGAGCTCAGATTGCCGAGGACCGCGGCGGCGCCAAACAACAATGGCCACGCTGCGTCGGCTGTCATGCTCCAACCGGCCGTCATGCAGCTAAAGGTGACCATATGCACAATATTGTCGCCCCAGAAATCAAGAACGCCGCCCCACCGCGATTCTTGAAATTTCAGCCTGGCCAGTTCTCCGTCGCACCCGTCCAGGATCGAATGGGCCAATAACAGCAGCGCCCCGACAGTCTGCCAGGGCCAGAGCGCGGATAGAAAAAAGGGCGCGCCAGATAGGCCGACGGCAACCGAAACCATGGAAATTTGATTGGGCGTTACGGCAGTGGGCGCCAGATAGCGCGAAATTTGCAATGACAGGGGCCGCTCGACGTGCCGCGCCATGAAACCGTCGGTGTCCTTGACCAGCCCGTGTAGTAACCGCCGCTCTGCGATACGAACGTCCATCGGGGTCGCTACGACTATCGGGTCGATCCCGACCGGAATTTCCGCTGGCGATCCGAAGCGACGAGTCAGTCGATCCTGCACCGCTGTTAAGTCGTATGCCCCGCCGTCCGTCTGCAGCACCGCAAGCGCATCGGGTACCGCTGCCGCGGTGAGCATGACGATCCGGTGAGGGGACGCCGCCCAGGCGGCTGGTTCAATCCTCATCTCGGCAAGCCGTTCGAGCCAATCGGTTTCGGAGAGGATCGCTGCGGGCGCAATGAGGAGCGGCGCAATCTGAGTCGGCACGAGGACAGAATCGAGATGGCTCCAATCGGGAATTGTAGCGATGCCCGGTGGCACCGGATGATCTCGCGCCAGAGAAAATATCCTGCCGTAGCCGGCGCGACGTGCAGCTATAATCGTCCGTTGCAACAGATCGAGACCAAGGACGCGTGGGTCACCAGCAAACGGCGGCGCGGTTCGGGCGACGTCGATCGACGCAATCGGAGCCGACAGAAGAATCAAGATTGGTGCGGCAGGCATCGCGCTGCGCGAATTCTCTGGCTGCATGAGATCGGGGCTCAATCTCGACACGGCCTCGGTCTACCTCCAATTGGCTTGGACAACACGTATTGATAAAAGGTGACGAACAGATGCTGCGATCGTATTCTTGTGCAGTCTTCGATGCGAGCCATGTATAAGCAAGGAGCCAGGTCATTCCTACTTCGCTGATCATCGCCGCGTTTTTCGGCTTTATGCTGGTCGTCTATTTGATTGCCGACAGCGGCGCTGGCGAGGTGGCGCGCGCCATGTTGGTCGTCGGTTGGGGGCTGCTCCCGATCACCCTGTTTCATTTAGTCCCGCTGTTTTTCAGCGCTCTCTCATGGCGCGAGCTCCTGCCTCTTTCAAGTCGTCCGGATGTCATCAGCGTTACCTGGATCCGATGGATTCGCGAATCCATTAACGCGCTGTTACCGGTCGCCGGCGTCGGCGGCGATGTTGCCGGCGCGCGGCTTGCCCATCTGCGTGGCGTGCCGGGCGCGCAGGCGGCGGCCAGTATGGTCGTCGACACCACGGTAGGAGTGGTGACCCAGTTGGTTTTTGTATTGACCGGGGTGATGTTGCTAGTGATCCGCTCGACCGAGCACACCGCGCTTCTGGTGGCGTGGGTGGTGTTGATCGGCATGGGCGTGTTCATCGTGGCGATAGCTGCATTCGTGCTGGTCCAGCATCGAAATATGTTCGTGATGTTCGCCAAACTGGCTCGCGGCCTGGTGCCTGAGAAATGGCTGTCCAGTTTCGCGGGCAACGCCTCGGCGATCGATGATGCTGTTGTGGCTGTATACCGTAATCGTTTTGCTTTCTTGCGCGCCAATCTGTTGCGCCTCGTTGGATGGGCTGCGGGCACGGGCGAAATTTGGTTGGTGATGCAGTTTCTGGGCCAGCCCCTCGGTGTGCTTGATGCGTTTATCCTCGAAAGCCTCAGCTCTGGCGTCCGTGCTGCAGCGTTCATGGTGCCCGGAGCGTTAGGTGCTCTCGAGGGCGGGTTTGTATTGTTCGGCGCGTTGTTCGGACTGCCAGCGGAAACCGCACTCGCTATCTCCCTGTCAAAACGAGTTCGCGAGCTGATTTTGGGTTTGCCCGGCCTGTTTGTTTGGCACTGGATCGAAGGTCACTATCTCCTGCGCCGGAGCGAGAATAAGGCAAGCTAACCTTCAACGCGCTCCGACGACAGAGTGACCACTCTGTGCAGGGTTGTCGTCAATGTCGCTGGTGGCTGGCGAGTCGATGACACTTGGCTGGCCGATCGCCTCGCGCAGTTGCGCCCGACGCGTCTGGTAGTAGCTCGAACGCAGGAAACTGTAGAAGTCGATTGAAGCATCCTCGGCTGCCTTCAATTCGCTCAGCCGGACTACTGCATCCAAAGTCGCGGTGCTGATGGCGACGCCCAGTTGGGTTCCTATCAGCAATCCGAGCGGATCGCCGAAAAGATCAACGGTAGAGCCTACCGCGTCGCGCATTGTCGAGGGCCCCAAATAGGGTCTCACCACATAGGGCCCCTCGGCGACGCCCCAGACGAACAGAGTCTGGCCGAAATCGCCGCTCTCCTGCGGCAGGCCCTCTCGAGTCGCAATGTCAACAATGCCACCGAGGCCAAAGACGGAATTCACGACGAATCGGCCGGCGGTGTGCGCGGCTGCATCCAATCGGAGTTGCAGGACATTATTTAAAAAGATGCGCGGCTCTTTCAGGTTCGAATTTATATCGCGCAACCGCTCGCGCAACGGCCCCGGTGTCGCCGCTTTGACGACTTCGGCGGCTGGACGCAGTACCGCCTGATTCGCAGCGAGGATCTGGCGATTCGTCTGTTCGCTGGGGTCGCTGATCGGCAGCGATGCATCCCTGGGCGTGCCAGCGCATGCACTGACCAGTGCCGCCAACCCACAGGCGATCGAGCAAGTGACCCAACCTTGACCGCGATGCATTCCCTATTCATCCCTCTTGAATTTCCGCAAGACGCGTGAGGTCTTCTCGAAAATTCAACGGCCGACGAGCGAGGGACAACCACCGACGCAACGCGCCAATCAGATCGAGCCCCATGCCAAAGCTAGCAGACGGGCACCCCGATGGCCGTGACTTTTTAGCCACAGTCACTCTACTTTTATGAATATTCATAACCCTTTATGAATTGGGCTTATTCTTGCGCTGTGTCGCCAGAAGCGCGGGTTGGAAGAGAACAGCAGCCGAGAGGGTCGTCACGAGCGACAGGGCCATCAGCTTGCCCATGCTCGATGTGCCCGGATGATGCGAGAACCAAAGGCTGCCGAATGCTGTAGCGGTCGTGCAGGCGCTGAAGAAAACGGCTCGCGTCAGGCTCGATTGCAAGAAATTCGTTTCGCCCGAACGCCACGCCATGACGTAGTAGATCTTGAAGGCAACGCCAACGCCGAGAAGCAGCGGCAACGCGATGATGTTGGCGAAATTTAATTGCAACCCGATCACCACGCAGATTTCGAGCGTGACGACGATGGCTACGATGAGAGGTACCAGAGTCAGCGCGACATCGGTCCACCGACGCAGCGCGACGAACAGGATGAGCGCGATCGACACCACCGACCAGAGGCCAGCCTGGAGGAAGGCTTTGACGATAGTCGCGGCGGCCTCGATGATAAAAATCGGCTTCCCAGCGGCCTCGGGTGCGACCCCGCGGACCGCGCTGACGAAGCGGCGTATGGTTGCGTTGTCATTACCGTCACCACTCGGCGTCACTTCGATCCTGACCTGGCCGTCGGCCGAGACCCAAGTGCTTTTGAGTGCTGGCGGAAGATTCTCGATGCTCACATGGTCGGCGGTCAGGAGATCTCTCACCTGGCGGAGCGTTGTTACCAACGGTGCGACCAGAACGTGCTGCGCTTCATCCCGGTCCGCCGACGGTGCCTTCGCCAATGCGGCCAGCAGGTTGGCGAGGCGGCGCGCCTGAATGGCGGCAGGGGTGTCGAGATCACGCGCCGCACTGGACAAGTCATGGGCCGTTGTTTCGATTGCCAGCACAGTCTCGGCCGGCGTCGGTTCGGTATCGATCTTGTCCGGGCTAAGGGTATTCCGCAGGAAAAAGCTTGCATCGTCGATTATGGCGAGCTTCGCGTCTTGATCCTCGGGAACGAAACTTTGCAGCGTCACTACTCGAGCAACCTCCGGCATTGGACGCAGTTTTTGGGCGACAGTCGTGGCTTGGGGAAGATTGCTCTCAAGAATGTCGATCGTGTTCGTGCTTGTATCGGGGTCGCGCATGAGGTCGAGAAGCGTCGAGATCGATTCAGAATCCTGCGCCCGCAAATCGAGCGGATTAAAGTCGAAGCGCAAGCCTGCGAGCAGCGGCAAGCCAAGAATCGTGGCCGCCAGCGTTGCCCCAACAATCCAGTTGCGCCGCCTTTCGAGAAAGCGGTCAAGTGGCGCGAGTGCGGCATAGCCGATCGGAGCCGGTTCACCCGCTGGCTTGAGCACCGTGAGCAGTGCTGGAAGCAAGGTTACGGTCGTCGTAAGTGCGATGATCATGCCGGTTCCTGCGATCAATCCGAGCTCAGAAAGGCCTACATATGCGGTCGGCAGGAACGAATAGAACGCGGCCGCGATTGAGGCGGCGGCGAGGAAAAGGGGCCTGGCCACCGCGCGCGCAGTGGACATAAGGGACTCATAGAGCTCGAAGAGGGACTCATGGAGCGCGAGGGATGCATGCCGTTCGGTCCGGTAGCGGACGCTGAACTGGATGCCGAAATCGACACCGAGCCCCACGAAGAGCACTGCGAAGGCGACAGAGATGAGGTTCAGCACGCCGACCATCCATAACCCGACAGCGGCCGTGAGAACGAGCCCGAACACGAGACTGACCAAGACGGCCACGATGATGCGGGCCTGCTTCAGCGACAGCCACAGCACAAAGACGACGAGGAGCAATGTCACGACGCCGTTCAAGGCGGCGCCGTCCGCGACCGTGGCGAATTCCTCATCCGAAAGGGCGACTGATCCCGTGAGGCGCACCGTCACACC
>WNFI01266339.1_pt1 | contig 26603 bp, 30 predicted proteins | sample 5400471 | NCBI WGS metagenome assembly WNFI01 (sample SAMN13153348, study PRJNA577476) | soil metagenome | isolation source: 100 cm saprolite on Douglas fir-dominated hillslope | place: USA:California | collected 2013-09-17 | reverse complement strand
TGTCCACACTTTGCCGTTGGAAGACCTGATCAATGCTTCCGCGTGGCTTTGCACCACGTAGAGCTAAAGGCTGACCAACTAATGTTGGCAGAAGGGGCTCCCTGCTAGCTTTCGAGCGGTACGACAGAGGCCCTGGTCCTGTAGTACCGTAGGATGCGTCCGCTACCTGACTAGTACTGAAGCTCAGGTCGTCATACGCAGGGGATGGATTCCGTGCTACAACAGCAAGAGAACCGGACCGAGGAGCCCCAAGTAGACTGATCGGTATGAAGGGCGCACGGTCGTGCTCTCCAGACGACCGGGAAGTAGGTTCAACATCGGAGGCATCCGTTCCAGGTCGGGAATCGTGCAAAAAGCCTCGGCGCGGCATCGCTACAGTGGGCTTCGTAGGTGAACGCGACCGCGAATATTTAGTGGGCCCGAAAGGCATGTTTCTGTGTGAACCATATTTTGTAGGCGTGGAGGGAGATGCACGGAAGAATGCTGCAGGAGGCTGAATGCCTCCAGCATGACTTGCTGTCGTTCCACTACGCGAACGTGAGGGAGTTGGGATATTGAATGGCAGCTCCGGGGGGGAGACATCCCCGGCAAAACGACCAATTGATCCACCCTGCGTGCCCGTCCGAAGAGAAGAAACCGTGTTTACAGAGCCGGCTCGGGAGCGGATTGCAGGAAGAGGACTGCTTTCCGTCGAGGCCGCTCCAGAAACCGTCGCGTAGAAGGATGAAGCTGCATCTTTTGATGAGCCCGGATGAGTCGACGTCTGTATTTGCACCTTGGGTTGGTATGAAGAAGAAGGGAGGGCTGGAGGTCGCACAGGAAGAGTCGACATGCCAGAATCTAGATAACAAATGGGCAGAAAGTCCGACTGACAAAATGATCATGCTCACGAGCTTAGGAACAAAAAGATCAAGTTATGAAGGAATGTGTGCTAGCTCTTTAGAGCTTTGATAGGCCACTGCACGGGTCGACCCCGAAAAAAATGGCCACCTTCCCGACAGCGGAAACCCAACTCGCGGGTGATTGCTCGAAGAGGCTCTGGCGTCGGGAATTGGTTGAAGCCTGAACGATCACGCGAGGCGATGCTCTTCAATTATTACGTAATACGTCGAATCCGCATTCAACCAACGAGTGATCTAACCAGGATAGGTACAAATAAGCCATGTAAACTAGAGCCATTCAAACGAACAAAATCAAGAGGATGGTGATTGGAGATACGGTATACGACTCCTCATCAGTACAATCACAGCCAAGAGCCACTGAATTCCCGCCACAATCTACGGTCATGGTATTTTCCCCAGTCAATGTATTCTTTCTATCATTTCGGCACTTAAAAAGGATATGGCTTTAGAGTCAATGGCATACCCACATATGGGGATCAAACCTCCCCGTCCCTTGATGGTTTAAAACGCATATGAGTTTGTCAAATGCATGGCTCGATCGATTAATGCAGATCAAAACCAAGACGGCTTTGACCCACACTGCAGATGAGATGGTGAGGTACTATGACCGTGACCACCGCGATGCCCCTACATCAGCTTTCCGTGCAGTGCTTTATTTCTATTGCGGGAGCTGAAAAGAGTGAGTACTTGCATAAGAGATGAATTGAACGGGTTGTGCCTTCGCAGTGGGCGAAGACTTCGATTGACAATTCTACGAGCACTACTGAATAGGAAGAAACTGGCTCACACCTGAAGAAAGTTTGTGACGGGCTGACGAAAACTGGCTTGAACCGGGTGAAAGGGGATCGAAGCCAGATGGAGCGAGGTTCGACGATAACCCAAATCGCTAAACAGGTGACAGATATTTTCCATTTTCTATCATTTGGCGCGAGCGAGACTGGAGCGAAACAATCCGTTATCATGTGGGGGGGGGGTTTGGGTTCTCGTGAAAGGTAATACTTAGACATATTAACTCATGGTCCACAAAAAACGGACGATTAATGTGCATCTTAACCCCAGTGCTTAAGAGAATACTTTTGTCACCCCCAGTTCGTCCTCAGGAAGCTTCCTTGCTTCTTTCCTGACTCTCCGCTCGCTCTCTTGGAACTTCTTCCGGCGATAATTAGCTCCTTGAGCGCGTCTTTCGGCAGCTCGAACGGCGGCTGGTGTGACAAATTCTTGGGAAGAAAGCAAGCTCGGTCAGCGACAATCTAGGCCGAGTTAAGAGAGTAACAAGGGCACCTGGATTTGCGAAGACAGTTGCGCCGCTAAAAGCACCTTCGAATATTCTAATAGGTGTCATAACGAAGCGTGGGCCTATCTCGACTAAAGACATCGATGCAGGTCCATTTGACTGTGTCGGATCTTTTTCTACGATCTGCCATCATACACCATCAATTCGCGACTTCAGTGAGGAAGTGTCCAAAAATTATTTACCTGGAAGTTGCGAAACCATATCTTATTATCCACTACTGAGAACGTTAGGATGTGATCAATAAATGGTTTGGCGCGTCTTGCTCCGGGCGGAACGGCAAATATCTATACGCAGTAAGATATGAAAAGATGACTCCAATACAGAATACAATGCGCACATGAATGAATAACTCCTTTACGAGCTTCCAATGCTCAGTCGAGTCGAAGGTGTTATCGAACGAGACCAAACCTCGACTGCCTTTGAGACAGTTCCCGGTCATTTTTAGCTCGTCCATCGTATGGACGTTCTGTACATGCATCTTCACGCTCGGCCCATTGGGGGTTTTTGCTGCCCACATATATAGGTCCTCGTGCCTTCGAGCCTCAAGATAAATGCAATTATTACAATTATGAAGATCGGCAAGTTCGGGAAGAAGGTCGAGGTGCTGTTTTGAGTCGAGTTTGGCATCTATCACGAGTTGAGCATCAGACAGATCGAAATTGAGTGGCGAAGCATCTGCGGGGACTAGCCTTTCTTAACATGAGGAAGTAATACTTCAAGGTCATTCATGAGGTGGCGCATTCGATACGTGATCCCTCGGGATGAAAGCAGGAGGACTCGTTGTTTGTTTCTCAACTTGGGTTGAGTATCCACGGACACATTCTCATGCTCGTCAACTTCCATCTCATCTTGATCCCGTCTTCTTCGGTCTTTCGACTTTGCTAATGCCTTCTGTGCACTTGCATGTAATGAAGCCATGGCTAACAAATTTTGTGCCACTAACACAGCCACAGCGGCTTCAGATTGGCATAGAACACGTAAGTCAATAAAAGGGAGTACCTATTTACATGGGTGTAGCGATGTTAGGGCTCAAGCAACAAAGTACGCAGAGAAACGGAGGCGTCGTAGAAATTTGGGACGTGGGGGCACACTTCTGAGGGGTAGACTCTCAATAGGGAAGGAGCTTTACTAGCAAAATTCGTAAAAGAAATGGGGTTTCAAATGTTTAAGCAGCCCCAGCCGCAGTAGCTTGTGCCGCTTGTGCAGCTAGTCTCTGACGTTCCGTCTCCAGACGCTTAAAATGAACAAATCAGTAAGCGTACGCTTGATCAGCATTGTTCCTTACGTGATAAAGAAGCTGTACCGCCATGTTCACGTTGGCAGGTGCACCAGTTATAATGACCAGCCGCTCATTCGATGGTGGGCCCGTAGTACCTGCCGGCGTCACACCAGGCTCCATGATTTTTATCTGACTAGCGCTCATACTACGAATCTCATTGATCTTGCTTCCTCCCTTGCCAATGATGCAGCCCACGAGGTCGTTCGGGATGAAGATTTGTTGGGTTTGAGGTGCCATAGAAGGATCTACGGGATTGACGACTGCTGATCCGTAACCATAATGAGAGGAAGAAGATGTGGTAGAGCGGGGACCTCGGGATGAGGCAGATGGGCGGTATGAGTTGTTGGTTGATGAAGGAGCGAGAGCACCGGCCTCGATTAAGATGTTGCCAATATAATAGGTCGCGATGTGTATGGCATCAGCGACGCCAGATACGCTTAGCACACGCTGCGAAGATGTCAGCAATAAGACAGTGATCTAGTGAAACTCATTCACTTCGGTGGATCCCGGAAGCATCCCTTCACTGGCATTGAGCTTTGCACCACTGGCTTCTTGTATTTCTCTGATCTTTGAACCACCTTTTCCGATGACTGAGCCCATGCGTGAATTGGGAATAATAAACTTGATTGTAACAGCTCGGCTTCCAGGAACTGACGGCACATCGAAAGGTTCATCATTGATCCTTCGCACGATCAATCCGAATGCCTGATACAACAAGATGTGTTAGTTGACGAAAAAAAATTTGCATTACGAAGAACTGACTTTGGACACAGCGTCCAATGGGCCACTGACGTTTAAAATCCGTTCGGGGTTTCCAGGGATGCTCTCGGAGACCATGACTCGAGCGCCAGATTTCTCTCGAATCTCGTTGACGTGCGAGCCAGCCTTTCCAATGATGATAGATGCATCTTGAGTGACGATCAAACAGCGTAGGTGAATTTGTTGGGAGGGGACTGGTGGGGCAGCAGATTGAGCGCTTTGAACAGGCGCAGGCAGCGCATCCTTTCCGGTCGCCTGTGTAGGCTTGGATTCAGAGTTTGTATCATTCATCTTGGAATCAATGGTGGATGAGTCGTTTTTCACGGGAGCGGAGGTTGAAGTGTATGCCTTTCCCTCATGGGCACCCTCCCTGGAACTGCCCGAAATAATCTGGCGCTTATTGGAGTGTTGTGACTCGGGCTCTGGAGAACGGGAACGCTTCAAGGAGGACTCTTCTGGCATTAGGATGGGTTGCGGGAGTCAGGTTAATGCGGGAAGGTTTGAAGGGGACGTTGTGTGAGTCCGGAGCGGAATGGGGTGTACAAGAGGATGTCTGGAACGAGGGAGGGATGGTCGATGGGTATGGAAGGGGTAAGGGTGTTGGTTGAGCATGGTGTGATGATGTGGAACTGACCTGAAGAGCAGCGGGAACTGGGTAGTCTGAAAGCTGAAAGGAGATTAATGTCAAAACGTTTGCTTTGCGCGGAAATATCCGCAGGTGAACGCACCCGAAACCAGAACGTCCTTAGAGCAGTTGTCGACAATGTCTGGCATTTCTCGAACGCGATTGACAGAGGAAAGGAAACAGTGGCGCAAAGACCATCCCTATGTGAGTTGCCACTGAGACGTCCACATCAGAAACGCTATTTAAAGTCTGAGATCATATCGATCCTCCAAGGGTTTCTATGCCAGGCCCGTCAAGGCGCAGGATGGATCACTGAACCTCCTAGAGTGGGAAGTAGGTATTCCTGGGAAATCAAACGTACGTATTCGGCCTCATGCGAGGATAGGGATATTCACGGCATGCCTTTGTAGACATCCTGGGAGGGTGGCACGTACAAACTCGTTATGTTGTTTCCGGAAGGCACGTACTATGAGCAGTCTATCGCTATCTGTCTTACTTAGCAGAACCCCTCATGCAGAATACCCTACGAAGCCACCCAAATGTACGTGAATTAGTACGGCTCAGCGCTTAAGTTCATCCATCCCTCTTTAGGCAAATTCACTCCGCCCTTGTTCCACCCCAATGTTTACCCGTCTGGTACCGTTTGCTTATCCATTCTAGATGAGGAGAAGTCCTGGAAGCCCTCCATTACGATTAAGCAGGTATGTTCCTGATACTGCACATGGCCGTGCACTTACTTCACGGCCCAAGATATTACTGGGGATCCAAGATCTCTTGAATGATCCCAATGTAAATGACCCAGCTCAGACTGAGGCGTACACGCTCTTCAAGTAGGCACATCTGGTCATTACGGCGGATGTCTGATGACTTAAACTCTGCTTTTTAGGAATGACAAGATCGCCTATGAGTGAGTGATTTCCAAATATCTCTGAATGCGTTCGTTGAACCAGCCCATCTTTAGGAAGCGAATCCGCGCGCAAGCGCGCGAAAATGTCCCATGATAATGGTTACTATTTTCACCTACGGGATACTTTCTACTTTCCCTTTCTCGGGTCTTCATTCGACAGTAGGTTGTCGAATGATTGGTTGGCCGTTGTTTTGGCCGCTTCACGTTCATTATCATGCACTGAAGGATGGGTAGGGGAGCTAGAGAAGGAATAACTAGTTGGCTTTATGTGTACAACTGAAGGATGCTTGTCCAAATATATGCAAATCGCTCTAATTCTGCTTGAGTCGTCGCCTCTCCGCACGTTGCAGCTAATAGATGACTGATCAGTTCAGATGTTCCGAACAACAATCAAAACGGACTCACTCTTCTCCGCTTCTTGTATCTGGGAAGAAATGTCAGGGCTAACATGTACGATATGCGGTAGCTTCAGGCACTCACTTGTGCTTGGTGATCTTCTTTCTTCGCTTTCGCTTGACACTGTCCATTTGAAGAACCTCGCCCTCCGCCTCAAGACCCAGACAATTAAGGGTGGCGTTCCACTCCTGGCCTGCTAGAATACGCTGCGAGACAACTGCCCTAGCAAGTAATCTGGCAGTGTCCGCATCTGCCTCTGGGTCGTCTATAGTCCCCATCTGATGCAATATCTCCTCATGGTCAGGAAAGTCACTTGTAGCCGCGCCTTCCTGTTCGGACTCTATGGGTCGGAACAGAGTGGAAATGGGCTGGTTGAGAAGCAATAGAGGACGATGTTGTGAGAAAAAGGAATGAAGATGAAGTGCAGGTAGGACCGGGTTCGGGTGGGATGTAGGCACTGTGGGTAGAGATTCGGAGGGGGGTGAGGGAGATGAAGGGGTGGTAGACTCGGAGTCATCGATGGGAGCATTCGGGGACGTTTTCGAATGCTCCGAAGCGACTTGTGCATTATTCGCAGATGAATCTGTCTCTACTGAGGACGGTACATTAGTCGAGGTGATTGATGCTTTCGAGGGCTTGGTAGCTCTAGGTGGTGCTTTGTGAGGTTTGGAGGATGTGAAAAAGCGCCCTCCACCGCCAGGTTTCTGGGAGAAATAGGAGTAGGCACGCCTACTGGCGGCATTCCGCTGAAGGAGCCTCAGCGTGCCCAACATCGTGTACGATGGTAGGCGCTGATGACAGCAGGGTATCAGCGTGGCTGAGATGTGATGTGATGGCAAGTTCCGTTTTAGTAGGTTGGCAGCTATTTCCCATTCTCCGATCGGTTCAAGGACCACATATTGAAGCCCTGTTTCACACTCTTTCCGCCATAGCAAATGACAGTTTCATTCGTCGTGGACGCAGTGCTCTTTGATATGGCAAGATATGGGTGTGTATTGAAGTGTGGTCCGTGCTCACATTGATTATGCTAGGATGGGGTGGGAGAATATTGCTTCCTTCGTCTCAGTTCAATCTCAACGGATCCGTTGTAGACCTTGATCGATTCAACTCCAGGTGTCATCAGTGCGTGGCACAAGTTTGCAGAGACCTACAAGTTTGATGTCTCCCCTGTGCTGAAAGGTGACTCAAAACCTCTTTCTGGGCATGTTTGTTCATCTGAGAAATAATATCTGGGGACCCTAGAATCGCATGGCGTACGGCTGGTTGATAGTCTTAGGAGATGGTGTGGGATCAATGATCCGGAACTGTTGCAGGTCTGAGATTCGAAGCACTTGCCTCTGAATCGTGAACTCAGATCCACTCTAGAAGGAATGTGCGCGGTTTGAGAAACTAGTCATTGAAGGGGGACCTGTGCCTCTACCGGGCGTTCAATCGCTACTTACGCAGGTGCATCCGCCCCAACTATTCCCCCGTCTCTCGATATCCTGAATTTGGCTCTTTCCAAGCTCGATGACAGACCGCCAAACACTGAGCCTGGATGGACTATCGTTACGTCTGCCACCTTGTCCTATGCTTCTCCTGCGCTGGAGAGGGTGGGCGTCGTCATGCCACCCTCAATAGTCACGTCTGAGCACGTCTCACGCGGAAAGCCATTTCCGGATCCATACCTGGAGGGGGCTCGGCGCTGCAACGTGAAACCGGAGAACGCACTAGTAGTAGAAGATGCACCATCTGGTATACAGAGCGGATGTACTGCTGGAGCGAAAACTATGGCAGTTTGCACGAGCCATCCCAGGAAGCAGTGGTTGGAGTCTGGAGTCAATCCCGATTACATTATTAAAGACCTCACTCGGTCAGTGAGGCCCAGAGCTTTCCATCCCCCATACATGTTCATGATTTCTTCAGCGTCTCCGCGATGTGGATCGAGGGGAAGATAGTCATAACGATTACAGAGGATGCAGCTCCAGGCTCAAGATCCCCAATAGCGAGACTATGAACAGGTCAATCTTATAGTCCCAGACAGATAACAAAAGACATTACAAAAGGAGAATGAGGGCGTATCCTCCTTACCAACTTTGGAGTGAAGGAGTATTAAGGAGGGATTGTGAGAAAGTGCAAGAGCCACCCGCCGCCCATGCGTATTAAATCCGAGGACTAACCGTTGTAAAGGGGGCAAGTTTTGCGAGTTTTGGTGTTTCGTCTGGTAGTCGTAAATATGTAGGGTATTCAAGTGCGTGGCATAGGGCTGAATGAGCTTGCGGCTTCGCGCGTCCCGTACCAGTGACAACACCATTGTGTTGTACTAGCCAGTTCGTCAAAAATTTCGTATGGCTGTAGGGGTCTCGACTGTGGTCAGGTAACTTCCTCAGAGTACCGTGATGATTGTAACACGCGTATTAACCATTGTGCATGGCAAAGTTGTATATATCAGTGCTTTCACTCATGACGGTACAGTGTGTGTTCCACGGTGTCAGCGCGTGCTTGACTTCGTGGTGGAAAACGTAACTCGAGAGTCTGAATGAATGTGATCCGGTCATTATTGACATATATTTGTGCCGAGATGCCGTAGCAAGGGCAGGCGTCCGCTACCTCGCTGCTCTCTGTTGTGCCGCATCGGAAGCGTCGTCAATTAGTTTGTTATTCATGGCGCGTACTACTCAAAAAAGGACTGCACTACCAGTTTCATCTGACAATGATGAAGGAGCTGAGAGGGAGTCAGAAACTCTGAACCAGCAATCAACACAAATGCCTGTGAACAAAGCCTCCACTTCTACGTCAGGAGTGCATTCTACTAGCCGTCCTGGCTCCAGGCGTAATGGCAGCGCAAAACCGATCGATACTCAATCGAAGGCGGATGGTGCGATGGAATTGGAAGGAGATGAGTCGGACGTCGCCGAATTACAGCCAGATAGAAAACCAAAACCATCCGCTTTGAAGAAACCATCTTCAAGAGTGTCGAATGGAGCGGTCGCCTTTTCGCATAAGCGAAAGGTGGTAATCTCGGGTACAGAACGCGACGTGTCCGAGTCGCTCTTACCACCCCCGAAACGGACGAGATCCGAAACAGAGTGGGACGCTATAGTACAGCAAGTATGTTGTCTCATACGCGTTTTTCTCGCATTTCGAACAACGTTGACTTGTATTCTCAGCTTACCTCGGAGAGAGACAAGTACGAACAGCACTTTCGGGAGCTTGCTCGCCTACGAAACACCGAAGTCGAGGAACATCTGGACAAATACCGCACATGGACAGATGATCAGGCGAGGCGTAGGTGCACCTGGCTTTGTTTCGGAATTGTAATGGTGACGATTAAGCATTTCTCATAGATCAACGGGAGCATATTCAAATGCTTGAAATGCTGAACAGTCAGATGGCGCGTCTCGGGGAGTTGGCTGCATCAGGGAGAACGACGGCAATTAGCCTATTGACTCGAGAAGGAGCAGATGCTCGTTTCCAAGAGTATGAGGCTAGTCTGCAAGCCGCAAAGGCTGAAATCGCGGAGCTCGAAGAAACATTACGGGTCACAAATGTTATATTAGAAGACAAAGATCAAGAAAGTGAGTGCTTAACGTGTGCCTTCGATTACCTCTCAAAGATTATGTTGAACTCTCACGAAGTTGAGACGCTTAAGAACCACTACCAACAAGAGATTGCCATGCGGCAGAGAGACTACGATGCCGAAGTCGCGAACTCCAAGCGTCTCATAGAAGAACGCAACCTGGCTCGGACAGAGCTTGCATCACTCATGAACGGCCCGATGTCAAAGCCTCGAGGAGGCAGCGTCACACGGGAGCCGGAAAAGAGGATTTTACTAGGTCCTACGAAAGAACAATCCACGATATGCCTCTACGAGGATCTTAGCCAATTGATGGTACGAAGTGTCAACACGACAAGAGGAGAGCATGGGATTCAGACAGAGTTTAAGTGTTACATGACGAAACCAGGGACTCATGAGAGTGAGCTACGCAATCACGATGTCCTATAGTAGCATAACCGGTCCTTCCCAGCTCTGGTCTTTAACCTCGACGTCGTCCCAGAACCTACCCAACACGACCCAAAGTTAGAAATGCTGCGGTATACACCACACGGCCTTGACAAGCTAAGCGAAGAATTCAAACAGTCCCTAGAGTTCCTAACGGACACTTTCAAATGCCCAAAAGATCAATCTCCTCAATTTCTTCATCAGGTACAGTTACATATGGGGTTCAACTTTAGTAGTGATGCAGCAGAGGAAACGGACGAGGAAGCAGTATCGGATGACGAAATTCAATATTTGGGATCAAATGAACCCAATTAGTAACGTTCCAAATAACCATTGCAGGAACTTCACTGTTATCTATTGTAAATTGGATGTTCACATAGCTTTCGTACAACTTGTATCAGGACTAGTTTCATGAATCTTGATCTGTTAATTCTTCCCATGCTCGAAATCCGAACCTGCTAGGAAGGCACCTGCACTCTCCAACAGCTCCACGATGCCAACAGTCCGTTGACGCTTAGCCTGTAAAAACGTGAGGATGGAAAGAGCAAAATCGCGAGTGTGCCTACATAGTACAAAGGCGTGTGATCGAGAGAATCCCGCAAATGGACTGATGCGCCTCCACTGAGCAGAGCTTTTACACAATCCTTACTGCCATGTAACGCTGCAGTATGAAGGGGAGCGCGTCCACAGGGATCTAGAGCGTTAACAATCCCGCCACCGACTCCCATAAACCAGTGCACGTTTGGAACCCCTTCATTGGTTGGTTGATCTGCGTTTTGTGCAGTGGCCTCAAAAGTGTCAAGGCAATACTGTATACCTTCCACGTCATTTTTGGACGCCGCCAAGTGAATCAGATACGGCATGACCAAGAACTCCGATCGAGAGACATCTGACTGGCTTAGGGATAATCCTACCGCACCACCAATGTGTTGTACTGCAATCGAAGGCAGTTCTGTAGTGGGGGAATATGAGATACGTGGCACCATCCGTCTGCTGTCAGGGTCAATACTAGACATTGACAGCCTCTGGACATGGGACATAACGCCCAAGAAGTCACTGGGGACTGGTTTCACTGCATCACCTTTGTGTGTAGACGAGACACTCAATTCGCCACGCAGCGGGGTGCTCATGAGCCTCCGAACGTCAAATGTAGAAATTTCTGGTTTTGACAAAAGATAGGAGAGCTTGCTCAAAGCGGCCTTGAGTTCAGTAGTGCTCAATACCTCTGAGATTGCCCAGACGACCCAACATTACCTCTGGTGTCATGTCTCCTCCGGGGACCACACCCAGACCATACAACGGGCGTCCTGCAGCGTAATTAGGGCTGACGCTTCCTCTTGAGCACTGTGATATCATGACTATCACGGTTCCTCGATCACAAGCCTCTTTGACCGCATCTAGCAGATCATGGCGCTGAGGGGCATTTCTACGGACCCGCCGTGTGAGGGATAATGAGTACAACCTAAACTACCAAGACGCAGAGTGGCTGATACACGTCTGGGTAAAGATACTGACGCCTTTCCACTGAGTGATGCTCTCACCGACATCAGCACAGAGTCCTTCACGTGCGGATGAGTTATCATTGCATGTTCGGGATGGATAGGAAGATACCTTTATGGGCACGAAACCTACCGACTGTGCGTGGCATTAATACGTTTCTCCAGTTGACGTTGATATCCGTCCCAACTATAAAATGCGAACTTATTACGTCATTCGGACTTCTTCCGTTCAGCTGAGACTATATACCGTGAACTAAAGCGGGAAAGTTGGGACTGGAGAAAGCATCGAGATCAAAAGAGGATGTTTTAGAGACACGATTTCCACGGAATAGGGTATGATTGAAGTAAAGACAGCATTCTGTGGGATAGTCGAGTCACTGACGAAAAGACACGACTTGAATAACACCTTCCTGGGATTATGTAGCGGCCTGCTATTGATAGGGAGCCAAGGAGGTTGTCAACTGCGTCGTTCCGTAGTTGAGAAAAGGGAATCTGGGCTCCGGTAATGATCTGAATGGAAGGAATGTCTCGCAATAGTTTGAGGTATGGCTTCGAATTGCCCTTACGACGGTTTTTCCAAGATCCTCTAGCAGAAAGGACAAAGCACTTGACGTATAACTAGAATCCCGTTTCCTCGGGTGATCAGTCTCGGTGTCCGCCGTAAGAATGTCCTTGGGTGTACAGACCAAATTGTGTCGGTGCCAGATAGGATTAGGAACGCATCGAAATGAGCGTAATTTAGCTCAATCTCGGTGGCCAGGCGGATCCAATCAGAATGACCCATGTTGCTGTCAGTAACGTAGTGAGCACCGAGATCAGATGTGCCGTCGATTGTTGTCTACCTGCTATCAAGAATAGGTTGCCACTGAAACATTTTGAGCCTGGGGACTCAACTCCTTCTATGCGATAGTACTTACTTCGAGTATTACGTACCGGATAGGCTTGTCAGTAGAACTAGCTGGCGTGATCAATGACGGTAAAGGGGTTTCGAATACTCCTGGACGGATTTCCGAAGAGTTATATGGATGGTCTGGGTAGCCTACAGGGCGTGTGGAGCGCACATTGATGAGGGGATTTAAAGGTGTTCCCTCTGCCCCGACAGGTGTATCTGAGTTCGAGTCTCCCTTGCGCATTCGCCATTCAGCAACGCTTCCTGAGTTCGAGTAAAAAGAATTCCTTATTGGGTCGTTAAATCGTGTCTGGTGCTTGAGGGCCGTTGTGAGGTAGAAAGGCTCAGGTTGATAGCCTGAGTTGGCCTAGTTCATCGAAGTTCTTCCAAAGCGAGCCTGAGGGCTAACCGTGTTCCCCCAATAGCATTCCTATGGTTCCCCCAATATATATGACAAGGAGAGTCCTTGCACCAGTCTCAGAATCTGTGGCCATTCTAACCAAAGTGTGTACACGTTGACCGAATCAAAAATGGAGCAGTTAGAAACGTGAGAAGTCATCACTTACATAAGCAAGCCTTGCATCTTGATGGCAGCGATTGAGATTAAGGATGACGCTACTCAGCGCGCTGTGGACATGCTTGCGTCCCGGCTGCGACGAAGGTAAGCTTTACATAACATTCTTCCGCGTCACTTGTCTAACGTGTAGCAAGACAAATTGTAGGCTCAAGGGATGCGGCACTACAAACTGTGCATTTACTTCGCAAAGTCATAGCGGCTGCTAGATTCGATACAATCGATCAGCTTATTGAAATTGTGCGTTCAGTAGGGAAGCGCCTAGTTCAATCTCAGCCCCGAGGTGAGAGGGAAGGTAAATACTTAGGAGATTCGCATTGACACCTCATAGAGAATAGCGTTGGGAATGTCGTGCGCAAGGTGTTGAAACTCATTCGCGATGAATACGTCGCTTTCACTGGCCCCCAGGAGGCTTCGGCAGCTGCATCCACTCTTCATCACACAACATCTTTACGACCGACACTTCCGCGACCAGGGCAAGATCCCGCATCGACCGATTTTACTTCCACCTCATCCGTTGCTCAGTTTGTCCTTAGGGGTCGACCGGCCACATCGCTTGGTCAAGGGATTGTGCAGTCAGGTACTGAGACTCCCGACACGACATATTCGGGCGATATCGTTAGAAAGGCGCAGAAGATCAAGCCTGCGCTGATAGATGCGGTTCAGGAAGTCATCGATGAGCTAGAGACCGTCTACGAAAACATTGCGAAGAACGCTCGAGATCATATACATTCCGAGTCGGTGCTTCGCGTCTCTTTAGAAAGGCATCCATTCAGTTCCCTCACAGTGATATCGTGTTGACAGTGGGGAAGTCAAGAACCGTTGAGTCCTTCCTCAAAGCCGCGGCTCGTGATCGCAAGTTTACTGTCATCGTGGCTGAGACAGCCCCTTCGTGCGTCACGTTATTCAACATTGACCTCGCATTGGACACTCAGCCCCTTGGATAGTTATTCGGGTAAGGAAATGGCGACGTCATTGGCTGATGCCAGAATTAGCACAGTTCTTGTACCGGACTCGTGCTTATATGCCCTGATGTCGCGCGTTAATAAAGTAGTGATCGGGGCTCATGCTGTCATGGCCAATGGCGGCATGTTTGGAGTATCAGGTTCTCTTCTTGCTGCTTCAGCAGCCAAAGACCATTCCACGCCTGTGATTGTTTGCACAGGGCAGTTCAAGTTGACGCCACAGTGGAACTTGCATTACCAATATGCATCGGTGGACCTTGGAGATCCTGAACGGGCTTTGAATATTTCGGAATTGGAAATCAGTATGCGAGAGGAGAACGTCGACATCTTCAATCCTTGGTTTGATTACGTGAAACCTGAGCTCATCGACGTTCTTATAACGAACTAGTGTGTTACCTTAATCGCTATGTCTGTGAGTGAGTGGATTGATGTATAATCTTTCTCAGTGGTGATCATCCTCCAGCATATATGTATATGTGCGTGTCTTGGATTAACTCCTAACAGTAACTGATCTCTTCATAGGATGGTGACTGAGATGTACGATGAAGAGGATATCGAACTATGATGGGCTTAGATCGTGACCATAATCATTGCCGACTTGTATATTGCGTAGGAATATCACTGCATGATAGGGAATGCTTTACTTTTGCGACCGAGTGCTAAGCACTTCATAGAAGGCTGCCTGCGGCAGCTCTATGTTTCCGATCCGTTTCATTTTCTTCTTCCCTTCTTTCTGCTTGTTCAGATGCTATGTTCATACCTCTCAAAAGGTGTGCTCAGTTGGACAGCAATTCGGCGCACCTTCAATTTACGCTCGTAATGGCCTGCTGGAGATAAGTTTTGCATATCAGACAAGTAGTCAACAGCTTACCCCCATATAATCCTGCAGTAACATCTAGAGTGCGCAAGTAATGAATAAGCCGAAGGAACTGCGATGACGAAGCTTGCACACCTTTGCGCAATGCGGTTAACGTTTCGCGGGCGATGACCTTGGACCCTACAACGGCCTGAATAGCAACCTCAAACAACTGTCGCGGGATGACTTCCTCTCAATGTCCAGGTAATATCAGATCTATATCATCTCAACATGTCACTCATGCCTACTGAGTTTCTTCGCCCATGTCCTTCCTACGCTCTGCACGGCAGAGCTGTGCACAATCATCGCCAACGCATCGATGGGTTTTCCGTTTAGCAGAAAGGTCATCTAATCAAAGTCTGAATGTGCTAAGACTTGTTAAAAGAATTTGCGGACTTTTTTAATATCACACGCTTCATATCCAGCATCTTCGTAACTGGGCTCTGTCAGATGCGGTACTGCACTAGGCACTTCTTCGTACTTACTCAAAACTTGCATATCCGGAACTTCGGTGCTTTAGTGAGTCGTAAAAGTCGGTGACAACTTCGGATAATGGAAATTTAGCAGTGAGGAGCACCCGAGAAGCTTCGACTCCCGAACCCTCAGTGCTGATTGAGAGATACTTATGCTCAATGTTCTCCGCCCTATGCGAAGTGCATAGAGCCATCATTTCCCCGAGGTATTCTTGTACAGGAGATTAGTCAGCACTGGATCACGAAAGTCCAAACGCAAGAGAAGCACCTTGAGGGACGATGATATTAGCATTGATTACAGGCTCCTGAATCTCCACGACCTTGTAGCTGGCCTCATGAGCATCCGGGAACTCGATCGGATTACTGATTGTAACGGTTCCGTGTTTATAGACAATTTTGTACGGCACGGTCGGCGCTGTGATGCTGATGATATAAATTGAGCGTTCGTTGTATAGAGAGAACTTAAGACAGCTGAGACCTACATTATATTCGCATTATATTCGTCCTCGAGCCTTCACGGAGGTTAAGTGGCTATGACATAAATGCGCCCAAAACGCACCGTTGTCGAAAGACATCCATGTGCAGGGCACCTAAAAACCCCAACCGGCAACCCTGACCTAAAGCTGTGGAAGATTCACGCTGAATTGTCACACTTCGATCAGTGAGCACAAGCTAGATATTAAGGTTGGCAACATGAAGAGATGATACAGAATATCACAATTACCTACTCTTTTGATTGATTCTTCCAATTTAGGAAAATCATTTGAGTCGACAGGGAAAATCCCAGCGTAGACCTAAAGTAAGGGTATGAGCCTGAAGCAACCATACTGTCTTGCGTTGCCTGGTGCTTGCCATGGCTTTGGTCGGAGTGAGGCCTGCTAATGGTTCGACTTGCTCGCCTTGGCGGTGGAAAGTATCACCAATATGCGCTGTAGAAGGATTTTGATGTGGGAGACAGATCAAATCGCTGACAAACAATGGGGTACCTTCAGATGATTCCTTCATATTGCAGACTACAAACTACGTTAGCAACAACCTTGGTTCTCCGCAATATATTAACTAACCGACATATCCGACTTGACCAGGAAGGAGGATCCCCGTGCTAACTTCCTCAGGATGCAAAATGCCGACATCAGATACTTCATATCGTTTTCGTGTGTGGCAAGACGCTATTTTGTCCCCTGATCCGTTCAGAGATTGTGGTCTAGAAGAAACATTTTGAGACCAAATATGGGAACATGCCTTTCCGCAGTGACCCAGATTTCACCGAAAATAGCGATATGACCCCGCGATAGCGATCATATCTACGACAGTAATTTCAGCATGCGGAAGACTTTACGTGCTGAATTAGACGCACAAAGAATCGAACAGAAAAGCCTTGAGCGGCCCTGTGGGTTCTCCTGAAGGAGGGGGAACACGATCATGTATCGCATTCAGGACCTCATCGATTCCCAATCCCGTTTTTGCGGATATACATATAATGTCCGAGGGATTAAAATCAAACATTGAGCTCATCTGAGTAGAGACACCTTCTACATCAGCTTGTGGGAGGTCTATCTGTCGGGGAGTCTCTGTCATTGATCACTTCATACGATTATCGAATATACCTTGTTAATAATAGGAATAATCTTGAGGTTTTTTTCTTTAGCAACGTGAAAGACAGATAACGATTGAGCCTGTACGCCCTCTGCGCATTGAAGGAAAAATGAACAGATCAGAAATGTTGAGACCAGTTGGACTGACGTGTGGCATCTACTAGTAACAAAGCACCCTGACATGCCGCGAGGGAGCGTGATACCTCCCATGTGAAATCGACATGACCAGGAGTATCAATTAAATTTAGAAGATATTTCTTGTTGTTGAAAGAATGAATCATGCTGCGAATTTTAGGTGAAATACTCTGGGTCAGAATCATTACATTCAAGATACCTCGCAGTCTGCGCCTTGACCGTGATGCCCCGATCACGTTCGACTTTTAGCTTGTCCAAAACTTGCCTGTTCATACGAGTTGGCGTGCGATCTATTGTATTTGTAATCTGTAATTCGGTGAGTTAGTATGAGGGCTCAGACATCGAACAACACACCTCAAGTAGCCTAAGCAAGTTCAGGACTTAAGCAGGAAATGCCCCTTGATCAGGAAACGGACACGTACCGGTCTGCTAGCGTTGACTTCCCGTGATCAATATGCGCGATGATACTAAAGTTTCTAACAATGAAAAATACGTCAAATACTTGCTCCGCAATCATACGAAAATGAGGTGCATTCTGGATGCACTAGCCCATGATCCAGAAACACTGTAGGTCTCTAGCAAGACCGAATTACCAGCTCACTCACCGTACGTGATAGCTTAGGAATTCCTCCATAGGTGGCAAGGTAGATGCCAGTCGACATGATATCTTGATGACATGGTTGGACCAGAGAGGCCGCCTATGACAACTATAGAGGCTCATTTTGTCAGAAGCGCCGAGGTAACGTGATTGGCTCCCATTATTAATTAAATACCTGTAGTGTCAACGGAGTACTCATCATGGATTCCCTTGACTTCAACCTTCACAAGTTGATACTTGGTGATTTAGCTAGTACATCCTCAGATGACGTGTCCCCAAGCGATGCTATGGAAGCAATTTCTTCGAGGGTCAAAGTGCGGGATCTCGCGGACGAAACATGCATGAACGAGAGAGCCACAATGGTCAGAGTGGATTGCTTTTCCCTTTCTCGATGCTGATGGTTCATCAAGTCTGCATCTGGGATCGAGTGCAACATTGCATTTGGGGAACTAGCAATGAACGTTCCTGCGGACAAAGTCCAGGAAACAGTCCAGGTCCTTACTGACATCTTGCGTGACGTCCCCTTCATCGACTTTCCAGAATGCCTGAATTGGAGTGGTATGTTGGATGGTCAACTAAATTTACGGTAATTTGAATCTACTGGTGTCCAGAATGGGCACTCCCGGATCAATTGGTCTTTGCAACGGTGTCCACTCTGTTATGGCTTGCCTCAATATTCCCGGAAACTAGGTCACAAAGCATTGATAGCATTGGGAACTTCTCAAAGCTTGCCGTCCAATCGCTGCGATCTGAGAATTGTAATCTTGTGTGTTTATTTCCGCTGATTATATACTAACAAACTGCCTTAGCCCAGAAGGTTGTTACGGACATAGTTCCGTCATTGCATGGCTTGTATCGCGCTATTACTTCTACGCCATTTCCTTGGAAAGAGACTGAATGGGAAAGTCTGGCCGCTATTACGTCTGACCTATTCAAGCAAGATGCCGTTGATCGTCTCAATGGCCTCTTCACTTCATTCTTGGAAAATGAAGGATTCCAAGAACAAGCCCCTAGGGAAATGACATATGCGCGCACTCTTTTATCCAGATACGTCTCGACTGGAAGGCCCTTATCAGGGTACTTTGCCATCTGCAGCGCCGTTGAAATCCAGTGCACGGTGCTAGCCCAGATACTCTCGCCTCCGACGGTGCAGGGTCCTGCATCCTCGTCCAGTGGGCCGTCTAATAGAAGGGCTTTCTATCCGGCCCAAGCATCCATTACCTCTTGGATCTCTCTTACGAGCAACTCAATAAGCAATATCTCCCTTGGGATGGGAGAAGAATTCAGGTCGGCAATCATAGCATCCCTTAATTCTTCCATGCAGTGCTGTACGGATCTGCTGGAGCAGATTGAGGATATTGGAGACATCAACCCAGAAATATACGCGTACGAAACGTTGTCCAAGAGCCTCGTGAGTAATTATTTTTTTGGTTGTTAATTGTGCGAATAATATGGTACGCAGGAATTAGCAACACTTTGCTGCCTTGCAATCGACGAAGTCCATTCGCCTTTGCTAGACCGTCTAAGGTTATTGCTGAGCGACAGGACACCAATAGCCGAGGCTGAGCTTCAGGACTCGGCTGTAAAATGTGTCGCTGTCATTGTCAGGAAGTACGTCGTTCTCAAACCTCCGCCTTTTGAGTTCGACTGCACATCGACTGTTCGTGCACCGCCATTGTTAATATCTGCAACAAAATGTTTGGCCGTTTGTATCAAGGCATGTTTATTTTTCCTTCGATGCGACACTGGAGTTATTCAAGCAATTGTAGTTGCTTCCGGACAATGATCTTGGATTGTCTTATATTTACTCATTATTTAACTACGTTTCTGGCGCGGGCGGATTCCATCACAGCCTCCCGACTGATGCGTATGACAAGCTCAGGCACTCTGGTGTCTCCCACCCTGACCTCAGTGAAGGTGCCCCTCAAGGTTGCTCTGACGAACAGCGCAAATTGATCGCTACCAGCACTGTCTGCGTCATCACCAGGCTTGCTCTGGAACTCAACAATGAAGATGTGCGTCAAGGAGGCTCCCTCCATGCCCATACTAATATTACAAGTGCAGATTTCCCAATTGGCCATTTCGATGCTATTGCAAAGATTGCAACATCCGGATGCGTCTGTGGAAGCAGCAATTGCGTTCAATCTAGTGGACCTGGCGCTTCCTGCTTCTCCAGAAGTCTTTTCGGATATTGTCAAATCGTTTTCCCGCATGAGCATGACTTCCCTGTCGTCGGGGACATATACCGGCCGACGCAATGCTGTGAAGCACTCTCTTCATATCCCACCTTGTGGTGTGAGTCCTTACGTTGCCGTTAGATATTGGCCGCGCAAACTCGACTCGCCCAAGAATTGAAAGGGGAGGATCAACATAGAATCTATTTGTCCGAGCTTCTCAATTTGTTCAATGATCTCGGGACTGCGATTCAGGTTAAATGCACAAATAACTCCTATCATCAGCCTGTCAGTCGTCGTACCGAATGACCTCAGAATAGACCTGACTTCTTGAACAGACCCAAGACGACGTTGATCATCTTTCTGCTCTTGTCTTGCCAATAGATGCGCTTCTCGCTCACAAGAAGTTCTTTCCCCCTCACACTTTCCCCCAAGAGCTTGTTAATTTGTTTCAAGGTTTCTGGTTTATTGCAGCCGTCTTCCGGTTATCCGACGGGCGTCGGTCAAATGATTGGAAGAACGCTGCATTGGCAAAAATCGCTGCAAAGACCCCCCAGTTCGTACTAGAGGACTCTCATGACTACCTCAACAGCAATCTGGAATATAATAGATCGCTACGCAAAGACTATGGGGAACGCGTAGGTCACATTTTGTGGAGTCTCGTTCCCTACCAAACCGTTTGCTAGATCCTCGCTCATCATAAGGTCGTATTCCTCGACTCCATCAAGGCGAGGGGCAGCGAGGCAAAGCATTTGACTCTGGCTCAGATCATTTTCTTACTCGCGATGAAAGATATTGAGAGCCTTCGGGCTATCACTGGTCTGCCGTCTGCGTTACCCAGCTACTTCGTCAACGCAGATGTCAATGCGAACGTCTACCTCTCCACCTGTATGGACTTGTTGGCCGACAGCGTACGTCTAATAATTTGTACCTGCTATATCTTTATTCAGAATCATCGTTTGGCGATAGATCATCGAAACTTCAGTGACTGCACTTGCACGTCGGGTCGTAGACCACTCTCTGGGATCAGAGCTGACTAATGGCCTGAAGAACCTCATCATATGGAGTTGCCATAGGATATCAAAGGCTCGACTTACTGCCTCTAAATATCTGGACCGCCTCGTAACTGCTTTTCCATCCTTGATGTGTGATTCGGGCTTTGTCTTTGCGATCTTAGACACTCTGACATTGCTGCAGAAGGCCTGTGAGGGGCAATACATCGATGAAGTTAGTTGCGACCTGACAATAGGAGACGCATCGCTTACAGCCTTACACCAGTTCAATCCGCAACACACGTTCCACTCAGACCGAAGCAACCTAAATATTACCCTGACTGATTCGTACACCACAAGGAGGGAAATTTTGAGGGATCTCCATCAGTACGCGAAGAAATGGCTGTCTTCTTCGATTACCCGAGCTCCCATTGAGGCCCAGGCCATACTACAGGTACACGCCGTCTATTCCTTTATCCCGCCTCATTATTAAGGCTGTCTTCCAGAAATACCTTTCAGATCATACCAGGTTACCGCCCAGTGCTACCGAGCTGGGTGCATCTATGGCACTTCAATCCGCCGTCGCAGTTGGTTCGGTCCCGAGCCGATATGGTGGGTACCCTTCCTACTCCGCCGATCCTTGATGACAGCGCTTCCGGTCCCAGGGTCTCCTATTGAATTCGTGAGGCCCGATCGAGCGAAGCTCTTTACAAGCCAACTCGCATCTCACGCTCACTACTCTGGAGAGGCAGCAGGGGTGCGCCTGGCTGCTCGAATTGGTGAGGGGATTCTAACAAGTATGGGCAGTCTCAGTTAACCACCAGCATCTAACTGCAGGCCCGGGTGACTTCCAAAAATTGGCACCGATCGAGACTTCCACGTATACGATCGAGGCGTTGAAACAAAAAATGACTCAGACCATTAACGAAATTCGAGCAAAAACGAGTGCATTGACAACGCAAGATCTTGGTCGACTCCTCTTCCGATGTGTCTCTGTATTGATCTCCATGCCTGAAGTGTGCCCTTTCGCTTACAGCTGCACGTTGGGAATTTGATATTCATTTGTTCCAGTGCGACTACGAGCTACTTCACGATGTTGTAGTGGCGCCCTTCGAATCGCTCACACCGGCATCAGTCGAAGCTGCTACAGACGTTTGGACATGGCTGGTGCGGGAAAGACCCGATCTAGAGGTCGCTCTTATGGTCGAAATTGATGCTGCGTGGCTCTCGACTATTGAGCTGCAGAAAGGGATGTTTGCTCCATGCCTCAAGTATACCATTCCTGGGTTTTCTAAGCGGGCCAGCACCTGAATGACTCTTCATGAATAGTCTTAATGATCCTTTTATCAATCCTGTCGAGTACTCTCCCACGCAAAAGGAATATATCGAGAGAGCATTACATTCCGCTCGTCGACTTCTCATCCCGCACACCATGCTCCTGCAGGCACTCGCTAGCCGATTGCAAGCCGTGCGCTACCACATACCGTCGCTCATGCGTCTGATTATTAGGCTGGTACTGCGCTCTGCGCAGGCTTATAAATCAACGAGGTAACCCCGATGACATCTCCGTCTTATACCAAGCTTTCTTAACGAATCATTGCAGCACCCATCCGCTTGCCCGCGAAGGGAGGTTCACCCTTCTCCTGTTTGGATTCCAAGCCCTCAGGAACAGCCGCATGGACACCACGTCCGAGCGTCAACTACGTTCGGCTCTTTACCAATGTGCATTCTCGTGGTTCGCAAATCGTCCGCAGTATGTCTGATCTGATGTTCGGAGTTCTTCTTGCTAACTGTCGTCAGATGGACATATGGCTCGAATCGGCTTCAGCTGGATATCGATGTAAAGCTGTTGCGAGAGTTCCTCAAGGTGCTGCTGTCGGATAAGATCCGAGCTGACCACGAGGTCACAAGCCTCGACCATGCCACTAAGAGTCGTGGAGGCAAGTATCTTTCGCTCAACAGCCTTGATCTCTCTGGAATAATTAGCTCCAAATATAGATTATGAGAATATGCAAGTTGAGCAGACCAAGCTCTTGCGTGTGCTGGTAGAGAACGAGATCAGTCGACTTCTCGTTTGGGCCAATCCCGCCAATGAGCCAAACCGTGACCCAGATGAACCTGCTTGGGACCCACTCATCACTCCGGTACGTTGTCTTCTGTCGGCTTGGATGCTTGGCCCGTTTATCCCCAAGCGATGTGAAGGGTGCTTGGGCGAAACTCGTTCGAATCGCTTGGAAAGTAGAACCTGGCGTAGCAGTCAACATGGTCGAGCGCTTCAAAAACTCGACGGTGACCAGCGAGGTCTTTCGTCTGGTCAGAGACGATCCGGCTGCAGTTATCGATCATCCTGAAGCTTTAACCTTCTTGCTTCGAGACAAACTCGATGCACCTTTATCGAGTGAAGTCAAGAAGGTGTGTTTTCACGATTTTGGTTATTACATGCAGTTCCTCGGTGACAATATCTTTCTCTTCAGTACATATTAATGTGGGCTCCAGTTGCGCCGGTACTGGCTGTTTCGTACTTCCAACCACAGTACCGCAACGATCCTTCGCTATTGCAATACGCCCACCGCGTGCTTGAGGGACATCCCGTAGATGTCACGTTCTTCTACGTCCCACAAGTGGTGCAGGCGTTGCGTAATGATTCACTAGGTGCCGTGGCTTGCCTTCGTTCTGGGGGTTGGTTAATCTAATTGGGCTGTAGGATATGTGGAGCGCTTCGTATTCGAAACTACACAGATTTCAGAGTTGTTCTGTCACCAGATTATCTGGAATATGAAAGCTAACACGTTCAAGGATGACGCAGGGGAGGAGGTGGGTATTAGGGTTCAACGTTGCGATTCTGCGCTTTCCTTGATGCCATTTTAACTTCCTAGCCTGACCCCATGAAACCTATGCTTGATCGTATGACGGATATGGTGATTGCGTCTCTGTCCGGCGATGCAAGCGAGTTCTATCACCGGGAGTTTGCCTTTGTCGGAGAGGTCACTTCAATCTCAGGAAAATTGAAGCCTTTCATCAAGAAAACGAAGCCAGAGAAGAAGGTACGGATGCCTTTACAAATAGGGATGCCGGGAGGCTCTGGTTATTGATTTAACCTATTCAGGCTAAGATTGATGAGGAGATGGCGAAGATTAAGGTTGACTATGGTGTATACCTCCCTAGTAATCCTGATGGTATTGTAGTCGACATTGACAAGCGATCTGGACGACCACTCCAGAGTCATGCAAAGGTAAATATGATTTTTTTAAGGACAAATCATTCTTAGGGTGGAACTGACCTGTTTTCAACACCTTTTGATTTAGGCACCGTTCATGGCGACGTTCAAGGTCCGAAAAGAGAAAACGTTCATCGCTGACAACCCAGATTCCGTTCTTGAGGAAGAGTACTCTTCCATTCAGGATGGAGATGGGAAGAAAACGAGCGTTGAGATCTGGCAACAGGCGATATTCAAAGTTGGGGATGATTGCAGGCAAGATGTCCTTGCGCTGCAGGTTATCGCCATGTTTAAGGGTATCTTTGAGAGGATCGCTGGATTGATGCTTTATTTGTATCCATATCGTGTCATCGTGACTGGTCCAGGGGTGGGATTTTCTTTCTTTGGATCTCCGTTGTTCATGGATATATTGAATGTTTTTCTCTTCTCACAGTGCGGTGTCATCGATGTCGTTCCTAATGCTACCTCTCGAGATGAGATGGGTAGAGCCAAGATCAATGATCTTATTGGATTCTTCGAATCTAAATATGGGCACTCAGAGAGTGTGGCGTTTCAACAGGCTCGTTTGAACTTTATCCAGTCTATGGCTGCGTACTCGGTTGCGTGCTACATATTGCAGATCAAGGATAGACATAATGGGAATATCATGATCGATGGAGAGGGCCATATCGTGCATATTGGTATGAGGTTTGGTTTAGCATCAGCTCATCATGGGATTAAGAGGATCTTTTGTTTAGACTTTGGGTTCTTGTTTGACAGAGATGAGTTGGTTTGCCTCGTTGCTGATATGGCATTTTACTTACCTAATTGCGTCAATTCGCATTTGGGATATTTCACGGCCTGGAGTAAGTACGGAATTGATCCAAGGCAGCGTAATACTGATCGGCTGTTCCGTTTCCGTCGCCCCGATAGGGAGTGAAATTCGAACCCAACTCGTTCAAATTGAATCATGAGATGGTCGTTCTCATGGGTGGTCGCAACTCTGAGGGATACCATCTCTTCGTACAGCTCACAGTGAAAGCATTCCTTGCGATTCGCCCGTTTGCCGACCAGATTGTGGAGACGGTGCGATTGATGCTTGGGACTGGACTATCGAGCTTCAAAGGGGAACAGACGATCCAACGGCTTCGGGATCGGTTTGTGCCGGGGATGACAGAGCGGCAAGCTGCGGAATGGATGATGGGTGTCATTCGGAATGCGCATGAAAATGTGAGGAGTACGGTCTATGATGAATTCCAAAGGGTGAGTGTCCAAGCATGTCCATACTTTGTGTCCTCAGTGTTGGTTCTTCTAGATTCAAAATGGTTCGTGCCAACTCTGCCCTTCAGTTGGTTGTTTACTCCCTTCATTGCAGGTATCCCGTATGCTTAGATAACACGTGTTCAGATGTCTGGACCCTGTAAGGGTGTTGTTCATTGTCCAATCAGATTCGGTGTCCACATGACTAGTTCCTTTGTTACTTTGCTAGAAGTTTCTATGTCCATTTTCTGGCACATGCTAATGTTTGAGCAAAAAATAAAATTAGTAATTGTAATAGGGGGAAAAGGCATATTCCTTCAGATCTGCATCCATTGGAGCTCTTGCACTTTTGGACACCACCCAATGGCACCCTTGTTTCTTAACAATCCAATCAGCTGCTTTTCCAGTTCCTCCCATGGACTGGCACAATTAGTGAACTTGCAGATTGTGCCTAGCAGACATCTAAGCATGCTTGGGCAGCTGCTTTGGCATTGGCAAATGTGGGCTCTTAGTGTTTGAGGAGTAAGTTACTAATGTGGCATGAATACAAAGGGAGAAATGTGGCAGACAAAGAAGTGTACACCCTAGGTTCCTGCCCACCAAAGCACAGTGGCAGATAGAGGCTGGGATCAAACCTTCATGTCTACTATGTAGAGTTTTACTGAATGGTAGTGAAGATGAAGAAAGGGTCTTTTGTTGTTGCTGTACTTATGTGATCAATAAAAAATGTGCATCACTTCGGACTGGCTCAGGAAGGCTTTGTGTATAGTTCTTTGGCTCCTCAGACCATTTCCCCAAGGTAAATAGAATCCCAGACACTTGATTGATCTCTCACTCCAACTATTTGTTTCTGCCAGTGTGGGAACCCTTTCATGGTACATTGTACCATGAAAGCATTCTCACCCTAACTGTGATTCTGGATTGTTTCCACCACTGTGAGAACACCTCCAATGGAACAGTTCTATATCAAGCTTCCAACTTTACCACAACTAAGTAGCTCTCACTGCTCTCCAGATGTCTCAGATAAGGGGATACATATTCCAGTTTTCAATATCTCACAAACTCTTACAAACAGTCAATTCTCAACACATGGGCCATTAGCACTGGAAAGCCTCCCAACCAGAGGTCAGCTGAAGCAGCAGAACATGGCTGAGTGTCACGATCCGCGCCGGGTTGTGTCACATGTCACACCCGTCACGCTTCTGTGACACATTTTCGACCCATATCGGGTAACATTGTGGAAGTCACTCTCG
>WNFI01198402.1_pt1 | contig 26613 bp, 22 predicted proteins | sample 5400471 | NCBI WGS metagenome assembly WNFI01 (sample SAMN13153348, study PRJNA577476) | soil metagenome | isolation source: 100 cm saprolite on Douglas fir-dominated hillslope | place: USA:California | collected 2013-09-17 | reverse complement strand
GCAACCTCTGCCGGTGCACCGGCTACCACAACATTGTCAGGGCGGTTCTTGCCGCGGCCAGCGAAGGGCGGCCCAGTTGATCCCGGCACCTTTCACCTATAAGCGCGCCTCCTCGGTCGATGAGGCTTTGGACCTGGCTGCTCAGGCCGGCGAAGACGGGAAATTCCTGGCTGGCGGTCATTCGCTGATGCCGCTCATGAAGCTGCGCCTCGCCGTTCCCGAGACCCTCGTCGACATCGGCAGGCTGAGCGATCTGAGCTACGTCCGGGAGGAAGACGGCCACATCGCGGTCGGCGCCCTTACCACACATGATGAGCTGGCGCGCTCGGAGCTGCTCAGCAGCGAGCTCCCGCTGCTCGCCCATGCGGCCGGGCAGGTCGGTGATCCCCAGGTGCGTCATTGCGGCACCATCGGCGGCTCGCTCGCGCACGCCGATCCCGCGGCCGACCTGCCAGCGGTCGCGCTTGCGCTCGGCGCGACGTTCCGCACCCGCGGTCTGTCGGGCAGCCGCGAGATAGCGGCCGACGATTTCTTCCTCGGCCTGTTCGAGACCGCCCTGCAGCCCGGTGAGCTGCTGACCGAGATTCGGATCCCGAGACCCCAGTCGGCTGGCTGGTCGTTCCAGAAGTTCACCAACCGCGGTATCGACTGGGCGATCGTCGGCGTCGCGGTCCAGGGAAGCAGCGTGGCGCTGGTCAACATGGGCACCACGCCGGTCAGGGCGACGGCGGTGGAGGCCGCGCTCGCGGCGGGGGCTGGTCCGGGTGCGGCGGCTGCTCATGCGGCCGAGGGGACAAGCCCGCCCGATGACCTCAACGGGCCCCGCCGCTACCGCGAGCACCTGGCCCGCGTCCTGGTCGGCCGGGCGCTCGAGGAGTCGGCCGCGCGAGTCTGACCGCGCTGAACCGGGGGCACCGGGGCCCCGGGCCGCGAAGATCGCGCCCGACGTGGTGTCGGCGGATCTGGCCGGTCGCTGTCACAGTTTGGGCGTAGGCTCGCGCTGAGTCAGCGGCATCGAGAGACTTGTGGGGTTTTGTGGCTGGTGAGCACGACGCCTTGGCCGACGGACTGGGCCTGGTCGTCGGCACGGTTCCCGCGACGCCACTGCAGTTCTCCGTCGGGCTTGCGCCAGGTCAGTACGCCCAACTCGACGATGTGGTAGTCACGCACCGGCCGCTGCCGGGCCGGCAAGGGGTCCGGATCGCCGGAGTCGTGACCAACGTCGAGGCAGTGCACGAGGGCGCCCGGTTCGCCTCCGACGTGTTCCTGATCGACAGCGGCGCGCTGCCCGCCGAGGTCTGCGAGGTCGTCGAGGTGACCGTGACCCGGGTCGAACCTGAGCTGTACGTGCCGCCGCTGCCCGGCGCCACCGTCAGGCGGGCGGTCGGGGCGGAGCGGGAGTCGGCGCTGTACTTCGACGAGATGGGCAGCTCGCGGGTACCTATCGGGTTCGGCCGCGACGGACAGCCCGTCTTCGTGAACTTCGAGTTCATCGACGGCACCCGCGGCGCCCACGTGTCGATTTCCGGGGTATCGGGCATCGCGACGAAGACCTCGTTCGCCATGTTCCTGCTGCACTCGATCACAAGCTGCGGCGTGCTGGCCGGCGAGGCGCACAACACCAAGGCGCTTGTGTTCAGCGTGAAAGGCGAGGACCTGCTCTTCCTCGACTACGCCAACAGCAGGCTGACGCCCGCTCAGGCAGCCAGGTACGCCGACCTGGGCCTGCCCGCCGCGCCGTTCGGCAATGTGCGCGTGTTCGCGCCGCCGCGGCCGGACGACCCGTCGGGGACGCCGGACGTGCACGCGAGGGACCGGGCGGTGAGCCCGTTCTTCTGGACCATCGCGGAGTTCTGCGAGCTGGAGCTGCTCCCGTTCGTGTTCGCCGATGCCGAGGACGAGCGGGCCCAGTACACGATGCTGATCGCCCAGGTCGCCGCGAGGCTCCGCAGGGACGCGGTCAAAGCAGGCCCCGACGGTGCCGTCCGGATCGCCGGCGTCGATCCGGCCAGCGACAAGATCATCCGTACCTTCGGCGATCTGGTGGGCCTGTTGGAGGCCGAGCTCGGCGACGACGGGACGCGCGGCTCATGGGTGGCCGGCAGCACCGTGATGGGCAGTATCAACGCCCTGCTCAGGCGGCTGCGGTCGGCCGCGGCGCCGCTGAGCGTGATCGTCCGCGGCGACCTGGCGCACCGCGGCGAACGCTCGATAAGCACCTCGCGTGCCCAGGTCACGGTCATCGACCTGCACAACCTCCGCGATCGGGCGCAGCGGTTCGTGGTCGGCGTGACCCTGCGGGCCGAGTTCGCCCGCAAGGAGCGGCAGGGCACGGCACGCCCGCTCATGTTCGTCATGCTCGACGAGCTCAACAAGTACGCACCACGCGAAGGCGACAGCCCGATCAAGCAGATCCTGCTTGACCTGGCCGAACGCGGCCGCTCGCTCGGAGTGATCCTCATCGGCGCCCAGCAGACCGCGAGCGAGGTCGAGCGCCGGATCCTGGCGAACTGCGCGATCCGGGTCGCCGGCCGCCTTGACGCCGCCGAGGCGCAGCGCCCGGAATACGGATACCTCCCGCCGGCGCAGCGGCAGCGGGCCACGCTCGCCAAGCCGGGCACGATGTTCATCGCCCAGCCGGACATCCCGGTGCCGCTCGCGGTTGACTTCCCGTTCCCGGCCTGGGCAACGCGGCCGAGCGAGAAAGGCGAGTGGGCTGGCCACGACACCGGCCCGGCGCGGCCCGCCGACCCGTTCGCCGGAATCCCGGCATCCGGTGACGATGTGCCGCCGTTCTAGGAGAGCCGCATGAAGGTCCTGCATACCAGCGACTGGCACGTCGGGAAGGTGCTCAAGGGCAGGGACAGGCACGACGAGCACGTGGCCGTCCTCGGCAGCCTCGTCCGGGCGGCCAGGGACGAGAACGTCGATCTTGTGCTGGTGGCGGGAGACCTGTTCGAGACGGCCGCGCCCACCGCCAGGTCCCAGGGACTGGTCATGCGCACGCTGCTCGCGCTGCGCGAAGACGGCCGCGAGGTCGTCGTCATCGCTGGGAACCACGACAGCCAGCCCCTGATCGACCAGGTGTACCGGCCGGTACTCGGCGAGCTCGGGCTGCACGTGCTCGGCCTGCCCAGGCGCCCGGATGCCGGCGGCACCATGAGCCTGCGTACCCGCGACGGCATGCGGGTCAGGGTCGCGGCGCTTCCGTTCCTGTCGCACCGGTACGCGGTCCGCGCGGCCGAGGTCATGTTCCACGAGTTCGCCGAGCACGCATTCGACTACTCAAGCCGGGTCGCCGAGATCGTGCGGGTGCTGACCGGGGACTTCACCAGCGACACCGTGAACATCGTGATGGCGCACGGGACGCTGCTCGGCGGGCGCCGCGGCGGCGGCGAGCGCGACGTACAGACCAGCCTGGACTACGAGCTGCCGGCCAGCATGTTCCCGGTCAGCGCGCACTACGTCGCGCTCGGGCACCTGCACCGCCAGCAGGAGATCCCCGGTCCGTGCCCCATCTACTATTCGGGGTCGCCGTTGGCCGTCGACTTCGGCGAGGAAGCCAACGAGCCGTCGGCCCTGATCGTGACGGCCAGGCCCGGAATCCGTGCCGACGCTGCCGCTGTTCCGATCCGGGGCGGGCGGGGCCTGAAGACCCTGCGCGGGACTCTTGACCAGGTGATCGCGGATGGGGAGCAAGCTGGCGATGACTACCTGCGGGTCGTGCTCGCTGAGCCTGGCCGGGCGGGCCTGGGCGACCTGGTCAGGGACAAGCTGCCGAACACGCTCGAGGTGGAGCTCGACGACGCGCACCGGCCGCGGCCTGGTCGAGGTCGCGGCGACGGCGACCAGCCGAGCAGGGTCGGCCGGAGCCCGGTGCAGCTGTTCGGCGACTACCTCGCCGAGCAGAATATAGCCGACCCCCGGATCGCCGCCATTTTCGGCGAGCTGCTCGACGAGGTCACCGGATCACCGGACCAGACGGAGGTTACTGGCACGGGGCAGATCGCCGGAGGTGGCCGTGCGCCCGCCGCCACAGGAACCGCCTGATGCGCCCGCTGCGCCTGCTGCTTGACGGGTTCGGCTCCTACCGCGAGGCCGCCGACATAGACCTGCATGATGTAGATTTCTTCGCCCTCGTGGGGCCGACAGGCTCGGGCAAGAGCACCGTGATCGACGCGCTGTGCTTCGCGTTGTACGGCACGGTGCCGCGCTGGGGCAAGGAAAACGTGATCGCACAGGCGCTCGCGCCCGCGGCCAACGCATGCCGGGTCTGCCTGGTCTTCGAGGCCGCCGGCCAGCGCTACGCCGCGGTCAGGGCGCTGACCAGGGACAAGAAGGGCCTCGTTCACACCAAGGAGGCAAGGCTTGAGCGGCTCGATCCCGATATCCCCGCGAGCGCGCCGCTGGCTGACCTGCTCGCCGCCAGCATCGAGCCGCTCGCCGAGGGACCGGACCAGGTCAAGGCGCAGGTCCAGGGAATACTCGGCCTGACCTACGAGCACTTCACCCAGTCGGTGCTGCTGCCGCAGGGCAAGTTCTCCGAATTCCTGCATGCCAAGGCGGCTGACCGGCAGGGCCTGCTGGTGGAGCTGCTGGCGTTCGGCGTCTACGAGATGGTGGGACAACAAGCCCGCAGGCGTGCTGAGCTCGCCAGGGAACTGCTTCAGGTGGCCCAGAGCGCGCGGGACGGCCTCGCTAACGCAAGCGAGGAGGCCGAGACGCTGGCCGCCGGGCGGGTCGCGGAGCTGGCGGGCCTGGCCCGCTCCGCCGAGGAGCAGCTGGCTGTGATCCGCCGCCTGGGTGCGGAAGCCGAGCTGGCCGCCAGCCGCGCGCAGGCGGCCGCTGCTGACGCGGCGCTGCTAGCCGGTGTGCGGGCGCCGGATGAAGTACCTGGCCTGGCCAGCCGGATCAGCGCCGCGGACGGGCTCGTGGCCGAGCGCACGACTCAGCGGGACCGCATGGAGGAAGCAGAAGCGGACGGGCAGCAAGCCAGGGACGCGCTGCCTGACAAGGCCATCGTGACGAAGCTATGCCAGGCGCATGAGGATCGCCGCAGGCTGGAAAGTGCCACGTCGGCCAGGGAGCGTCAGCTTGCCAGCTGCCAGGCGGATGAGGAGATCCGCCGGGGCGAGCTCGAGGCCGCTGAGCTGAAGCTGAAGGCGGCACGCGATGAGCTCGCGGCCGCGGAGAGGTCGCACGCCGCCGTCGCGCTGGCGCGGGACCTGCGGGTAGGGGCCGACTGCCCGGTCTGCCTCCGGCCGGTCACAGCGCTCCCGCATCATGAGGTACCCGCCGACCTTCTCGAGGCCGCAGCCGCGGCCGACTGGGCCGGCCAGGCAGCAAGCCAGGCGCGCACGGCATCTGAGCACGCCAATCAGGCCGTCGCCGTGGCGCGCAGAGACGTCGAAGAAGCGGCCAGGCAGCTCGCTGACACGGCCGCCGTGCTGGCCGGCGCACCGCCGGAGTGCGAGCTCGCGGCGTCGATGGAGGCGATCACGAAGGCCGAGGAGGCGCTGGCCCTGGCGGAGAAGTCAGCCAGGACGGCGCGGCAGGCGCTGACCGCGGCCGAGAAAGACCGCGCCATGCTGACCGAGGACGAACTGCGAGCCCGGGCGGCTCTGGCTGCCGCGCGCGACACCGTCGTGCGGCTCGGCGCTCCCGCGACACAGGACACTGACCTGGCCGGGGCCTGGGACACGCTCACAGGCTGGGCGCGCGCCAAGCGCGAGGAGTACCTGACCAGCCAGCCCGGGCTCGAAGCTGCGGCGGCCTCGCTGCGGCGCGAGCTGGCCGAAGCGGAGAATTCGCTGACCGCGTTGCTGGCCGAGCACGAGATCACCGGCGTGACGGACCCAGCGAGGTGCGAGGTGGCGATCGAGAGGCACGTGGAGCGGGCCGCGAACCGGCTCGACGCCGTCCGCGCCGACCGGCGCACGGCCGCCAGGCTGGACGAGGAGATCCGGGCGCACCGCCAGGACGAGCAGGTCGCGACCATGCTCGGTCGGCTGCTGCGGGCGACCTCGTTCGAGCGCTGGCTGTGCGGCGAGGCCCTCGACTCACTGATGGCCGAGGCATCGCAGACGCTGATGGAGCTGTCCGGCGGCCAGTACCAGCTCGACCGCGACGACCGCAATGAGCTCTGGGTGATCGACTATCAGGACGCCGCCGCGAGGCGCCCGGTGCACACCTTGTCAGGCGGCGAGACCTTCCAGGCCTCGCTGGCCCTGGCGCTGGCGTTGTCCAGGCAGGTCATCGGCCTGTCGGGCGGCATGCGCGACCTGAACTCGATGTTCCTCGACGAAGGGTTCGGCAGCCTGGACGAGGACACCCTGGAGACGGTCGGAACCACGCTCGAGCGCCTGTCCGCCGACAGCGACCGGATGATCGGCATCATCACCCATGTTCCCGCCCTGGCCGAACGGGTTCCCGTTCGCTTCGTGGTCAGCCGGGCCGGAACCACGTCGACGGTGCGCAGGGAAGGCGGGGCGTGACCGCGCCAGCGGGCGTGCGGTTGTTCACCGTCGATCCCTGGGATCCCGGCTATGGGCTCGCATTCAGCGACGACCAGGACGGCGGGACGCTGGAGGGCTCAACCGCCGAGCTCATGCTCGATCTTGAGCTACCCGCCGCTGACTGGCGCCCGGTCGATCCTGACCGGAGTCGCGCACTGCCCGGCGTCGTGCTGTTCGTTGACGGGGTCAGGCGGATCGACGCGCGAGTCTGGGTGCACGGCCGCGATCCGCAGCCCGCTCCTGGGATAGCCGCGTCGCTAGCGGCCGGGGTCGTTGCCTGCGACGCAGCGGCCCGTGTGGTGGGCGTCCGGGTTGAGCGCGGCCTGTTCACTACCGCGCCCGAGGCAACGGACATCCTCACCCGCTCGGCGGCCTACCCGGTCCGCCGGGCCGCCGGGCCCGGGCTCGACCAGCTCTCTCTCGCGCTGCAGCAGCGGCTGACCGATGCCGAGGTCGAGCTCGCGATCGACGTCCGTGCGAGCTGGCCCGGCGCCGACGACTTGCTCGTGGTCGATGGCCCGCTGCGCGGCCGGACGCACCTGGACCGGACAGTCGGCTACATCAAGACCCACCACGCCTCCTACCTGCCCCCGGAGCAGGCCGCCGTGGTCGGCGACCTGCGACCGGGTCAGCGGACGCCCGCCTTCACGATGGGCACGTCCTGGCGGCGCAACTCCTGGTACCTGCGGCTTCCCGGCGCCGCGGGGGCGCCGTGGTCGGGCGTGGTCCGGATCGAATGCCCGGCCGATCTTCCGGCGGCGCAGGTCACGCAGCTGGCTGACCTCACGGCGCGAGTGCTGCCGCCACTGGCCAGCGCGCCGCACAAAGACCCGCGGGCGCCGCAGAACCTGGTGCCTATCGGTGGCTTGGAGCGCGAGCTGCGCCGCAGGCTGGGCGATCAGCAGTTGCTCTATCGCGCCCTTCGCGTCGCTGCGACGATCTAATGGGCAAGACGCCGCCGCTGCCGTCGGCGGGCTAGCAGATTCCGCGCGGTCAGCCCACGCGCCGTCCGGCCAGCCTGGCCTTGGACGACGGCTCGCGAATCAGCGGCCCCGAGGTGCGCGCTAGGAATTCACGGTAGGTATCTGGCGCCTTGTGCGAGTTCATGACGTATCGATCCGGCGCCTGCGACAGCACCGCCGTCCTGCGCTGCCAGTAATCGAGTTCCCGCAGGAATCGGATCAGGCTACCCGCCATTCGCCTGAGCGCCCGTGCGGGCCGCCGTGCCCCGTTCATGACTGACCATCTCCGCCGTGCTATGCGCTACTCGGTAGCTGAAACTAGTCCTGATGCTCGCGCTAAGCTCTGCGCGCCGCATCAGGCATATGTCCTAGCTTCCCTCCGGCCGGACGCCTTAGCCAGACCCCTTAGCTAGAAGCTGCTGATTACTGATAAGAGATCATGACCGGCTCAGGGGTATTGGCCATCGTCTTCCGCGGGCTGAGGGTCGGGTGGTCTTTGCGGTAGAAGTTCTTCCAGCCGAAGAACACCCCGGTCGGAGCACTGCGGACGACGGCGTTCCAGGTCTGGAGTTTTTCGGCGGGCGTCCCTTGCCCGTCCATGTGGATGACAATCGCGAGGTCGTCGTGCCCGGTATCCAGCCGCTGCTCACCGGTGATCATCGAAAGCCTGAACTGGTGCAGCACCAGCAGCTTCTGCGGCAGGTGGTAACGGGCGGTGAGCCGCGCCAGCCACCCGATCACGCGGTTCACTTCACCGATGTGGACATGGCCGATCTGGCGCAGCGGCAGCTGTCTGGGCTGCAGCTTCCACTCAGCGTCGAGCGCCAGCCCGACGTCGGGCAGCCTCAGCAGCTGCTGGTAGCGCCTGGCCTGGGCGAGCAGGCTGGCGCGCCCCGGTTGCAGGTCAAGGACGACGTACATGCCGTTGGCAGTAGCCCGCCTGACCCAGGGCCGCAGCGAGCCCACGGCCGACTCATACGAATAGATGCCGCGCGGGCCCGGGCTTGCCTGAGCGACAGTGGCGAGGATCTCGAAGGCAGGCACGACGGGCACCCTGCTCAGCGGCTGGTAGGCCGCGGCGATCCGCCGGATGCGCGCGATGGCATCGGTCAGCCCCTGCTGGCCGAGGGCCCCGAGAGCCGGAGTGCCCGGGTAGCCGTACAAGGCGAGGAGCCGGTGCATCGGGAACAGCACCTGGCCGCCGCCTGGCAGCTGGACCCCGGTCGCGACGACGGCCACGCGGGAGGCCAGCAACCGGGCCGGGCCGAACCCTGCTCCGACGGCCAGCACCTGCTGCGGCCTCGCGTCCGACAGCGCGCTGATCGCCGCGGGATCAGTCCGCGGGTCATTGGTCTTCACGGTGATGACCTGGGCTCCAGCCGCCAGGGCTGTAGCGGTCGCTGCCACGGTTCCCGCGCTCTGGTCGCGCCGGCGGACGAGGACGACGACCTGACGCAGCGGCCTGGGGGCTCTGGTGACGGGCAGCCGGGCCGGATTGGTGACCACTTTGACGCCAGGCAGCTCCACGGCGAGCCGGCCAGCGGCCAATCCGATATCGAGGACTTCGCGAGCGGCCAGGGCATGGATCTCGGGCCGCAGGAGCACTGCGGCGGATTTCGCCGCGGAAGCGAGCAGCAGGGGCGCATGCGCGCGCCTGGCCCTGGCGGCGGCTACCGCGAGCCCCGCCTTGTCAGCCGCGTTCGCCACGACGACGACGGACGCCGAGGCGAACAGCCGGCTCGCCGCGCGGGCCGCAACTACGGCCGGCGGTCCGGCCAGCACCGTCGTCGTGGTCGCTGGCGGTCTCGTCACCTCGGTCATGACGACAGCAGCCAGCCCGTGATGCCTGGCCGCGGTTGCGCACGAGGCCGCCGCTGCCGCGAGTGCCAGCGCCAGGGCGCTGCCGATCACGGCCGCCCGGCCGGCTGCGCCGGTCCTGCGCCACGTCCAGGGCACTGGAATTCTCCCCCTGTAAGATCCATTGTTCGCGGGGCGCTGACACGCCGCTTGGATTATAGCCACGGCGAAGAAAGTAGCGGACGTCTTTCAGGCGCAATTCGGCGCGCGATTCAACGTGCGTGATCCTCGACTTTCAGAACCTGGTCGCTGCTCAGCGCATAGGCGAAATAGACGACACCGATCATGGAAGGCGCCGCACGGCAGCGGGAATCCCTGCGCCAGTAACCTGCCAGGCCTCCGGTGGCGCGTGGCCGGCCTGGGCCGACCACGCGCCGGGGTGCTGGCGTCAGCTCACGCCAAGCAGGAAGTGGAAGTAACCGACATGGAAGGCGAGGCTGAATCCACCGAAGTGGTGGACCAGCAGGGCGGCGAGGAGAACTAGCAAGATCGCCACGAGAATCCAAAACAGCGCCCACAGGAGGTTCGGCACTCTGCTGCTAATGCTCATGGCGGGCATCTGCCCGCAAATGGCCAAAGTATGCGGCAGCTGCGCGCAAGGTTCAACCCTCCGTTCGAGTACTGCATCGGGACAACTACGGGCAGGCCTCGCATCGTTCACCCCTGGTTTAGCCAGACTGAGATAGGGCATCTCTGCGTGCCATCTGTTAATGAGAAGTGAACTTCGCAATGGCTATAGTTCTGCTAGCCCTGCTGGTCATCCTGATCCTGATCGGCCTGGGCTTTACGCTGCACGTGCCGCTGGTACCGCTGCTAGGCAGCTTGCAATGAGGGGAAGATGGCAGCCAGTTCGACCGAGACTGAGATCAAATACGAGGCTGCGCCCGGTGCCCCGCTGCCGTCCTTTGACGAGCTGCCCCAGGTGGCGCGCACCGAAGGCGCGCCAGACGAGCGGCTCGATGCGGAGTACTTCGACACCCAGGATCTGCGGCTGATCCGCGCCAGTATCACGCTGCGCCGGCGCGAGGGCGGTCACGACGCTGGCTGGCACCTGAAGCTTCCCGCGGGCAATCACAGCAGGCGCGAGATCATGCTGCCGCTCGGTCGCGCCCGCAAACACGTCCCAGCCGAACTGGCCAGGCTCGTCCGGGTGCATACGCGTGGTCAGGAACTCGGGCCAGTGGCCAGGATCAGCACGCTGCGGCGGCGCCAGCTCCTGCTGGACAGCGCGGGCGGGCCGCTTGCCGAAGTGGCTTGCGATGACGTGACCGCGCAGGCCACGGGCGGGCAGGCCACGGGCGGGCAGGCCACGGTGTCGCGATGGCATGAGGTCGAAGTCGAGCTGACCGGCGGGAGCCGTGACCTCCTCGACGCGGCGGACGAGCTGCTGCGCCGGCATGGCCTGCACCGCGCAAGTCAGTTCGCGAAGCTTGCGCGCGCGCTTGACCTACCGGCGCCCGGGCCGGCTCACCGGCGCCCGACCGGGCCGGCGGCGTCGGCGGGCGACGTGCTGGTCGGCTACATCGAGGCCCAGGTCGCCGCTCTGAAGGCGCTCGACCCGATGGTCCGCGGGAACGAGCCTGACGCGGTCCATCAGATGCGGACGACCACCCGCCGGGTACGAAGCACGCTGCAGTCCTTCACGCGGTTCTTCAGCCGCTCCGAGACTGAGCCGCTCACCGGCGAGCTCCGGTGGCTGGGCGCGGTGCTCGGCGAGGCACGCGACGCCGAGGTACTCGCCGCGCACCTGGCAGCGCGTGTCGGCCAGCTATCCGCCGAGCAGGTGATCGGACCCGTTGCAGCCCGGGTGGGCGGGCACTTCGCCGGAATCGGCGCGGAGGCGCAGGCCAGAATAGCTGAGGCGCTCGATTCGCCCAGGTATTTCGCGGTGCTCGACAGCCTCGACCAGCTGATCGCCGCGCCACCCTTGACTGATCTAGCCGGCCGCGCCGCACGCGAGGCGCTCCCGGCTGCGGTACGCCGCGCCTACAAGAAGACCAGCCGCCAGATGAGGCGCGCGCTGCGCGAGCCGGAAAGCGAGCGCGGGGACGTGGCCTTGCACCAGGCGAGAAAGGCAGCCCAGCGGGCCAGGTACGCCGGCGAGGCCATCGCGCCGGCCTGTGGGAACACGGCGAGCAGGTTCGCCAGGCGGATGCAGAAGGTGCAGTCCGTGCTGGGGGAGCACCAGGATGCCGTGATCGCCCGGCGGGTGGAGCGGGAACTCGGGATGAGCGCGCACCTGGCCGGGGAGAACGCGTTCACCTACGGCCTGCTGTACGACCGCGATGACCATGAGGCCGGACGGCTGCGTCAGCGCGCTACGCGGACCTGGCGGACCGCGTCCCGGCCGAGTCTCCTGCGCTGGCTGTCCTAGCCGGGTGACTTCCATCGGTAAGGGCTGCGGCGCACGCGGCGGTCACGGCCCCGTACGCCGCATGCGGGATCGCGTCGCTTGCCCAGTCGGCCGCGCTCCAGGTCCGCGGATCGGAGACACCGAGCGCCATCATCGGGGCGTCGGCGGCCGCCATCGCGGCCAGCCCCGTCGCTGCCGCGCCGGCTAGCACAGGCAGCCGGAGGCCGGACGCTCGGGCCACGCCATATGCGGCGCCGATGGCGACGCCCACCCCGATCCCGGCCAGCGCTCCGGCCGCCGTCAGCCGGTTCTGCCTGGTGTCCTCGTCTCCCGGCATAGCGATGTCCGCCTTCTCGGCCAGTCGCTCGATCTCGCTCGCCGGGGCCCCGCTCGGTGACCGGCCGCGGATGGCCATGTCGGTATAGGTCACCACGTACAAAGCCGTGATGCCCGCCGCGCCTGCCGCCGCGCCCATGGCAGCCCCGCGAACGATTCTGCCGATCATGAAGTGGAGGTCCCCAAGGTTCGCCCAGGCCAAACGACATAGCGGGCGGCTACCCCGTCGGCGTCCCTCAAACCGCCAGCGCACCCGGCCCGGCGCCCGCGCCGATTGTTTGGGGCTGCGATTCACGGTTAGGGAAAGGGATCATGAGTACCGGCACCACCGACACAGCCGTCTCCTCTGGCGGTACGAACGTCCTCGCGCTGCTTGATCAGCGAGTGCCGACGTCCTTCTACTGGTTGCTGACGCTGCTGGCGACGATCGGCGGCTTCCTGTTCGGATACGACACAGCCAACATCGGCTCCGCGCTGCCGTTCATTCCCTACCCCCTCAGCGGATTCGCGCTCGGCTACCTGGTAGCAGGCGCCTCGCTTGGCGCGGCGGTCGGCGCGCTGGCGGCTGGCCGCCTCGCGGACAAGCTGGGGCGCAAGTCCTTGCTGGTGGTCGACGCGCTGATCTACGCGCTCGGGGCGCGACCGGCGGGGCGCGCTGAGCATCCTGCAGCAGTGGATGATCACCGTCGGGATCCTGGCAGCGTTCCTAATCGCGCTCATCATCCTGTGGGCGCTGCCGCAAGGGGCCAGGACCCTGGACTGGCGGCTGATCCTCGGCATCGGCGCCGTACCGGCGCTGATCGGCATGGCGCTGCGGACCCGGATGCCGGAGTCGCCGCGTTGGCTGCTCAGGCACGGCCGCTTCGAGGACGCCAGGCGCGCGCTCGCTAAGCTGGGCATCGACGTGTCCATAGCTGACATCAGGTACACGGGCAGCCTGCTGCATGCCGCCGACGAGCGCGCCAAGCGGGAGCTTCGCCGGATCTGGTCGCCAGGGGTGAAGCGGGCGCTGATCGTGGTCTGCGTATTCTTCATCTTCCAGCAGATCAGCGGCATCAATGTTCCGCTGTACTACGGACCAAGGCTACTCGGGCCGTTGTTCCAGTCCGGTGCATCCAAGGTGGCCTCGACGATAGCCGGAGTGGAGGTCACGGCGATCATCGCCGCGGTCAACGTCGCTGCTACCTACTTCGCCTTCCGCTGGATCGACCGGCTCGGCCGCCGCAATATCTCGATGGGCGGCTACGCAGGCATGTGCGCTGCCGCGGTGCTCGCGGCGGCCGGACTGCTGGCGCTCCACGGCACGGCCAGGATCATTGTGGTGATGATCGCGCTGAACGGATTCGTTGCGTCGTTTGCGATCGGCATCGGCGGGACCGGCTGGCTGATCCAGGGCGAGTCCTTCCCCACCGTCATCCGCGGCCAGGCCGCGGCGATCGCAGCGAGCGTGGACTGGGCAGCGAACTTCGCCCTGATCGAGGTCTTCCCGACCTGGCAGTCAAGCATCGGCCTGGGCTGGATCATGCTCTGCTTCGCCGGAATAGCGCTGATCGCCATCGGCTTCATCTACCGGTTCCTGCCGGAGACCAAGAACCGGTCGGTCGAGGAGATCACTCAGCTGTTCGAGCGGCAGGCAGCCGGAGACCGGCGGGCCGGCATGAACTCGGCGCAGGATGCTGATGCTGCCGCGGCGTGACGAAGGTAGCTCTGGGCGCCGCCAACCCGAGGTAGCGGTGCCCGGGCCAGCTACGGCCAGCGGGCAGGAGCGGGTTCCCGAGGTCTCCGGGGTGCCCGATGCGGACTCGTCGCCGGTCGTCGCGATCGCCAACCGGCTTCCGATCCGCCCTGGCGATGGCGGCTGGGAATTGTCGCCCGGAGGTCTCGCGACCGCGCTCCGGCCGGTGATGCGGACGCGCAGCGGCGCATGGGTCGGCTGGGACGGCGGCAGCAAGGCGATGCCGGCCACGCTCCCCGGCCTGCGGACCAGGCTGCTGCCGATCAGCTTGTCCGCCGCCCAGGTGCGCCAGTACTACCACGGATTCGCCAACGCGACCCTGTGGCCGCTGCTGCACGACGCGATCGAGAAGCCGCGCTTCGAGCGCAGCTGGTGGCGGAGCTATCAGGACGTGAACTCCGCCTTCGCCGGAGCGGCGCTGACCGCGCTCAGCGAATGCCAGGGCGCGATCGCGTGGGTGCACGACTACCAGGTGACGCTGGTCCCGCGGCTGCTGCGCGAACGCCGGCCCGATCAGCCCATCGGCTTCTTCCTGCACATTCCCTGGCCGGCGCCCGAGATATTTGCCCGGGTGCCATGGCGCCAGGAGATCCTGCTCGGCATGCTCGGCGCCGACGTCGTCTCGTTCCACGCCGAGCGGTACAGGGATAATTTCGTCCGTGCTTGTGCCAGCCTGCTAACCGATGTCGGCGTGCAGGTAGACGGGTCGACGGTCGTGCTGCCCGATCAGCGGCGGGTGTCGACGACCACCGCACCGATCTCGATTGACACGGCCGAGTACCGCCGCCTGGCAGCCGACCCGGCGACGGCCGCCCAGATAGCCGGCCTCACGGACCAGTTCCAGGGCAGGTCCCTGCTGCTCGGCGTCGACCGGCTCGACTACACCAAGGGGATTGTCGAACGGCTGCTTGCCGTGGAGGCACTTCTCGAGCGACGCCAGGACCTGCGCACCAAGGTCGCGCTCCTTCAGGTCGCCGTACCCAGCCGGGACAACGTGAATGAGTACCGCAGCCTGCGCGCCGCGGTTGAGGGGCATATCGGCCGGATCAACGGCAGGTTCACCGAGCCTGGCTTGGACGTTCCCGTCCACTACCTGCATCGATCGCTGCCCCCGGAGCAGCTCGCCGCGTACTATGCCGTCGCCGACATGATGCTCGTCACGCCGCTCATCGACGGCATGAACCTCGTTGCTAAGGAGTACGTCACTGTCCAGCACGCGCGCCACGGCAGCGGTTCGATGATCCTCAGCGAGTTCGCCGGCGTCGGCGCCGAGCTTCGCGAGGCCATACCCTGCAACCCGTTCGACACCGAAGGCCTGTCGCTGCGCATCGAGCATGGCCTGGCTCTGTCGCAAAGTGCCCGCCGGTCGGCCATCACGGCCATGGCCAGGCATGTCGCCGCCAACGACGTGCACCGCTGGGTAGCTAAGCAGCTTGGCGACATCGCGCGCGCTGCCCGCCGCGGCGGCCGCGGGCGGATGGACAGGCAGCTAGTCGCGGCGAGCCAGCCCGGGCCCCCGGGCGTACCCAGACCGCCAGGGCCGCCGGCCTGACGGGATCAGGCGGCAGTAGTGTGCCTGGAGTGATAGACCGGCCTGACTACAAGCTCGATATCCAGCTGTCGGTCTGGCGGATTCACCGGCGGATCGGGATGAGCGGCGGGCTCTTCGTCGCGGCGCTGCTGCGCGAGACCGGCCGTTCGCTGTCTGACGAGGACATCGAAGACCTGCAGCGAGATCATGCCGCCGAGTACCTGGCCCAGATTGACTCGCTGTCGCTCGCTCAGCTTTCGCTCGATCAGCCCACGTGCCGGTGCACGTTCTCGGTTTTGGAAGGTCCAGGCTCGGCCGACGCGATCCACGGGCCGGGTATCGACGGGTCGATGATGCCCTGCTCGAGCCAGGTGTAACGGCCGGTGAGCACGTGCCTGGCCAGCGTCGAGTCGGTCGCGTCGGTATTACTCCAGAGCTGGCCGAACAGCTCCTCGGCACGCAGCCTGGCCTGGACGCAGAACACATCGGCGAGCTCGCGCGCGACGGCGCCCCGGCTGGTCCCTGCGGCTACCTCGCTATCCATCTGCGCCCGCACGCAGACGGCGCTGATCGCGAACAGCTCTGCGCCGATGTCGACAATCCGCCCGAGGAACCCCTGTTTCCGCTCGAGCCTGCCCTGCCAGCGACCCATCGCGTAAAAGGTCGACCTGGCCAGCTTCCTGCTGGCCCGCTCGGCATACCGCAGGTGCACCGCAAGCGGCCCGAACTCGCCGTACGAGCCGGGCCGCTGGCCTTGCCCGGTGACCAGTGTCGGCAGCCACTTGGCGTAGAACTGGCCCGCGTGGGCAGCCGCGCGGGCGCGACGGGCCGGCGGCAGGTCCTTGTCGATGAGCTCGCCGGCCGCCGACAGGTGCGCGTCTACGGCCTCGCGGGCGATGAAGAGGCGCATGATCTCCGATGAACCCTCGAAGATGCGGTTGATCCGCATGTCCCGCAGCATCTGCTCGGCAGGCACGCCGCGCTCGCCGCGCGCGGCCAGCGACTCAGCACTTTCATAGCCGCGGCCGCCCCTGATCTGGACGAGGTCGTCGACCATGACGCCGGCCATTTCCGAGCAGTAGAGCTTGGCGATCGCGGCCTCGATCCTGATGTCGTTCCGCTTGTCGTCGGCGAGCTGGCTGGACAGCTCGACCACCGCCTCCAGGGCATAGGCCGTCGCGGCGATGAAGGAAATCTTCTTGGCCACGGCCTCGTGCTCGCCGATAGGCCGCCCCCACTGCACCCGCGCGCTCGACCACTCCCTGGCGATCTTCAGGGCGAGCATTCCGGCTGCTGCGCAGCTGGCTGGCAGCGAAAGCCTGCCCGTGTTCAGCGTCGTCAGGGCGATCTTCAGGCCCTGGCCCTCCGCGCCGATCCGGTTCGCCGCGGGGACGACGACATCATGGAACCGGGTAACCCCGTTCTCGAGGCCGCGCAGGCCCATGAACGCGTTGCGCCGCTCGACCGTAATGCCCGGCGCGTTGCCCTCCACGACGAACGCGGTGATCCCCCCGCGGTGGCCCTCGCTCGCCGGCACCCTGGCCATTACGACCAGGAGGTCCGCGACTACGCCGTTCGTTGTCCAGAGTTTGACGCCATTCAGCACGTATTCTGAGCCGTCTTCAGACGGCGCCGCGGTCGTGTTCAGCCTGGCCGGGTCGGACCCCACGTCGGGCTCGGTGAGCAGGAAGGCGCTGATCTCGCCGCGCGCGCATCGCGGCAGGAACGCCTGCTTCTGCTCGTCGGTCCCGAACAGGGCGAGCGGCTGCGGCACCCCGATCGACTGGTGCGCGGACAGCAGGGCGGCGATCGCCGGCGAGGCGGATCCGGCGATGATGAGCGTCCGGTTGTAATAGAGGTTGGTCAGGCCGAGCCCGCCATAGTCCGGTGAGATCTTCATGCCGAACGCTCCGAGCGACGCCAGGCCGCGGATCACCTCATCGGGAATCCTTGCGTCGTGCTCGATCTGCGTGCTGTCTACCGACTGCTCGCAGAACGCGCGCATCCGGGCGCAGAACTCCTCGCCGCGCGCCGCAGCGTCCGCACTGGGGTGCGGATGGGGGTGAATCAGGTCAAGCCTGAAATCGCCGAGGAACAACTGCTTGCCGAAGCTGGGCAGATGCCACCCGACCTCACGGGCTGCTTCGGCCGTCTGGCGTGCTTCGCGCTCGCCTACGTGCCTGATCTGATCTGCCGTCGGAGTGGTCATGAGTGGTCCCGTCGTGGTGGTCGTCAACACAGACTTGCCCGGTTCTACCCGCAGGTAACACCGTCGGCGGTATGAATGGCCCAGCCATCACCTGTTTCGGGTGGAGCTGGCCCATTCATACCAGGTATCGCGCGAGAACGGCCGGTACGGGCAGCCGGCCCAAGCCACCGCCCGTCGGCTGGCCCAACCCGCCGCGGAACGGGTCAGATCGTTCAGGCTGTTGCGCGCGTCTCGGGGACGGCCTGCCCGTCGATATCGCTGGCACTGGCGATTGCGCCGTCGGTCAGCGTGACGGTGTTGGCCGAGATGGCGGGGATTCGCGGCCCGGGCAGCACGACGCCCGTCAGGTTCAGCGGATCGGACGCGGAGATCGCGACCTGCTCGCCGCTGCGCGGCTTCTTGCGGACGGCGCGGAGAATGTCAATCGCGTCCGGGTGCGCGTACTGCTCGCCGCTGAAACCGGTCACGAACCGGCCGCCGCGGATCGTTCCCCTGGCCTCCATCCGCCGGAACGCCCACAGCACGTCGCGCCACGGCACGGCGAGGCTTTCCCTGGCGATGAGGTCATGGAAGACCACGCCCCAGCGGGCGGCGAGCTGCTCGGCGACGGCCTCAGCGAGCTCGTCCTTGTCGCCTCCGCTGAGCGGGTTCGGCAGCAGCGACCAGCGGCCAGAAGCGCCTCCCGTGGTGCCGCGGAGCCCGCGTCGCAGCCCGCGCGGCTGGGGGAATGACTGGCGGCTGCCGCGCCTGAGCAGCGACCGGACGGCCCTGAATCCGTCCGCCGTGACCAGCCCGCGCGCCACCCCATCCCAGAGCGCCTGGTCGATCTCGGCCGGCGGGCGGCCCGTCACCTCGGCCAGGTCGTGCCGGAACAGCGCACCGCGGCTGCGGAGCGCATTGAGGACGTCCAGGCTGCTGCCGGTCTCTGGCTCGGCGGGCGTGAGCTCGCCGCGGGCCGCCTGCAGCAGCCAGGACACGTCGTCGCGGAGCGCCAGCGTGATCGGCGTCGCGCGGGACGGGCGGCTGGCCCTGCTGGCGGGTCCGGGCGCCGGAGCGGGCCCGGCCGGATCCTCCTGCCTCATCGGCAGGGTGTCCCTGACCGACAGCCGGCCCCACGACACCTGCCCCGACAGGCACAGATCGTCAAGCCACTCGCGCCGGTAGCCGTCGACCCGCGCGGCTAGGACGGAGTGCTCCCAGGCACCGGCCGCCAGCTCGAAACCCTGCAGCTGCTCGATGACCGCGAGTAGCCCGAACCGGCCCTCGCGCTTGCTGCCTGCCGCGACGTGCTGCCACCGCAGCAGGAACCGCATGAAGTCCCGCGGCGTTACCGGCTCGATCTCGCGCCGCCTGCGCTCCCTCGTGTAGCCGTGAATCCGGGCAAGCAGTCGCCGGGCGCAATACTCCTCGGCCACGTCCGGCCCGGTGAAGCGGCCGCGAGGGGACCGGGCAGATATGCGCAGGCTCGATGACGGCGCCAGGGAACAGCGCCTCGATCGCCGGCAGCCGCTCCACCGCAGCCCACAGCAACCCGGCGGGCGCGTGCACGGTGACCGCACGGCGAGCGCTAGCCAGCTGCTCGAACCAGGCAGCCCAGGCCTGTGCCGGACGGACCGCCACCAGGTTCAAGAGCACGTCGTGCAGCTCGTCCGGATCCCTCGGGTCGGGTCTGACCTGCTCGTTCACCCGCTCGATCGCGGCCAGGTCCAGGCGGGCTAGCTCATGCGGCGCCACCGGCAGGCCGCGCCGGAGCGGCACCGCCCTGCTGCGGCGCTCCTCCAGGGGCGCGTCGTCCAGGTAGGTAAACGGGCGCCCGTTCAGGATCTCGTGCGCCAGCACAGACGGTTCGGTGGTGTCCCGGACGATGACGCGGACCCGGCCTGACTCGATCCCGGTGACGAGGTCTTTCAGCCCGCGGACGTCCATCGCCTCGTGCAGGCAGTCCGTCATCGTCTGGCGCACGAGGACCTGGTCGGGAATCTCGAGCGGGCCGGGTGCGACGTTTTCCTGGCAGGCGGCGAGCGTCGGGAACACCGCCGCCATCAGGTCGTCGGCCTCCATCCGCTGGATCGCCGGAGGGTTCTTCTTCCCGCCGCGCATCCGCAGGACCGCGAGTGAGGTGTTCAGGTTCCACCGCCACCGGGCGGCGAACATCGGCGAGGTGAGTACCGCCTGCCTGACCACCTCCTCGACGGTCCGTGAGGCGAGGAACTTCGGCACCCGCTCGAGCGGGAAGCTGTGCTGAGGCCCGAGCGACAGAAGAATGGCGTCGTCGCTGGCGGCTGCCTGGAGCTCGAAGTCGAAGGTGACGCAGAACCGCTTGCGCAGCGCGAGCCCGAGGGCGCGGTTCAGCCGTGCTCCGAACGGCGTGTGCCCGACCAGCTGCATCCCGCCGGCCTCGTCGAAGAACCGCTCGAGCACGATCGTGTCCATGGTGGGCAGCACACCGAGCTGAGCGAGCGCGGAGCCGAGGTACGCCACGATGGTCTCGGCGGCCGCGGCGCCGACGCCGCACTCGGCCTCCAGCCAGCTGACTGCCGCGGCCTGGTCGACTACCTGGTCGCCTGCCCCGTCGGCTGCCAGCTGGTCAGCGATCGCGGACCTGAGCGAGCAGACCTCCTCCGACAGCTCGACCGTCCGGCCCGGCGCCTCGCCGAGCCAGAACGGCACCGAGGGCGGCGCGCCATGCGCGTCCTGCACCCGGACGACACCGGGCTCTACCCGCCTGATCCGCCACGAGGTCGTGCCGAGCAGGAAGATATCTCCCACCATGCTCTCGATCGCCCAGTCCTCGTTGACCGTGCCGACGAGCGCGTTGTCTGGCTCGGCCAGGACCCGGTAGTCGCCGAGCTCAGGGATCGCACCGCCCGAGGTCAGCGCCGCCATGCGGGCACCTCGCCTGCCCTTCAGCTGCCCGTTGACCTGGTCCCGGTGCAGGTAGGCGGCGCGCCTGCCGCGGCCGGTCGTGATTCCCTCGGCAAGCAGGCCGACGACCTCATCGAATTCCGCTGCCGACACCGCCGAGAACGGCGCCGCGCCTCGGAACAGGGCAAGCAGGTCGTCCTGCGCCCACTCGGCGGCCGAGCACTCGGCGACCATCTGCTGGGCCAGGATGTCGAGCGGGCAGGACGGAATGACGAGCGCGTCCAGCCGGCCCGCGCGGGCGCCGCGCAGCAGCGCGGCGCATTCGACCAGCTCGTCCCTGGTCGTGGGATACAGCCGCCCGGACGGAATGCCGGTCCTGGTGTGATTGGACCGGCCGACCCGCTGCAGGAATGTCGCGAAGCTGCGCGGCGATCCGATCTGGCAGACCAGTTCGACTGGCCCGATATCGATACCGAGTTCGAGCGAGGCGGTCGCCACCAGCGCGCGGAGGTCACCGCCGCGCAGCCGGGCCTCAACCCGCTGCCTTCGCTCCTTCGACAGGCTGCCGTGATGCGCGGCGACCTGGCCGTCGCCGAGCCGCTCGCCGAGCTCGTGCGCGACCCGCTCGGCCATCCGCCTGGTGTTGACGAAGACGATCGTGGTCTTGTGCTTTTGCACGTGGCCGGCGATCAGGTCGAGGATCTCGGCCATCTGCTCGGTGGAGGCTACGGCCCCGAGTTCGTCGCCTGGCAGCTCCATGCCCAGGTCGAGCTCGCGGCGGTGGCCCGAGTCCACGATGGAGCAGCGCGGCGAGCCATCAGGCTCGCACCGCTCAGCGCCCGCCCCGACCAGCAGCCTGGCCACGGCCTCGATCGGCCGCTGCGTCGCGGACAGTCCGATCCGCTGCACCGGCTCATCCGCCACGTGCACCAGCCGTTCCAGGGTCAGCGCGAGATGGGATCCGCGCTTGTTCCCGGCGACGGCGTGGATCTCGTCCACAATGACTGTGCGGGCGGTGCGGAGCATTGCGCGAGGCCTCTCGGCCGTCAGCAGCAGGTAGAGCGACTCAGGCGTGGTGATCAGGAAGTCGGGCGGCCGCTTCAGCATCGCGGCCCGCTCTCCCGCCGCGGTGTCCCCGGTCCTGACCGCGACCCTGATCGACGGCGCGGGCAGGCCAAGCTCGGCGGCCACCGCGGCAATCTCGGACAGCGGACGCTCCAGGTTCTGCCAGATGTCCACCGCGAGCGCTTTCAGCGGTGACACGTACACGACCTGGGGGCCAGCTACGGGTTCTTCGCCAGTGGCCGCCTCATGGGCGCCGTCCTCGTCGGCGCCGGGCGAGCGGCAGGCGGCGGCCTCATACGCCCGGTAGAGCCGGTCGATGCACACCAGGAACGCGGCGAGGGTCTTGCCCGACCCGGTCGGCGCGGCGATCAGCGTATGCTTGCCCGCCGCGATCTCCGTCCAACCCCGTGCCTGCGGCTCGGTCGGGCCGTCAGGAAATCGCCGGGCGAACCAGGTTCGCACGGCCGGATGGAAGGACGCAAGCACCTGGTCACACTAACGCAGGCCACTGACAGCCCGGTCCAGGCTGCTACGCGGCTGCAGCCGACCGGACACCACCAGCCGCGGCGCGGGAGTAGATCAGGCGGACGGCCGCGCCGACGGCTTGCGCCGACACCAGGTTCAGCTCGATCGGCGCGAGTCCGTCGCTGAAGAGCCGGGTGCCCTCGCCGATCACGAGCGGGAAAACCAGGAGCCTGTACTCGTCGACCAGGTCGCTGCGCCTGAGGGCCGTCGCCACGCTCATGCTTCCCGCGACGACGAGGTCCTGCGCCTGTCCGCGCACCGAGACCTCCTCGGCCAGGTCGCCGCGGAGAATCTGGGAGTTCTGCCATTCGCTGGCCTGCGCCAGCGTCTTGGACAGGACTAGCTTGGGCATGGCGTTCATCGCCCGCGAGAAGTCGTCATCCCGGCGCGGCCAGATGGCCGCGAAACGCTGCCAGGTGCGGCGCCCCAGCAGCAGGGCGCCGGTCTGCATGATCTCGCCGAGAGCGAACTTGTCGCCAGCCACTGCCGCCGGGCCGTACCTGAAAGCCCAGCCCCCGTGCCTGAACCCGTCGCTGCCGTCCGGGTCCTGGATTACGCCGTCCAGGGCGGTGAACTCGATGACGATGACCCGACCCATCACATGACCTCCTGCTCATTGCGTGCTCGCCTCCATGACGAGCAGGAGCCTGGGTGGGGGACAGGCGGCTCGGGTTTTCTGGTTACAGGTCAGCCAGACGGCCCCGCAGGTAGCGGCGTTCCGGCTCTGTCGTCGCCAGGGCGAGGGCCTGGCGGTAGGCAGAGCGTGCCTCGTCGCCGCGGCTGAGCCGCCGCAGCAACTCGGCGCGAGTCGAGTGCAGGTAGGGATAGTTCTCCAGGTCGAGGCCGCTGACGATCTCAAGGGCCTGGGCGGCCGATCCGGCCTGCGCCACGGCTACGGCATAGTTCAGGGTCACCACGGGCGAGCCGGTGAGCTCGGCCAGGCGGCGGTACAACGCTGCCACCTGCGGCCAGTCGATCTCGGGCTCGCACTGCAGTGACGCGATCGCCGCCTGGATCACGTAGTGGCCCCGCCCCCCGAGTGCGAGCGCACGGTCGAGCACCGCGCGGGCCTTCCGCAGCTGATCGATATCCCACTGGGCGCGATCCTGGTCCGCGAGCAGCACGAGGTCGCCGCCAGCGACCCGGGCGTCCCGGCGGGAATCATGGCACAGCATGAGCGCCAGCAGCCCGTGTGCTTCCGGCTCATCGGGGGCGAGCTGAGCAAGCATCCAGGCCAGGCTGATCGCCTCGCGGGCCAGCTCGCCCCGGCCGCTTGGATCGGTGTAACCGGCATTGAAGATGAGGTACACGACCGACAGCACGGCGGCCAGCCGGTCCGCCAGCTCATCCGCGCCAGGCAGCCCGAACGGTATGCCGGCGAGCTTGATCTTGGATCTGGCCCGGGATAGGCGGCGCTTCATCGTCTCTGGAGCGACGAGGAAGGCGCTCGCGATCTCGTCGGTGCTGAGCCCGCCGAGTGCGCGCAGGGTGAGCGCGACCTGCGCCTCTGGCGCGAGCGCGGGATGGCAGCACATGAACATGAGCTCGAGCCGCTCATCGGGAATCGCGCTGTCACCGGGAGCTGCCTCGTCGGTGCCGCGCTGAGCCGGCTCCGAGGCGGCAAGCAGGCGCAGCTTCGGCGCGAGTGCGCGTTCTCGCCTGAGCTGATCGAGCGCCTTGTTCCGCGCGGTCGCGGCCAGCCATGCGCCGGGTCGATCCGGCATGCCTTCCCGCGGCCATCGTTCAGCCGCGGCGGCAAAGGCATCCTGCACCACGTCCTCGGCGAGCTGCATGTCGCCGAGGAATCCGACCATCCAGGCGAGCACGCGGCCCCATTCCTGGCGGAACACCTGCTCGATCAAGGTGATGGCTCCGCCAGTTCCCGGATCTCAACGCAGCCGCCCAGCCGTGCGGCGGGAATGCGGGCTGCCAGCTCGATCGCGCCATCGAGGTCGGCGGCCTCCACCAGGTAGAACCCGCCGAAGACCTCCTTGGTGTCGGCGAACGGGCCATCGGTGGCGATGACCGCACCGCCGCGCAGCCGGACGGTCGTTGCCGTGGCCGCTGGCCGCAGCCGCGCTCCGTCGACGACCCGCGGATCGCTGCGCAGGTCGACGTATTCGGCGGATACTGCCGCGCGCTGCGTGCTGGTCAGCGGCTCATAGGCGCCTGGCAGCTCGTAAATCAGGACCGCGTACTGCACCTGCCGTCTTCCTCCCGTCATAACTGCGGCAAGACGACAATAGCCGCCCGGCTATCCCCACTGCCCGGGCTGGTAGTCACCGGCGGGCTGCCGGGTTATGACGTTGATGCGGTTGTAGGTATTGATGAGGGCGATGAGAGATACCAGCGCGGCGAGCTGGTAGTCGTCGTAGTGCTTGGCCGCATCCGCCCAGGCCTCGTCGGTGACACCGCCGGCGGCGTCGGCGATGCGGGTGCCCTGCTCGGTGAGTTCCAGAGCGGCCCGTTCGGCCTCGGTGAAGACCTGTGCCTCCCGCCACGCTGCTATCAGGTTGAGCCGTACCGAGCTTTCCCCAGCGTGTCCGGCGTCCTTGGTGTGCATGTCGGTGCAGGCGGCGCAGCCGTTGACCTGGCTGGCCCGGATCTTCACCAGCTCCTGGGTCGTCGCCGGCAGGGTCGAATGGGACACAACCGCGCCCGCCGAGTTGATGTATGTCGCGAACTTCGCGGCAACGGTGTTGCCCTGGTAGTTGAAACGAGCGTCCATGGTTACCTCCGTGGCGTTTGCGGGGTGACACCTCACTGACACAACGGCCCGGCGGGATGTGACAGCCGGGCCACGGCGCCCGATAGCGTGGGGGCGTGAGCAACAGATCCGCAGCTCCGCCGTCCGCCGTCGCCGCCCTCGGCCTCGTCGGCGGGTACCTCGCCGCACGCCGAACCGGCCGCCGCGACTTGGGCGGCGCGCTGTTCGCCGCCGCCGGCGTATGTTGCGCGCGGGAGTGGTACCGGGCGTCCGGCCCGGTGGCCATGGTCGGGCTGAGCGCGCTGTACGCGGCGGCGATGGGTGGATCGCACCCGCTAGCGAAGAAAGCCGGGGCGTGGCCATCAGTGCTAGCGGTCGCGGCGGTCACGGCAGCCGCCAGCGAACTAGTGACCCGCATGGTTCCACCGCGGGATCCCGCCCCGGCCGGTAGCGGTCACGGGAGCGGTGCCCGAGCCCGCGCGAGCGTAATCTGCCGCTGACCGCAACAGCAATCATCGTGGTGTTATCGCGTGGCGGTCATGTCACGGCTTAGTAAGTGCGTCGATATGCACCTGAAGCTCGGCGCTAATGCGGTCTAGCAGTTCGCGGACATGGTCGTCTTGCTGTTCCGACAAGGCCGCGCTTGCGTGCCCGGCCAGCAGGTCCAGCTGCTCGACGACTACCTGGCGGACGTCGTCATCGCCCACCGGACCATGCCACAGGTTCGGGGGCTGCCGGCCCGCCACGCTCGGCATGTAGGCGAGCGCAGACACGCCACGAGCGGTATCCGCCTCCATCAGCAGTTCAGCCCACCTCTTTGCGTCGCTAAACAGCTGGTCGAGCTCGGCATGCAGCTCGTGTCCTTCCGGCACCCTGCGATGTGCCTGCCGCAGGGCCATGACCACGTCGATGACCTCGCTTAGCACCTCGTTGAGAGCGGCTATCGGGTCGTGCGGAGGTTCCGCGGTCATGCGCGCATCACCGCCCCGCTACAGAACCGCCGGTGCTTCGCCGCGCCGGGCCGTAGTCCGGCCTCGGACGCCGGCGAGGCGGGCGAGGTTGAAAGGCCATAGTTTCTCCGATGGCTGCGAATTGTCGATTGACTGGCTGTCCAGGACTAGCTGCGCATATGGGTGACCAACGATTCCGCTTACTACGAGTGCACTCTGTGGCCGGAGTCAGCGTAGAGGACCAGATGTGCGTCGGGCCGGCTTTGCTGCAGGATAACGGAGTTGAGGTGGCGATGACGAAGCCCGCGGTTCACGGGAAGTTCAACCTCGCCAAGACCATCGCCACCCCAGGTCGGCTCTGGGTGGTCGACGTCGAGGGCCTCGGCGTCGGGCCGCGTGCCTACGACGTGGCCGAGACGTTGCTGGTCGCCGCCGGGCATGGCCATATCACCGAGTCCGCCGCGGCCAGGCGAGCGGGACATAATCTGGCGCCTCGGGCGACCGATGCCATTGCCGCTGACAACGCTCTTATCCGGCATTGGCAACAGTAGGCGTGTCGCCAGATCAGCTCGCGCTCGCCACCCTCGTTCAGGTCTGCTTGTTGATCCGCTCGATGTGGTTGGTCGACCACATCTTGCGCCAGTGCGCCCGCGGGAACGCGGCGAAGGCGAGCACCCGGCCTTCGCGGTGTCCATCAGCGGCCCGGTCTTGGGCCAACGGGCAGCGAACTCGTCTCGGGCCTTGGCCCAGGCGGCCAGCGCCTAGAAACATAGATCGGACGCGATCCTCGAGGTCAGGAGGGACGGCGCAAGCTCATCACTGCATGAGACTATTGGCGCATCGCCGACAGCCGCCAACGATCTTCTCCCGACTGTCTTCCCTCCCATGTCACAGACTGCCGGGCTGTCTGGTCTCAGGTCTCAGAGACAGGTTCTGGAATCAGGAAGGTGATGGGCATGCGGGTGTTCGTGGCAGGCGGGACCGGGGTCGTGGGGCGGCGGCT
>WNFI01482708.1_pt1 | contig 26615 bp, 23 predicted proteins | sample 5400471 | NCBI WGS metagenome assembly WNFI01 (sample SAMN13153348, study PRJNA577476) | soil metagenome | isolation source: 100 cm saprolite on Douglas fir-dominated hillslope | place: USA:California | collected 2013-09-17 | reverse complement strand
TGAGCGGTATTCACAGAGTTCCATGCTGCCGGAATGAGGGGCGCGCCGCAGCGCTTGGTGCCATCTGTGTTCGGGCAACCGCGCTCGCCCCACCCGAAGCCGGCCGCAGGCGCCCGCCTCCGGCTGTGCGAGTCTACGAGTAAAGCGATTCCGGTTTCGGAGGGTCACAGATGAGCCTGGCGCATGTGGGCTATGCCGCGATGCTGGAGCAGTTCGGCCCGGTAGAGGTGACGGACTATACGGTGGCCGCTGAGGCGGCCGGGTTCCGCGGCGTGATGGCAGCTGATCACTTCCAGCCGTGGGTGCCGAAGCAGGGCCAGGCTCCGTTCGTCTGGAACGTGCTGACCGCGATGGGCGCGCGGACCAGGGGGGATCTGGGTCCCGGGGTGACCTGCCCGTCGTTCCGGTTCCATCCCGCGATCGTGGCGCAGGCCTCGGCGACGCTCGAGGTCATGTACCCGGGACGGCACTGGCTGGGGCTGGGATCTGGGGAGGCGCTGAACGAGCACGTGACCGCCGGATACTGGCCGGAGCCGCCCGAACGCCTCGAACGGATGTGGGAGGCCGTCGAGCTGATCAAGAAGCTGTTCACCGGCAAGGACGTGAAGCACCGCGGCACGTACTACCGGATGGAGACAGTCCGGCTGTGGACGATGCCCGACAGTCCGCCGCCGATCTACATCGCCACCGCGGGCCCGCTCACCGCCAAGCGCGCGGGACAGCTCACTGACGGGATCATCACTCCGGGTGCGCCTGAGGAGAAGTGCTCCCGACTGCTTGACCGCTTCGACGCTGGCGCGAAGGAGGCTGGCCGCGATCCAGGCACGCAGGTCAAGATCCTGCAGCTGCACCTGTCCTGGGCCCCGACGGACGAGGAGGCCCTTGCCAACGCGGTAACCGAGTGGCCGAACGGCGCAATGAAGTTCCCGAAGCAGGACATCCGTTCCCCGTTCGACTTCGAGCAGATGGCACAACTGGTGCGGCCCGAGGATTTCAAGGGCCGGATGCTCATCACCTCCGACCTCGACGCTCACCGGGCCGACCTCCAGCGCTACTTCGACCTCGGCTTCGACCGGGTCTACCTGCACAACGTCGGACGCAACCAGACCGAATGGATTGAGGCATTCGGCCGCGACGTGCTGCCCAAGCTGACGAGCTGAGCTCAGCCGGCTGGCCCGAGCATGTGCAGCCGATCCAGCGCGAACAGCAGCTCGGGCCGCTCCGGCTTGGCCGAGGCGGCGGAGACAGTCTCAGAAACCGGGCGGAAACCGGCTTTGGCGAGCGCCCGGATCGAGCGCGTGTTCCTCGCGTCAGGGCAGGCGACGACGGTCTTGAGCCGCGGCCAGCGAGGCGCTACCACCTTCGCGAGGTATGCCCAGATCAGCTGCGGGCCCAGGCCCGTGCCAGTTAGTCCGGCGATGCCGATCCCGAAGTCGAGTCCGGCCGTGCTGGGGCCGTCAGCTGCGAGATCGGCGACGGGATAGTGCTGGATGAACCCGCACGGCCGGCCTCGGACCAGGACCACATGAACCCGTACCGGCGTGTAGCCGTCGATCCTCGGACCATACTTGCGCCCGGCCGCGGCAAGGTCGAGTTGGCCGGGGAACCAGCGGGCCGCGTGCGGTGTCCGCTGCCACTCGATCATGTCCGCCAGGTCAGCGCGGGTCAGCGGCCTGAATGCGACATCGTGGCGCGGCACCGCAGCGGCTGCCGCGACGCTGGCCGCCACGCTGGCCGGTCTGCACCTGGTCAGCGCCTCCGCCTCTGGCACCCACTCGAACCTGCCGTGCTCTGCGTCGAGGCGGACCTGAGTCGACGCGGGGACTTCGGCGAGGAAGCTCGCCCACGGGCCAGACAGGTCAACGGGCACCGGCTCGGCCGAGGTGATCCCCGCCTCCTCCTTTAGCTCACGGAGTGCGCCAGCGAGCACGGGCTCGCCGGGCAGCCGAGCGCCGGACGGCGGCGTCCACGCCCAGGGGCCCGCGTAATGCCGGCCCCGGTGCGCGCGGTGCAGCACCAGGTACCCGCAGCCGCCTTTGCCATCCGGTCGGCGCACCAGGATCGCCGCGCCATGCGGCTCGTCCGCGGCTACCGGCAGCCCATCCCAGGTCGTCTTCGGCGGTTTCAGCGGTAGCTGTACTCCGGGGTGGGGTACGCCCCGGCGACGACCTCGTCGGCGAATGCCCTGGCGGCCTGGCCGAGCAGGCCGGCCACGTCCGCGTAGCGCTTGGCGAATTTCGGTGTCCGCGGGCTCAGGCCGGCCATGTCCTGCCACACGAGGACCTGGGCATCACAGCCCGGCCCGGCCCCGATGCCGATCGTGGGTATCGCCAGTGCCTGGGTGACCCGGGCGGCCAGTTCGGCGGGCACGCACTCGAGCACCACGGCGAACGCACCGGCCGCCTGCAGCGCCTTGGCGTCCTGCATCAGCCGTTCGCCCTCCTCGCCGCGGCCCTGCACCCGGTAGCCGCCGAACACGTTCACCGACTGAGGCGTCAGGCCGAGGTGTGCCATCACCGGGATGCCAGCAGCGACGAGTTCCTCGACGCACCTGAGCACCCGGTGGCCGCCCTCCAGCTTGACCGCGTGTGCGCCGGTCTCCTTGAGGAACCTGACAGCCGTCTGCATGGCCGTCTCGACGGACACCTGGTAGGAGCCGAACGGCAGGTCGGCGACGACCATCGCCCGCCGGCTGCCGCGCACGACCGCGGCTGTTAGCGGAATGAGGTCGTCGACCGTCACGGGAATGGTGCTGTCGTGGCCGTACACGACCATGGCCGCCGAGTCCCCGACGAGCAGGACGGGGATCCCGGCGTCGTCGAAGACGCGGGCGGTGAGGGCGTCGTAGGCGGTGAGCATGGGCCAATTCTCGGCGCGCGCCTTCGCTGCTGAGAGGTCGCGCACGGTAATCCGGCGCGTGCCCCCGCCACCGTAGAGCGCCTGGTGATCGCCGGTCCGCGCGGAAGTCGCGGCTGGGGTGGCTGTCGGCTGGCCGGCAGCAGGCTGGTCTTGACCTGCGGTCATCGTGATCCTCCAAGTCTCGTGGCGCCACGCTGGCGTCCCCGGACGATTCGATGATGACATGCGAATGACTTCCAGCGGTAGGGCAAGCACTTGCTCCGGCGGCGGTCCCGCGGCCTGGCCTCATGGCAGAGGCCGCTGGGATTACGATACGATATCGTTCCGTATTGTTATTAGCGGGCTATGACCCGGGTGAGGGGGTCCGTCCTGATGATCTCCGACCGCCGCAAGTGGGTGGTTCTCACCGTTCTGATCATCAGCCTGTTCTCGATCGTCCTCGACAACACCGTCCTGAACGTCGCCCTTAAGACGATCGCCGAGCCGACCGTGGGCCTCGGCGCCACGCAGAGCCAGCTCGAGTGGGCGATCAATTCCTACACGCTGGTTTTCGCCGGCCTGCTGTTCACGTTCGGGGTCATCGGCGACCGGGTGGGCCGCAAGCGGATGCTGATCATCGGTATGGCCCTGTTCGGGCTGGCGTCGCTGATCTCCTCCTACGCCCAGACGCCTGCCGAGCTGATCTGGGCCCGCGCGGCGATGGGCCTCGGCGGCGCCGCGGTAATGCCGCAGACTCTCTCGATCATCACGAACGTCTTCGATCCGAGGGAGCGCCCGAAAGCCATCGGCATCTGGGCTTCGGCGGTCGGTGTCGCCATCGCGGTCGGCCCGGTGACCGGGGGGCTGCTGCTCGATCACTTCTGGTGGGGCTCGGTATTCCTCATCAACGTGCCGCTCACCGCCGTCGGCGTGGCCGCCATCGCCCTGCTGGTGCCCGAGTCCAAGAGCCCTGCTCCCGGCCGGGTGGACTACCTCGGCGTGCTGCTGTCCATCGCCGGGCTTGTGCTGCTCGTCTACGGGATCATCAGGGGCGGCGACGCGGCATCATGGCTGGAGCCCGGCGTGATCGGCCCGATCGCGGCTGGGATAGCCGTGCTGACGATCTTCTGCGTGCACGAGTCGAGGACCGAGCATCCGTCGCTCGATGTCCGGCTATTCCGTGACCCGCGGCTCTCGTCAGCCGCGGCGGCGATCGGGCTGAACTTCTTCGCTATGGCAGGCGTGTACTTCTTCATGAGCTTCTACCTGCAGAACGTGCGCGGCTACAGTCCGCTGCACGCTGGCCTGCTCACGACTCCGGTGGCGCTCGGCCAGTTGGTCGCATCGAACCGCAGCGCGGGCCTGGTCAGGCGTTTCGGGGCCAAGGCCGTCGCGGCGGGCGGCCTGGCCGTAGTGACGGGCGCCGTGCTCGGCTATCACACGCTGACGACGACGACGTCTATCGCGGCGCTGGAGTGCATCTTCTTCCTGCAGGGTGCCGGCATGGGCGTCGTGATGCCGACCGCTACCGAGTCGGTCATGTCGGTCGTTCCGCGCGAACGAGGCGGAGCCGGATCGGCGATCACCAACACCTCCCGGCAGGTCGCGGTGGCTCTCGGCGTCGCCGTGCTCGGTTCGATCCTGGCGCGGACCTATCGGGCCGGGCTCGCGCCCGGTCTCGGCGTTCTGCCCCCCTCCCGCCGGGCCGCCGCGACCCAGTCGGTCGCCGCGACCCAGGCCGCTGCGGCGCACCTCAGCCGGGGCGGCGCGCACCTGATGGCGCTTGCCGGGCGCTCGTTCGTTAACGCGATGCACGTGACGACCGTGGTCTCCGCGGTGATCGCGGCTACCGGCGCTGTGCTCATCGCCATCTGGATGCCGGGGCTGCGCGCCGCGGCCAGGCGGGCAGAGGCCGCCGACAGTGCAGCCGACACCGCAGCCGACATGGTGGCCGGCCACGGGCCGACCGTGGTCATGGGGGAGGACTAGCGCAGCCAATGACCTTCGTGCAGGCATCGCAGGACCAGACCCGCCGCGGGCGGCCGCGCAGCGAGCAAGCCGACCGCGCGATCATCGACGCCGCGCTTGAAATGTTCGCCGAGTCAGGAGCCGAGGGCCTGTGCATCGAGAAGGTGGCGGCCAGGGCCGGTGTCGGGAAAGCGACCATCTACCGGCGCTGGCCGGGCAAGGAAGATCTGCTGCTCGACGCTCTCGCGGCCCTGCTGGCTCCGCTGCCCGAGCCGAGGGGAGAGTCGGTCAGGGACGACCTGGTGGCGCTGCTTGACGCCATGCGCAGCGAGTCGGTCGACCCCCGCCGGGTGCGTCAGTTCGCGTTGCTGCTTGGTGAGGGATCGAAATACCCGCGGCTGATCGAGCGGTACGTGGAGACCGTCGTTGAGCCGCGCCGCGACGTCTTCAGGGCCGTGCTGCGGCGCGGCGTGGCCACCGGCGAACTGCGCGAGGGCACGAACATCGAGACGTCAGTGGACATGCTGACCGGGGCAGTCCTCACCAGGACGAGGCTGAGTCATGACCGGGCCGATCGCGGGTACGCCAGGCGCGTAGTCGATGAACTCCTGACCGGGATGGCATCGCGATAGGTTCTTACCGGTGGCGGATGAGGGGAGCGGCAATGCGGATGACGAAGCTCAGGCATTCCTGTGTCCGGCTGGACCGCGATGGCCAGCAGATCGTCCTGGATCCCGGCATCTGGAGCGGAGACGACCTGCTGGCGGGCGCGGATGCCGTCCTGATCACGCACGAGCACGTTGATCATCTTGACGGCGCGCAAGTCACGGCGGCGCTTAAAACTGATCCCGCCCTCGAGCTGTGGACTAACGCCTCCGTCGCCGCGCAGTTCGCTGACTTCGGCGGGCGGGTGCACGCCGTCGGGCACGGCGACGCGTTCACAGCCGCGGGATTCGATATCCGCGTGTACGGCAGTGATCATGCCGTCATCCACCCGGATATGCCGGTCGTGCCGAACATCGGTTTCGCCATCGACCGCAAGCTCTTCCACCCGGGCGATGCCTTCACGATCCCCGGCGAGCCGATCGACACGCTGTTGCTGCCAATCAGCGCGCCCTGGCTCAAGGCGGCTGAGGTCTTCGACTACGCGCGCGCGGTACGGCCGCGGATAAGCTACGCGGTCCACGACGAACTGCTGAACGCTAATGGGATCGCGCTGATCGGCTCGCTGGCCGGGGCACTGCTCGGCGGCGCTGCCGGCGGCTACGCGCGGCTTGAAGCGGGCTCCAGCGTCGATATTTAACTAGGCCCAGGCGCCGGTCTAGCTGGTCTCGCGGACGCTTGCGGCCACGATCTTGCCGTTACGGACGGTGTAGGTGCCCGTGTAGGTCTTGACCGTGCCGTCGGTCTGGCCGGCCGTGAGGTCGAAGCTGACCAGGTCACCGGACACGCTGGTGATCGTGAGACTGACGTGCTGGGTGCCGGTGAATCCCTGCTTGAATGCCGCGTATGACTTGCTGTTCTGAGCCGGCTCGTTGAGCCGGTATGCGGTGGCGTAGTCGTGTTTGTTGACCGCGTTGTAGTAAGCGGACACGACCGAATTCGGGCTGCTCAGCACGGGGGGCGACGAAGCCTGGCTGGTGGCGTGCTGCGACGGGCTCGCTGAACGAGACGCCGTGACCGGCGTGGTCGGCCCGGTCTGCGGGCTGCCCTTTAACCCGAGCCATCCCACAACTGGTTGGTCTGACCCGGCGGCCCGTATCCGGCGGGCGGCCCGTACCCGGCGGGCGGGCTGTAGCCGCCGGGCGGGCGGTAGGGACTGCCCGGGTACTGGTCGCCGCCGCTCACTGGGCGGACGGCTTCGGTGATGGTCGCCTCATTCCCCGGCTCAGCCGGGCTGACCGGCGGATGGGCGGCTGCCTGCGGCGAAACGGCAGCGGCCAGTTCGGTGGCCGGCGGGGCCGCCGGGCCCGGCGGGGCCGGGCTCGGTCCGGGCCTGATCGCGCAGGCGGCGCGCAGCTCGGCGGCGAACTCCAGGCAGCTGGCGTGCCGGTCGTCGGGGACTTTGGCGAGCGCCTTCGCGATGACCTGGTCGACCTCGGGCGCCAGCTCGGGCCGCAGCTGCCGGGCGGATGGCGGTGGCGCGGAGACCTGCGCCCACATGACGGCGAGATCCTGGTCACGCTGGAACGGCAGGCGGCCGGTCAGCATCTCGAACGTCGCGCAGGCGAGGGCGTACAGGTCCGTCCGGCCGTCGGTCGCGCGGCCCTCGATCTGCTCCGGCGACATATAGTCGATCGTCCCGAGGAACTGGCCGGTGCCGGTCAGGCTCACCGCGGACACCGAGAGCTTGCTGAGCCCGAAGTCGGACAGGTAGACGTGGTCGGGCGCTGAGCCGGTCGCGACGGTGCCCAGCAGCATGTTCGCCGGCTTGACGTCCCTGTGCACGAGGCCGTGCGCGTGGGCGGTATCCAGCGCCGAGGCGATCTGGGCCACGATGCTGACCACGCGGGACGGCCGCAGCGGGCCTTCCCGGTCGATCAGTGCCCGGACGTCCCTGCCCGCGACGTACCGCATGGCGATGAACAGCACGCCTTCCGCTTCGCCTGCCTCGAACACCGGGATGACGTTCGGGTGATCGACCGACGCGCCGGAGCGCGACTCCCTGATGAACCGCTGCCGGAACGCTGAATCCCTGGTCAGCTCGGGCGCCAGGACCTTGAGCGCGACCGGCCGGTCCAGCCGCACGTCAGACGCCCGATAGACCACGGCCATGCCGCCGCGGCCGATAAGTTCCTGGATCTGGTACCCGGCAATGCGCGATCCGGCGGGAAAATCGCCGATTGCCGGCCTATTCTCGCCGTTCACAGCCTGCCTCCGAAGCCCTGCCCTAACCTTTGCATGCCCACCAGCCAGGTCGGGCGCGCCGGATTATCGGTCTATGTGGTCAGTCCACACGGACCGTCCAAGTATCCGGCCTTCTGGCCGCGCGCTCAACTCCGCAGGCGGCCGTGCGGCTCGCGCCACCGGTTGGTGATCGGAAGGCGGCGGTCACGTCCGAAGTTCTTGGCCGTGATCTTCGGCCCCGGGGGATACTGCCTGCGCTTGTACTCGGCCCGGTCGACCAGCCCGATCACCTTCTCGACGAGCGCGGGATCATGGCCGGCGCCGATCAGTTCGGCGGAGCCGAGATCCTGCTCGACATAGTCGTGCAGCAGCGGGTCCAGCACCGCGTAGTCGGGGAGCGAGTCCGAGTCAAGCTGGCCTGGCCGCAGTTCGGCGCTCGGCGGCTTGATGATCGAGTTCTCCGGGATCGGCTGGACCTGGCCGGCCTGTGCCGCGCGCTCATTCCGCCATCTGGCGAGCTGCCAGACCACCGTCTTCAGCACATCCTTGATCGGCGCGAAGCCGCCTGCCGAGTCGCCGTACAGGGTGGAGTACCCGGTCGCGAGCTCGCTCTTGTTGCCGGTCGTGAGCACCAGGTGGCCTTCGGCGTTGGAGAGCGACATCAAGATCATGCCGCGCACCCGAGCCTGCAGGTTCTCAGCGGCTAGCCCCTCCAGATGCAGCTCGGCCTCGAACGCGTCGACCATCGGCGCGATCGGGATGGTGCGCGCGTGCAGGCCCTGCCGCTTGACCAGATCCTCAGCGTCCGCGATCGAGTGCGCCGATGAATAATCGCTGGGCATCAACACGACGTGCACCCGGTCAGGCCCGATGGCATCCGCGGCGATGGTGGCAGTCAGGGCGGAATCGATGCCGCCCGACAGCGCGACAATCACCGAACCGAACTCGTTCTTGGTGACGTAGTCCCGCACTCCGGTCACCAGCGCTGCGTAGACCTCGGCCAGCCGGCTCAGCCTGGGCCAGACCGGGCCACCGGCATCCGGCGGGTCGCCTGGCCGGCCGGCCCCGGCAGCCGCGGCCGGTAGCTCGATGCGGCGGATGATCATCGTGGTTCCGTCCTGGGCGTCGGCCGGCTCGTCACCAGTCGGCGCTGTGCTGGCCAGCGCCACCTCCAGGTCCGCGACGATCAGCGCCTCATCGAACTGCGGCCCGCGGGCCAGCAGCGTGCCGTCGGCACCGACGATGATCGAATCGCCGTCGAAGACCAGCTCGTCCTGCCCGCAGATCATGTTGACGTAGGCCAGCGGAGCGCCGGCCTCCGCCGCCCGGCGGCGACAGAGGGCCAGCCGCGCGTCGCCCTTGTCCCGCTCATAGGGCGAGGCGTTCGGGACGACAAGCAGCGATGCCCCGGCCTGGCGGGCGACGGCCACCGGGCCGCCGTCCTGCCAGAGGTCCTCGCAGACCGCCACCGCGATGTCGACTGGCTCGCCGGAGCGGCCAGCCATGCGGAAGACCGGCAGCACGTCGCCGGGAACGAAGTACCGGTACTCGTCGAACACGCCGTAATTCGGCAGGTGGTGCTTGGCCGACGTGACCACAACTTTGCCGCCGTGCAGAACCGCCGCCGCGTCCAGCGGCGCGCCCGCCGGGAGCCCGACCCTCGGCCGCAGCCCCGTCCGCCGGTCCAGATAGCCCGTCACCACGGCGATGTCGCCGTGCCCGGCCCTGGCGAGCTCGGCGGCGGTCCGGTGCAGCGCGGCTATCGACGCCTCCACAAACGACGCCCGCAGCGCGAGATCCTCGACCGGGTAGCCGGTCAGCATCATCTCGGGGAACACGACCACCGACGCCCCTGCCGCGGCCGCCTGGCCGGCCGTTTCGATGATGGCTGCGGCATTGCCGTCGAGATCACCGACGGTCGAGTTGACCTGGGCGAGAGCGATCCGAAGCTGAGGCACGACTTCAGCTTAGGGGGTGTCGCGTTACCGCCCGGAAACACAGACGAGGCAGACTGGCCCCTGTGGACAGGCAGGAAGAGTTCGTACTTCACACGCTTGAGGAGCGCAACATCCGGTTCGTCCGGCTCTGGTTCACCGACGTGCTCGGCTACCTCAAGTCGGTCTCCGTCGCCCCGGCCGAGCTCGAGGGCGCGTTCGCCGAGGGCATCGGCTTCGACGGGTCGGCGATCGAGGGCTTCTCCCGGGTATACGAGGCCGACATGATCGCCAAGCCCGACCCGTCGACGTTCCAGCTGATGCCGCTGGGCGACGACGAGGCCGGTGTCGGCAAGATGTTCTGCGACATCCTGCTGCCCGACGGGTCACCGTCGCATGCCGACCCCCGCTACGTGCTCAAGCGCGCGCTGGCGAAGGCGGGCCGGATGGGATTCACCTTCTACACCCACCCCGAGATCGAGTTCTTCCTGCTCATAGAGCGGCCCGAACCCGGTGCGAAGCCCCGGCCGATCGACCAGGGCGGCTACTTCGACCACACGCCGCACAGCATCGCGCACGACTTCCGGAAGTCGGCGATCACGATGCTGGAGAGCATGGGCATCTCGGTGGAGTTCAGCCATCACGAGGGTGCCCCCGGCCAGCAGGAGATCGACCTGCGCTACGCCGACGCGCTGAGCACGGCCGACAACATCATGTCGTTCCGGGTGGCCATGAAGGAGGTCGCGCTCGAGCAGGGCGTCTACGCCACGTTCATGCCGAAGCCGTTCACCGAGTACCCAGGCTCGGGCATGCACACTCACATGTCGCTGTTCGAAGGCGACAGGAACGTGTTCCACGACCCGGGCGGCGAGTTCCAGATCTCCAAGGTCGGGCGGTCGTTCATCGCCGGGCTGCTCACGCACGCCGCCGAGATCACAGCAGTGTGCAACCAGTGGGTCAACTCCTACAAGCGGCTCTGGGGCGGTGCCGAGCGGATCGCCGGAGCGGGCGGCGAGGCCCCTGCCTACGTCTGCTGGGGACATAACAACCGGTCAGCGCTGGTCCGGGTGCCCATGTACAAGCCCAAGAAGGGGAACGCGACGAGGATCGAAGTCCGCTCGCTCGACTCGGCCTGCAACCCTTACCTGGCGTTCGCCGTCATCCTCGCGGCGGGGCTGAAGGGGATCGAGGAGGACTACGAGTTGCCGCCGGGGGCCGAAGACGACGTCTGGGCGCTGACCGCGGCCGAGCGGCGCGCGCTCGGCATCGAGCCGCTGCCGCAGAGCCTGTCCGATGCCTGCAACGTGATGCAGAGCAGCGAGCTAGTCGCCGAGACGCTGGGCGAGCACGTGTTCGACTTCTTCCTGCGCAACAAGCGCGAGGAATGGCAGGACTACCGCCGCCAGGTCACCGAGTTCGAGCTCGACCGTTACCTGTCGTCGCTCTGACCGCGGCGGTGATGTCCATCTCCGTCTGGAGCCAGATACTCGCGCAGAACGCGGCCGCCTATGCCCGGGTCGCGATCACCAACATCGGCCGGGAGTTTCCCAACGACGTCCACCACACGATGTCCGCGCCCGGCGACTTCCCGAGCCGGCCGAGCGAGCGCAATCCGGTGTTCTACGGGAGCTTCGACTGGCACTCGTGTGTGGAGATGCACTGGCTCCTGGTCCGGCTGCTGCGTACCGCCGCCGGGTCGGTCCCGGCCGGCGAGATCAGGGCCACGCTCGACCGGCAGTTCGCGCCGGATGCCGTGTCCTGGGAAGCCGCCTACGTCACCGGGCCGAGCGGGCCAGGGCGGTACGCGTGGGGCTGGGCGCTCGCGCTCGCCGCCGAGACTTCGGCGTTCGACGACCCGGACGCGCGGCGCTGGTCGGACGCGCTCCGGCCGCTCGCCGACGCCGTCACCGGCCTGTTCATCGACTGGCTCCCCAAGGCGACGTATCCGGTTCGCTACGGGCTGCACCCGAACACCGCGTTCGCGCTGTCCCGGACGATCCCGCACGCCCGCAGCCTGGCTGCGGCCGGCGACCCGAGGCTGCAGGACGCGATCATCGCCGCGGCAACCCGCTGGTACGGCAGCGACGTCGGCTACCCCGCCGCCTGGGAGCCGTCAGGATCTGATTTCCTCTCCCCGGCGCTGACCGAGGCCGAGCTGATGGCGCTGCTGCTGCCCGCCGGCGAGTTCGCCGCCTGGCTGACTGCGTTCCTGCCTGGCATCGAGCGCTGCGAGCCTGCGGCGTTGTTCGAACCGGCCCTCGTGACTGACTCGAGCGACGGCCAGATCGCCCACCTGCACGGGCTGAACGCAAGCCGGGCCTGGTGCTGGCGCAGGGTCGCCGAGACCCTGCCGGCCGGCGACACCCGGATCGAGCCGGCGCTGACGGCCGCGCGGGTGCACGCCGATGCGGCGCTGCCGCACGTGATCGGCGACGACTACATGGTCGAGCACTGGCTCGCCGCCTACGCGGTGCTGCTGCTGACCCCCTGACGCTAGCGTGGCACGGGTGAGCATGCCGCGGGGAGTGACGCTGGCCGGGCGGCTGGCCGCGCTCGGCTTCGCCGACTCGGCCGATGCGGAGCGGCTGCTCGCCGATGAGCTGGGACTTGACCCCCTCGGGAGGGACGCGCCGATCGTCTCGGCGCTGGCCGCGGCGCCCGACCCAGACCTGGCGCTCGCCGGGCTGGCCAGGCTGCTGCCTGACGAGCAGCTGCTGGCCGCGCTGCGTGCCGACCAGGGACTGCGGGCGGGACTGAGCGCGGTCCTCGGCGCAAGCGCCGCGCTGGCCGATCACCTGCGCAGGCACCGTGCTGACTGGCGGCTGCTGCGCAGCCGGCCTGGCGAGCGGCACCCGCCAGACGGCGGGGACGCCGGCCAGCGGCCCGACCCCGGTGAGCTGCGCGCCGCCGTGCTCGCCGCGACCGATCCCGGCGCGCTGCGGGTCGCGTACAAGCGGGCGCTGCTGCACATCGCGGCGAGGGACCTGACCGGCGTCACGGCGGTCGACGAAGTCATGGCCGAACTGGCCGACCTTGCCGCCGCCGCGCTGCAGGCGGCGCTGGCCGTCGCAACCTCAAAGCTGCGGCCGGACGCGCCAGGCTGCAGGCTCGCCGTGATCGCCATGGGTAAGTGCGGCGCCAGAGAGCTCAACTACGCCAGCGACGTGGATGTCATCTTCGTCGCCGAGCCGGCCGAGCCCAGCGGGCCCGCCGGAGGCGCTGCCGAGACCGACGCGCTGCGCACGGCCACCCAGCTGGCCAGCGCGATGATCAGGGTGTGCTCCGATCCACCGGGATCGCTGTTCCCTGTCGACGCGAATCTGCGTCCCGAGGGCCGCAACGGGCCGCTGGTGCGCACCCTCGCCAGTCATCGCGCCTACTTTCAGCGCTGGGCCAAGACCTGGGAATTCCAGGCGCTGCTCAAGGCCAGGCCGGTCGCCGGAGACGCCGAGCTAGGCCGCAAGTACATCGACGCCATGACCCCGCTGGTCTGGCAGGCGGCGCAGCGCGTGGACTTCGTGGCCGACGTCCAGGCGATGCGCCGCAGGGTTGTCGCCAGCCTGCCGGCCAGGGACGCCGGCCGGGAGATCAAGCTAGGCCCCGGCGGGCTCCGGGACATCGAGTTCGCCGTCCAGCTGCTCCAGCTCGTGCACGGAAGGGCCGACGAGACGCTGCGCGACCCGGCGACGCTGCCCGCGCTCGCCGCGCTGGCGGGCGGCGGTTACGTGGGCAGGCAGGACGCGGCCAGCCTGGCCGATGCCTACCGGTTCCTGCGGGTGGTCGAGCACCTGCTCCAGCTCCGCCAGCTGCGACGAACCCACTCGCTGCCCGCCGACCCGGCGATCTTGCGCCAGATCGGCCGGGCGCTGCGGTCGATGCGCTACGCCGGTCCCCTGGCCGCCGGCTCCCGCGCCGCCGGGTCAGCCGAGTCGGCCGACCCGGGAGCCCCGGCGGACCAGCTGATGACACAGTGGCGCCAGCAGGCAGCCGCCGTCAGGCAGCTGCACGAGAAGCTGTTCTACCGGCCGCTTCTCGACGCGGTCGCACGGCTGCCCGGCGACGTGATCAGGCTCACCTCGGGCGCGGCGGCCGAGCGGATGGAGGCGCTCGGCTACGACGACCCGGCCGGGGCGCTCCGCCACATCGGCGCGCTGACCACCGGGGTATCGAGGAAGGCGGCCATCCAGCGGGCGCTGCTGCCGGCGATGCTCGGCTGGTTCGCCGACGCGCCACGGCCGGACGCCGGGCTGCTCGCGTTCCGGCAGGTGAGCGAGGCACTCGGCGGCTCACCCTGGTACCTGCGGCTGCTGCGGGACGACACCAACGTCGCCTGGCGGATGGCCAGACTGCTCGCCTCCGGCCGCTACGCCGCCGACCTGCTGCTTCGGGCCCCTGAGGCAGTCGCGATGCTGGCCGATGACGCGCTGCTAGCCCCTCGGCAGGCCGATGAGCTGCGTGCCGAGGCCGAATCCGTGCTGCGCCGGCAGGCGCCGCCGGCAACCCGCGAGGGGGCGGTGCCCGGGCTCCTCGCAATCCGCCGCCGGGAACTGTTCCGCACCGCGGCCGCCGATTTGCTCGGCCTGCTTGATCCCGGCCCGGTCGCCGAGGCGGTCGGCACCGTCACGGCTGTGACCATCGCAGGGGCTCTCGAGCTGGCCAGCGCCGCGGTCGCCGGCTCGGCCGGCATGGCGCGGATCTGCGTGGTCGCCATGGGCAGGTTCGGCGGGCACGAGATGGGCTACGGCAGCGACGCCGACGTCTTGTTCGTATACGAGCCGGTTCCTGGTGCTAGCGATGAGGCCGCCACCAGGGCCGCTCACTCGGTCGCCGAGGAATTGCGCAGCCTGCTCGCCCGTCCAGGCCCCGATCCCGCCCTGCGCGTCGACGCGGACCTGCGGCCAGAGGGCAGGCAGGGCCCGCTGGTCAGGACGCTGACCGCGTACCGCGCCTACTACGGCAGGTGGGCCCGGCCCTGGGAGATCCAGGCACTGCTGCGGGCCGACCCGGTGGCCGGCGACACCGCGCTGCGCGACGCGTTCCGCGAGCTCGCCGACGACATCCGCTACCCGGCCGGGGGGATGGCCGAGGGTTCGGTACGGGAAATCAAGAGGATCAAAGCCCGGATGGAGGCAGAGCGCATGCCTCGTGGCGTCGAGCCGGCCCTGCATGTCAAGCTCGGGCCCGGCGGCCTGTCCGACGTCGAGTGGGTGGCGCAGCTGCTCCAGCTCAGGCACGCGGGCGGCGTACCCGGGCTACGGACAACGCGGACACTCGCCGCCCTGCAGGCGGCCAGGGACGAAGGGCTGCTCGCGGCCGAGGATGCCGCGGCACTGACCACGTCCTGGCTGCTAGCCACGCGGATCAGGAACGCTGTGACGCTGGTCACCGGCCGCGCCTCCGACGTGCTGCCGACCGGGCAGCCGGAGCTGGCCGGCACCGCGCGGCTGCTTGGCTACCCGCCAGACGGCTCGCAGGACCTAGTCCAGGACTGGCGCCGGTCGGCGCGGCGGGCCAGGGCCGTGATGGAACGGGTCTTCTACGGTTAGTACTCCAGTTGGGGCCTGATTCCCGCGCCAGGTGCACGCGGACAGTCGCCCTGGCCATGCATGCTGGTGAGGTGACAGATACAGCGTCGCGGCCGACCCGCCCATCGTGGCCGGGCGCGCTGATGGAGCGGGTGCTGGCCCTGGTCGCCGCGGACTACCGGAGGCCGGTAGGGCCGATCGCTATCGCGGCGGTGCTGGCGGCAGCCGCTGCGGCCGAGTCGGGCAAGACGGCGGGCCCGCTGAACCCGGCCGCCGCGCTGCTCCTCGGCCTGCTCGGCACCGCGCCGATCGCGGCGATGAGGAGATTTCCCCGGCCGGCTGTCGCGGCAGTGCTGACGGCCAACGCGGTGTTCGTCGTGTTCGGCAGGCTGTCCTGGTCCGTCGCCGCCGTGACGGGCTGGCTGATCGCTCTGGCCGCGTGCCCGCTCGTGCTGCCCAGGCGTGCGGCCATGCTGGCCGCGGCGCTGACCGAGTGCGCGGTCCTGCTCGGCGGGGCTGACCTGTGGCGGAACGTGACGCCGTGGGACGCGTCTGCCGCCGAGGCGCTCGCCGTGGTGGCCGCGTGGGGGGCTGGGGAAATGCTCAGGGCCAGGCGGCAGGCGGCGGCCGAGCGGGCCGAGGCCGCCGAGCGGGTGAGATACCTGAGCGAACGGGCCGCGGTCGCGCGCGAGCGGGCCAGCATTGCCAGAGAACTGCACGACGTGGTCGCACACCACGTCTCGATTATCGCGGTCAGGGCGGCGACCGCACCGTACGCGGTTCCCGGCCTGGCCGAACCAGGGCAGGCCGCGTTCGCCGAGATCGCCGAGGAGGCACGAGAGGCGCTCACCGAGCTGCGGGTGGTGCTCGGAGTGCTGCGCGCACCCGACGGCGGCGGATCCGAAGCGGCGCCGCAGCCGAGGATCGCCGACGTCGATGCGCTCGTCAGCCGGGTAGCCGGGGCGGGGACCCGCGCGACGATGACCGTGTCGGGCCCGGTCAGGCAGCTTCCTGGCTCGGTCGAGCTGTGCTGCTACCGGATCGTGCAGGAGGCGCTGACCAATGCCAGGCGGTACGCGCCAGGCAGCGAGGTGGCCATCACGCTCTGCTACACCGCGGCGGGAATCAGCGTGCTCGTGGTGAACGGCGCGCCGGGCCGCCGGCCCGAGGCGCCGGCTGCCGCACGGCGCGGATACGGCCTGCCGGGCCTGCGGGAACGGGTCGCGATGCTTCGCGGCGCGTTCGAGGCCGGGCCAGATGACGGCGGCGGATTCGCCGTCTGCGCTACACTCCCGGCCCCGGCCCCGGCGCCGGCACCCGCCTGCGCCCCGGCATTGGCGGCGGCGGATACCGCCGCGGATCCGGCCTGATGCGGCCGCCGCTGCGGCTGCTCGTGGCCGATGACCAGGCGGTAGTGCGGATGGGTTTCACCGCCATGCTCGACTCCCAGCCCGACATGAGCGTGGTCGCGACGGCGCACGACGGCCAGCAGGCGGTGCGGATGGCCCGCGAGTTCCGGCCGGACGTCGTGCTAATGGACATCAGGATGCCGGTGCTTGACGGCATCGAGGCGACCAGGCAGCTCAGCCGGGTCGAGAACCCGCCGAGCGTGCTGGTCCTTACCACGTTCGACCTCGACGACTACGTGTATGACGCGCTGCGTGCGGGCGCGAGCGGCTTCCTGCTCAAGGATGCTACGCCGGAGGAGATCCTGGCCGCAGTGCGCATCGTCGGCGCCGGCGAGGCGCTGCTCGCGCCGTCGGTGACGCGCAGGCTGATCGCCGAGTTCGCCGGGCGGAAGCGGCTCACTGCGCCGCCTGAGCTTGACCGGCTGACGCCGCGTGAGCGCGAGGTGCTGCTGCACGTCGCGGCCGGACTGACCAACGCTGAGATCGCAGGCAAGCTCTGCCTGGCGGAGCAGACCGTCAAGTCCCACGTCAGCTCCGTGCTGTTCAAGCTCGGGCTCAGGGACCGGGTGCAGGCCGTGATCCTGGCCTACGAATCGGGCCTGGTCGTCGCTGGCGAGCCCGGCGAAGCCGGCCAGGATCGCTAGCCGTGCACGAGCTGCTGGCGGCCGCGTCGGCTGCCCTTGGCGAGGTGCTCAGCGAGCCGGCGGACCTCGGCGGCAGCGAGCGCTCGGCGGTTCTGCGCTGCCGGCGGCCGGACGGGGCCACCGTGGTGGTCAAGAGCTATAAGCGAACCGCAGCGGGTGCCGAGAGCTTCACCGCCGAGGCCGCGGGACTGGCTTTCACCTCGGAATCCGGGACCGGGCCCCGGCTGCTCGCGGCCAGCTATCAGGCTCGGCTCGTGGTGATGAGCGATCTCGGGAGCGGGCCGAGCCTCGCCGATGTGCTGCTCACCGGGCCGGCCGATGCGGCCGCGTCGGCCTTGCTCAGCTGGACCCGGGCCTGCGGCGAGCTCGCGGTCGCCACCCCGGGCCGCCAGCACGAGCTGGCGAGGCTGCTCGCGGCACACCGGATCGCACCGGCGGCCGGTTCGCAGGATCACTGGCTGCAGCGCAGGCTCGGGGAGATACCCGCGCTGCTCGCCGGGCTGTCGATCCCGGCGTCGCCCGGCCTCGCGGCCGACCTGGACGAGGTCGGCTCGATCCTGCGACCCGGGCAGTACGAGGTGTTCTCGCCCGGTGACATCTGCCCGGACAACAACCTGCTAACGGGCGGCGCAGTCAGATTCATCGACTATGAGAGCGCCGAGTTCCACTCAGGCTTCCTCGACGCCGCCTACCTCACGATGCCGTTCACCACCTGCTGGTGCGTGTTCCGGCTGCCCGACGAGCTGGCGCGATCCGCCGAGAACGGCTACCGGGAGCTGGTCAGCGCCATCCATCCGGGCCTGGCCGACGACGCGGTCTGGCGGCCGGGCCTGCGTCGCGCCATGGCCGCGTGGACGTTGCACGCCATGACCTACCTGCTTGACCGGTCACTCATCGCCGACCGGCCGATGCTCGAGGATGGCAGGGCCGCGCCAACCGCCCGCCAGCTCTTGCGGTACCGCTGGCGGCGGCTGCTCGCCGAGCTGGAGCCCGCTGGGGAGCTCAGGTCGATTTGCGCGCTTGCGCGGGATCTGCTCGCCAGGACCGAGAACTGGCAGGTAGCGGGCCTCCCGCTGTATCCCGCTTTCCGCTGAGACCGCGCAGGAGCCGATCCCATTCCGTGGGCGTTGATGAAGATTCCGCTTGGAATGGCGGCCATTGCTCCCCTAGTGGTGCTCCGATCCGCGCAGTGCCGATCATGGCCCGGGTGCGCGAGTGCCAACGCTGGTGACCAAAGACCCTGCCGCAGCCGTCAGGAATGGCCGACGGTCATCACGGGAGCTTCTCCTGTATGAACGAGCAAGGGGTGAGGTGGCGGTCATGACAGCCAAGCGTGTGCTGGTGATCGGAGGCAACTTCGGCGGCTTCACGGCGGCGCTGGAACTGAAGGCCGAACTGGGCGAGGACGTCGAGGTCACCGTGGTATCGGCGAGCGAGCGGTTCCTGTTCAACCCGTCGCTGATCTGGCTGCCGTTCGGCAAGCGCCGCGCGGCCGACATCACATTCGCGCTGGAGCCCGTCTTCGACGCGCACGGGATCGGCTTCGTGCATGCCGAGGCGACACAGATTGACCCGGACGCGCGGAAGGTCTCGACGTCCTCCGGCGGCTACGACTACGACTACCTGGTGGTCGCCACCGGCTACCGCAATAACTTCGACATCGCGCCCGGTCTGGGCCCGGAAGGCTACGCGCAGACCATCACCACCCTGGCCGATGCCGAGCGGGCGGGCGAGGCCTGGCAGAAGTTCCTCGACGATCCCGGCCCGGTCGTGATCGCCGCGACCCAGGGCGCGAGCTGCTTCGGCGCGGCGTATGAGTTCTTGTTCAATACCTCCCACCAGCTGCGCAAGGCGAAGCTGCATGACAAGGTGCCGCTGACCTTCGTCACCTCCGAGCCGTTCGTTGGGCACTTCGGCATCGGCGGCCTGCCCGGCGGCGAGAAGCTGCTGAAGATGTTCCTGAAGAAGGAGGGCATCACCGCCATCGCCGGGGTCGCGTTCGAGGAAGTCACCCGCGACCAGATCAAGCTCACCGACGGCACTGGCGTGCCGTTCCGCTACGCCATGGTGGTGCCGCCTTTCGTCGGCCAGGACGTGGTCCGGTCGACGCCCGGCCTGCCGGACGACAAGGGATACATCCCGGTCCACGACACCTACCAGTCGAAGGCATATCCGGAGATCTACGCGGCCGGCATTGCCGCGCAGGTACCGGTGCCGCGGTGTGCATGATGGACGCCGGCAACAACGGCGTGATGATCCTCGCTGATCACATGCTGCCCCCGCGCAAGGCCGGCGTGATGATCCCCGGCCCGCAGGTCCACGCCATGAAGGTCGGGTTCGAGAAGTACTACCTGTGGAAGAGCCGACACGGCTACGTCCGGCTGCCCTGACCGGCGGCCCGGAGGGACCGCCGCGGAAGGCCAGGTATGGTCTCAGCCGTAAAAGCTTGGCATCAGGAGCCGGGATTCGCGGTCGCCTCCCCGGGTCCGAGGAGCCGGTGCAGGCCGGTCACCAGTGCATCGCGGGTCTGGTCGAGCGTGTAGCCGCCGTCTACCAGGTACCAGTCGATGGTCTCGATCTGCGTCAGCGCGTCGGCTGCGGCCAGTATCGCGTCTGCTTCCCGGCCGAACGTTGAGAGCTCGGCCGCGAAATGGCGGGAGAGCTGGACACGAAGCAACCCCCGGCGCGCGTTGAGGCTCGCCCCGATGATGTCGCTGGCCGGAGCGAGGCGCATCCGCGTGCGCGCCAGCGCCGCCCTGGCTACCGGCGCGACCGCCGCGTGCAGCCGCAGCCGGGCAGTGACGAAGGCCGCGACCCGGTGGTGGAACGGCCCCTCGCCGATCGCCTCGAATGCGAACAGCGGCCCGACCCGCTCCAGGTGCCGGTCGATAGCGGCGTGAGCCAGATCATCAACGTCGCTCATGTAACGGTAGACCGACCGGAGCGAGACGCCCGAGCGCAGAGCGATTGCCTCGGGCGGCGGAGTGAGATCGCCCTCGCTGAACAGCTCGAGGACGGCGTCAAGCACGGCCAGCCTGTTCCTGTCCCGCCGGGCCGTCCGCCCGTCGGTCACCGCAAGTTCTGTCATCATCAGTGCCACAATATTCCGCCGTCCAGCCCGGGCGCTGCCTTCCAATTCCTGGCGCGGCGACGCTCGACACTAACGGCATCTCGGGTTATCTCCGCCGAAAATGCCTTTCTAGGCGGACTGGAAGGCTAATCTAGCTCGTTCGCTCTCGTAGCAATAGGGGCAATTAGGCGCCCGCGGCAGGAAATCATCGCGCCTCTGCGAGATGCCGGTCGAAGAACGCGACGATCCGCAGGCGTGCGTCGGCTGCCTGCCGCTCGGCGCTGCCCGTGCCCATCAGCGGGCCGGCCACCACGTTGAGCACGGCGAAGAACTTCGGCAGCGCGGCGTCGGGCCCGGCCGCGCCGCGGAGGGTCGCGAGCGTGCCGGGGTGATTGTTGAGGAACGAGTGCCCGGCACCCGGATACTCCTTGATGTCGTACTCGACTCCCGCTGCCTCGAGTGCGGCGCCCAGCTTCACCGCCGCTCCGCGGAGCGTCCGGTCCCTGGCGCCGTAGCTGCCGACGACCGGGCAGGACTGGCGCAGGACGGTTGCCGCGTTCCTGGGCACCATGCCGTAGTTGGCGCTGGCCGCATCGAACCCGTGCCCCGGCGCGAGCAGCAGCGCGAAGCCGCCGCCCATGCAGTAGCCGATCACGCCGATGCGGCCGGTGCAGTCGTCCTGGGCGGCCAGCCACGACCGGCACACATCGGCGTCGGCGAATACCTGGCCAGTGCCTGACATCAGGTCGCGGAACGCAGATACCAGGCATCGCGCCTTGGTGCCGATCGAGTACAGGTCCGGCGCCAGCGCGAGGTACCCGGCGCCAGCTAGCCAGTCCGCCTGGGCCCTGAAGTCGGGGGTCATGCCCAGCGCGTCGTGCATGAGGACGACGCCTGGCCAGGGTCCGTGGCCATCCGGCCTGGCCAGGTAGCAGCGCAGGTCACCCCGCGCGACCGCTACCCGCACATCGGACAAGACGCCTCCTGCGGACTGCCCGTTCATCCTCCTATGAGCCCGTCTCATGGTCGCAGCGGACTGGGCGCTTGTCCCGGTATCCGTCGAGGAGCACTGCGCGGAGGCCTTCCGGCATCGGCTTAACTGCCTCGCGGACGGTGACGCCCGAGGCGCGGTGCACCCGCGGCGCGAGCCAGGCGGCCACCAGCTCAGGCCGGCGCTTGGCGACCTCGCGCAGCACCCAGCCGATCGCCTTGCGGACGAAGAACTCCTTCTCGTCCAGCAACGCATCGGCGTAACGGGCGAACCGCTCGAAATCGCCGTGGCCGGCACGCAGCGGCCTGAGCAGCGCAAGCATGGCCGACCGCCGCAGCCAGAAGTCGTCGTCGCCAGCCCAGCGGTCGAGGGCCTCGGTCGTTTCAGGCCAGCGGTCGACGAGGTCGCCGACCACGTTGACGGCGAGCCCGTCCACCAGCGCCCAGGTCCTCGATGTCCTCAGCAGGTTCTCGAGGAGGCCGATATCGGCCGGGCCGAGCAGACGGCTTGTGCGCTCGAGCAGGACGACGGCGGCCTGTCTGCACTCGTAGAGCGGGCTGGCCCATAGCGCCGTGACCAGGCCACTCAGCTGATCATGCTGCAGAGCGGGCCGCGTCCTGCACCAGCGAGCCACCATGGCCCTGATCGCCGGGATTCCTGCCCCGGCGAAATCCAGGTCGCTCTTGAGGTACGCCTTCTCGCTGGCAGCCCGCGCGGCGGCGCCAGCACGGCGGAGGGTGCGCTCCCACTCGGCTGCCTCGGCCGCCCATCCGGCCTCGGGAATGGTCACCGTGCCACAATACGAACGGTGGCTGATAACGCGCTCGCCGATCTGGTCAGACGGCCGGTCATAGTGGCGCCGATGGCTGGCGGCCCGACCACTCCAGACCTGATCGCCGCCGCGGCGCAGGCCGGCGCGGTCGGCTTCGTGGCGGCCGGATACAAGACGGCGCAGGCGATGCGTGGTGACATCGATGCCGTGACGGCAATGACCAGCGAACCTTGCGGCGTCAATGTCTTCGTGCCTGGGGCTCCCGCCGACCCGGATGGCGTGGCCCGCTATCTCGACAGCATCGCGGCGGACGCAGCTGCGCTCGGCACCGAGCCCGGTCCTGCCTCCTGGGATGACGACGATTGGCACGCGAAGATCGCCGACCTGCTGGCCCGCCCGGTCCCGATCGTGAGCTTCACGTTCGGGTGTCCGGAGCCAGCAATCGTCTCGGCCTTTCAAGCCGCGGGCAGCAGTGTGTGGGTCACCGTGACCGATCCGGCCGAGGCCGCGGCTGCTGTATCGGCGGGCGCCGACTGCCTGTGCGTCCAGGGGGCAGAGGCAGGAGCACACCGAGGCACCTTCACTAACGCGCCCGGCGGCACCGCCGGGATTGTGGAGTTGATCGCGGCCATCCGGGCCGTCACGTCGGTCGCGCTGGTAGCAGCCGGCGGCATCATGGACGCCGGCCGGGTAACTGCGGCGCTGGCCGCTGGCGCGACCGCGGTCCAAGTGCGGGACCGCATTCCTGCGCTGCCCAGAAAGCGGCGCGCACCCGGTGTACAAGGCGGCGCTCGCGGATCGGCGGTACGGCGCTACTGCGGTCACCCGCGCGTTCAGCGGCTGCCCGGCCCGGGGCGTGGTGAACAGGTTCTTGCGCGACCATCAGGACGCGCCAGCCGCCTATCCGGAGATCAATAACGCGACCCGCGCGATCCGGGCGGCGGCGGCCGCGACGGGGGACGCAGACCGGATGAGCCTGTGGGCTGGCCAGGGGTACCGGGCCGCGACGACCCGCCCGGCCGGCGAGGTCATCGATATGCTCTGCAGCCCGCTCCCATGAGGAGTGCGCGAAGCGTGGGCGAGTGGGCCTGCGCGTTGTTATTTAACTAATCCAGATTAGTGTTAGAGTACGGCTGTGACGCAGAGCCAGAGGATGGACCGGGAGGAACAGCGGCTCGCGCTTGTCTCCGGGCTCGACGACCCAGTCCGCCGCCGCCTGTATGACTACGTGTCAGCCTCAAGCGAGCCGGTCGGGCGCGACGAGGCTGCCGCGGCGATCGGGATCGGCCGCCCGCTGGCCGCCTACCACCTCGACCGGCTGGCCAGCCTCGGCCTGCTGACCGCTGATTACCGGCGCCCGGGCGGCCGGGCCGGATCGGGCGCAGGCCGCCCGGCGAAGGTCTACGCCCGGTCGGGCTCCGAATTCGCGGTCACGATGCCGCCGCGGGAGTTCGAGCTTGCCGCGCGGCTGCTGGCCGAGGCGGTGGAGTCAGAGCCGAGCGGCTCGGCACTGGCCGGGCTCCGGCGGGCCGCACGCGGGCTTGGCTCGGAGATCGGGCGGGCCGGCCTTGGCCGCCGAGCGATGGGGCGCGGTCATCACCCCAGCCCCCGCGAGATCATGCATGCGACGCTGGCCGAGCACGGCTTCGAGCCGGTTAACGACGCGGACAGCATCGGCCTCCGCAACTGCCCGTTCCAACCGCTCGCAGCAAGGCACCGCGATGTCATCTGCGCGATGAACCTCGCCTTGCTTGAGGGCCTCGCGGCGGGAATCAGCAAGCGGGACCTGCACCCGGTGCTCGATGCCGTACCTGGCCGGTGCTGCGTCGTCGTCCGTACCGGCCGGAGACCCACCACCCGCGCACCCCTGGAGCGTCATGACGCATGAGCTGACCCTTGCCTCGCCGTGTCCTCCGGATGGGGAGCGATATGACGATCCGATGCCCGACCCATCGCAGCGATGCTCAGGTTCCGGCGTCGACATGGCGACCGCGCGGGGGGCTGCCGCCGATTTCCTGGCCGCGCTCGGAATCGACCTCGACGCGGACGGCATGCGCGAGACGCCTGCGAGGATGGCGCGCGCCTACGCGGAGCTATTCGAGGCGCGGCCGCTTCGCCTCACCACGTTTGACAACGCCGAGGGGTATGACGAGCTGGTGATCGCGCGGGCCATTCCGTTCCGCACGGTGTGCGAGCACCATCTGCTGCCATTCTCCGGCGTAGCGCATGTCGGCTACCTGCCGGGCGAGCGTATTCTCGGCTTGTCCAAGCTGGCCCGCATCGTCGAGCACTTCGCGTCCAGGCCGCAGACGCAAGAGCGGCTCACCAGGCAGGTGGCCGACTGCCTGCTTGAGCGTCTGCGCCCACGGGGCGCCGGGGTGATGCTCGAGGCCGAGCACACCTGCATGACCCTGCGCGGCGTCCGGGCGACCGGTGCCACGACCGTGACGTCGGCCTTGCTCGGTTGCTTGCGGACGGACGCGCGGTCGCGATCTGAGTTCTTCGCCCTCGCTGGCGTGCATGTATGAAGAGGAGCTGACCATGACCAGTGACCAGAGCATCGTGATCGTCGGGGCGAGCCTGGCCGGCGCGCGCGCCGCCCAGACGCTGCGCGACGAGGGCTTCAGCGACCCTGTGATCCTGATCGGCGAGGAGGATGAGACCCCGTACGAGCGGCCACCGCTGTCCAAGGACTACCTGATGGGCAAGCACGGCAGGGAGAAGCTCTACGTCCAGCCGCGCGAGTGGTACGGCGAACACGACGTCGACCTGCGGCTCGGCACGAGGGTGACCGAGCTCGACCCTGCGGCGCACGAGCTCGTCCTGTCCGGCGGTCAGCGGATCGGATACTCCAGGCTGCTGCTCGCGACCGGGTCGTCGCCGCGCCGGCTGCCGGTACCAGGTGCCGATCTGGGCGGCGTGCTGTACCTGCGCTATGTCGGTGATAGCGACCGGATCAGGGCCGCGTTCGAAAATGCCGCACGGGTCGCGGTCATCGGGGCTGGCTGGATCGGGCTCGAGACCGCCGCCGCGGCCAGGGCTGCGGGCGCCGAGGTGACCGTGCTCGAGATGGCCGAGCTGCCGTTGCTGCGGGTGCTCGGCCGCGAGGTCGCCGGGGTCTTCGCCCGACTGCACGAGCAGAATGGCGTCGACCTGCGTTTCGGCGTGCAAGTCGCCGAGATCACCGCCGGCGGCCAGGGAACTGCCGGGGGAGTGCGCCTGGCCGACGGAACACAGATCGATGCCGACGTCGTGATCGTCGGCATCGGGATCACGCCCAACGTCCAGCTCGCAACCGCAGGCGGCCTGGCCGTCGATAACGGCATTGTCACCGACGAACGGCTGCGGACCTCCGACCCTGACGTCTTCGCGGCCGGCGACGTCGCGAACGCCTTCCACCCCCTGCTCGGCAAGCACATCAGGGTAGAGCACTGGGCGAACGCACGGCATCAGCCGGTCGTCGCCGCTAAGGCGATGCTAGGCAAGGACGTGTCCTACGACCGGGTGCCGTACTTCTATACCGACCAGTACGACCTGGGCATGGAGTATGCCGGCTACGTGGAGCCTGACGGTTACGAGGAGGTCGTCTTCCGCGGCGACGTGCCCGGGCGAGAATTCATCGCGTTCTGGATGGGCGCTGACGGCCGGGTGCTCGCGGGCATGAACGTCAACATCTGGGACGTTAACGAGGCCATCGGTGCACTCGTGCGGTCCGGCAAGCCGGTCAGCAAGGACGTGCTGATGGACGCCTCCGTCCCGCTGGAGTCGCTGGCATAGCCGTGGCTCGCCGCTCGGACAGCCTGCGTTCGCCCCCGGAAAGATGCCGTGACCGGGCACGGCCAGTCATCCGGCCGCGGCATCCGCGGCGAACAGGAGTAGGTCTGCCAGGCCGAAGCTCGCGCTCTCGTGGCGCGGCAGTGTCGGCGTCCAAGACGGGTGCACAGTCAGGTAGGAGCAGGGATCTGCGCGCAGAAGTCCGACGAGCACCTCAGTGACGATCCGGCCGCCAACCGGGCCGAGCTGATTCCCGGCGCCCCGGACTTGGGCCTCTTTGAGGATGTAGTACCAAAGCGGGGTTCCCGACGCCCAGCCAAGGCCGACCTCGTCCTTGCCGAGCGGCGCGACCCCGATCGCCTCGGCAACTGCTTCCCCGGACGGCAGACGGGTAGCCGACCCCCGCAGCAGGTCGCGCACAGCGAGCGAGCGGTAGGCATCCACGTCGACATCGCCGGTGACCTGGTAGGGCAGGTTGATCAGGCTCGCCGGCAGTCCGCCGTCAATCGCCTTGGCTCGTTGCGCGGGCGGATGGCCAGGTAGGTCGAAAAGCAGCCCGAGGTCCAGGCGATGCTCTGGCGTGATCGGGCCGAAGCTGGCCAGATCCGGGAAGAGGGGATACTCGGGTCCGCCGGGCTGGAGCTGGTACGCGTGCCGGATCTGGCCGTGCCCGTAGCGATAGGCAGCGTCGGCGAACTCTAGCGGCAGATACGCGTCACCGGGGGCCGGGTTGAAGAAGCGCCCGCCGCGTGCCAGTACCTGATCGGCCAGCTCCGTGCCCACGAGGCGGGGCAGGAAGTCGTGCACGACGATCCACTGGTAGTGCCACGTCAGTGCCAGCTT
>WNFI01423530.1_pt1 | contig 26633 bp, 31 predicted proteins | sample 5400471 | NCBI WGS metagenome assembly WNFI01 (sample SAMN13153348, study PRJNA577476) | soil metagenome | isolation source: 100 cm saprolite on Douglas fir-dominated hillslope | place: USA:California | collected 2013-09-17 | reverse complement strand
TGATCTGCTCGTGCTCACGAAAGATGCAAGCGGCAACCTCGCTGCCATGGAACTGAGTGATCTGAGCGGTGAGGAAGCGGAGCAGTTGGGCCCCATCGCCGGTGATCTGCTCCAGGTGTTCGAGCCGGATGATGTCGAAGCGGCAGCAAGCAATATCCCCACTAATAGTTCGGCTGGCCTTTTGCTGTTCGAGCATACGTGGGCCGTCGGCTTAAAGGAAGCAATTATGAATGCGGGTGGCATACCTCTTGCCGGAGGGCTGGTTGCACCAGTGGTGGTGCAACTGTTAGAGGCAGAACTCGCTGAGGCAGCGGGGCAAGAAACCACGCGGAGTGAAGCGAAAGTAAAAGCTGCCGAGTAGGACGAACTGAAGCCTGAGCTTGCAGGTACAGCCAGCAACAGGTATCACATGCACTGGAGTAGTGAAGACACTATCTCCTCAGTCGTTAGGGTCGAATCTACGCTGGGAGAGCATACCAAAGGAGAACGACAATGTTAAGAAGGCGAGTCGTGGGCCGCGCGATAGTGAGAACCGCCGCGGTGGGAGGGGTTGCCTATGCAGCGGGCCATCACGTGGCCAAGAAATCAGCGGAGCAGGAATATATGGATGCCCAGCAGAACGCACAGATTGCCGATATGCAGCAGCAGCAAGCGGCAGCAGCGCCGCCCTACTACCAGCAACCTGCTCCACCTCCACCGGTATATCAACAGCCAGCTCCACCTCCATCACAGGCTACCGCGCCGGCACCGTCTACCGGCTTGACTACTGACGCCATTGCGCAGTTAAAGCAGCTAGGGGATTTGCATGAGTCGGGGGTCCTGACCGACGCCGAGTTTGAGGCCGCGAAGCAGAAGATCCTGGGGAGCTAATAATCAGCCGGGATGGCTCGACAGCCGCTCTCGGATAAGCGGCTGTTCGTGGCACCTTTTTCCTCTCTCTCGTAGAGAGCAAGTGGTAGTGTCGGCTAGCCAAGGAATGTGCACTGGAAATAGGCCGCTCAAGCGCCAGTTTGTTTGACCCGCCAGGTACCGGATCCGTATTGTAGGCACCTTGGATGAGCAGTGTTCCGACTATTGCGTCGACATGACGATCGAGCACGAAAACGATCCGAAACGCGCTGCGCTGACGATCCTGATGGGTCGCTTGGCGGACCAATCCGCGTTGATTGGCGTCCTCACTGCGCTGCATGACATAGGCAGTCGCATACGGGTGGTCAGTTATGGCCCCTTTCGCGGGCTCAGAGGGACAATCCTTCTGGTCGATACCATTACTAGTGATCTTGAAGAGCCTTTTTGCCTCTATTTGATTGCTCTCGAAGGGGCGCACATGAAAGAACCTGTGTGGTTTGAATACGATGAGGTAGAGCCGATTTCTGAGCTGCTCTCGCATCACTACTCTACAGGCAGCATCAACAACTCCTGAAAGAGGTTCTTTCTATGACCAGGAGGGGCGCATGCATCTCATAACGAGTAAACAGATCACCAGCGGTAACTGGTGGTTGGTGGCTTTACAAGCAGTTGTTGCGATAATCTTCGGCCTGGTGATCATTGCCTGGCCCCAACTTTCACTCGCCATCTTCGTCTACCTCTTTGGCGCCTTTGTCGTGGTGTATGGGATCTTCACCATGGGTCTTGCATTCTCTAGACGCAAGGCTTCTGTGGGTTGGTGGATCATCCTCCTGGGAGGATTTTTTATCATGATCGTGGGGATAGTGACGTTTGTGTATCCACACGTAACCGCGCAGTTTCTGGCATACCTGGTGGCAATATGGGCCCTCTTGGTGGGGATTATCGAGCTTGTCCACGCCTTCTCGCCGGCCGTCTCAGTCGCCCATCGCTGGTTAGTCGCACTTGGCGGTCTCCTCTCGCTCCTGCTGGGAGTTTTTCTCTTTGTTCGTCCTGGCTCTGGCATTCTATCTCTCACCTGGCTCATCGGGGCCTTTTGCATTGTGTACGGGGTGCTGCTCCTGATCCGCGTCATGTTTCCTGGGAAAGCGGCCAGCATCTCGAGCGACGTACCTGAAGAGGGAGAACCGCAACAGTAGCGAGAAAAACACACGATACCAAGCGAAAAGGTAGAATGCGTCCCGGGTATTTTTGTCGCTCCTGGGCGCCGGGCGGGGGTACTGATACTCCACCCCCGTTGCTTACAGTTTAATAGCTTGAGGAGCGAATCACATCCTCAGAACACACCAATTTTGAGTACCGTGTGCTTCTCCCATTACATGATGTGGTTGGTCCATATAGTGTGTTTACACTACTGTGGTGACCAGAAAAGATTGAGCTTTGCGCACATACACCTGGGGGAACAAGCATCCCTTTCAGCAGCTACCAGTGTAAACGAACCGGTAAAATCCGAGCGGGTCTCATATCATCATCTGTGGAAGCGAGCAAAAAACAGTGTATTTGAGTGATGAATTTTCGTAGCCAGGTCAGTACACTAACAACGATACTGAGTGTTTTTTACGCCTGGAGGCACGTAAAAAGATAAAAACCTCCAAGAATTCGGCCAAGTTGAGTGTGCTGCCGCACACGCGTTTTCATCTATATCCTGCTACCGTCCATTGTCACTTGTATCCACTAAACAGTCACCATCTGGGCTGTAAAGCAGCTCGAGCAAAAGGAGTCAGCAATGTCAGATAAAGATGTGTTCGTCTTCATCGGTACCTATGGCAGCGTGGACGATGCACAACAAGACTACGCTGCGGTTAAGGAACTGCACAGTAGTGGCGTGATCGGCACGTACGATGCCGCTGTTGTGGCGAAAGACGCTGACGGCAAGGTGCACGTCCACAAGGACGAGATGCCTACTCGGCATGGCGCCTGGACAGGGATTGCCGCAGGCGCTGTCGTGGGAATCCTCTTTCCCCCCTCCATTATCGCCAGTGCGGCCGCCGGGGGCGTCGCGGGCGGAGTGATCGGCCACCTCTGGCACGGCATGTCGCGCGGGGACATGAAGGACCTGGGCGAGACCCTCGACGCGGGGCAGGCGGCACTGGTCGTCGTTGGTCGAGTCAAGCTGTCAGAAAAGATCGAGAAGGCCACGGCTCACGCACTCAAGAAGACCGAGAAGCAGATGAACGTAGACGGGAAGGACTTCGAGAAGGAGCTCGCGGCGGAGTCCAAAGCGGCCAAATAACCAATTCCGGCTCACGCGCCTCAACCTCCTATCTAAGATCGTTTGGAAGAAAAAGAAAGGAGGAACAGCAATGGGAATGTTACGGATCATATCAAACCGCGGGGATGAGCGCCTGCTCTGGAATGAACAGGACGCCCTGGCAGGTGATGCTGAAGCGCTGGCCGCGATTGGAGAAGCAGAACGGATCTTTGCGCGAGCGCGCGCCAGGGGCGCGACGGCTTTTCGTGTCGAAGCGGGCAAGCTGGTCGAGCGACTTGAGCAGTTCGACACCCAGGCCTCGCAGATTGTCATGGTCCCCCGCGTGGTCGGGGGATGAACGTGGAAACGCTGGCATACATTTTGGTAGGGATAATCGTGACTATTTCCCTCGTGCTGCTTGGGCGGTTCATCGTTGAAAGCTGCCTCAAATGGTCAGGCGCGAGACGACGGGCTGGTGAGCTTCTGCGCGCAGTATTTACCCGCGAACAATACCGCCAACTGATCAAGCGGGGCTACGTCGATATCCCCAGTCCCCGTGATCCGCAGTGCTTCTACCGCGTGCCACAAGCTCCCGGGCTTGTGGGGGTGATAGAAAAGGGGAGGCGAAAAGCGAGTCTCTGCCTGCAACCGCTTGAGTGGGTACCCGATGCCGATATCGTGGTCATTCACAAGCTCATGATTGAAGCAGATGAAGAAACCTATCTTCAGAAGGCAAATATTATTGTGCCGACAAGCAGCGATAGCTGGAAAGATTGAGCCCCTAGCGGCTTTACTTCATCCAGACAAAAGTCAGTCCTGCGCGTATGAGCACACCTACACCAATCCCTCAAGGGGGTACCAAATGATTCATTGCTCACACAAAAAAGGAGTACTAAATGCAACGAGATCCACAACACCTACGCAGTCAGCGCCTCCGCACTGTGAACCACCAGGGCGATGCGCTTCGCCTGGGGATGAATTGGACCGAAGAAGACCTTGCCAAGCCACAGGTACTGGTTGATAGCGCCTATGGCATGGGTCACCCGGGTACGTTCCACTTCCGGTCGCTGATTGAGGAGGTCAGCAACGGTGTCTTTGAGGCAGGTGGGAAGCCGGGCGTCTTCACAGTCAGTGATATCTGCGATGGCGTGGTCCAGGCGACAAACGGTATGAGCTATTCTCTCGTTTCTCGCGACATCATGGCAGCCATGGTTGAGATCCACGCACTAGGCCATCCACATGATGGCATGGTTCTGATCTCCGGCAATGACAAATCCGTGCCAGCGCACCTGGTCGCTATGGCTCGTTGCCACCTACCCGCCATCCACCTGCCTGGCGGCACGCAATTGAATGCACCTGATTACGTGACCTCGAATAAGATGTGGCCCATGGGCGCTGCCGTCGAGCGAGGAGAGATCCCGCGAGAGGATCTCGAGCTTGCGCAGCGCGGGGCTTGTCCGACGTGCGGCGCGTGCCAGTTTATGGGCAGCGCCAGCACCGGTCAGGTGCTGGCTGAGGCACTTGGGCTAGCGCTGCCTGGCTCAGCGCTAACTCCAGCGCCGCTGGCAAAACTCTTGCGCTATGCCCGCGCTACCGGCAAGCAGATCCTCAGACTGATCGAGGAGGATATCACTCCCCAGCGCATCTTGACACGTGAGGCCTTTGAGAACGCCATCACCCTGCACGCTGCCGTTGGCGGGTCGACGAATGCGCTGATCCATCTGCCGGCGATCGCGCGTGAGGCTGGGGTCGAGATCACCATCGACGATTTTGACCGCATCCATCGCCGTGTGCCAGTGCTGGCGAATGTGAAGACCACCGGCCGGTATCCGGTCGAGTACTTCTGGTATGCGGGCGGCGTCCCAGCCGTGATGCTCGAACTACGCGACATGCTGCACCTGGATTGCCTCACCGTTACCGGCCAGACCCTGGGAGAGAACCTGGAGGAGATTGAGCACAGCAGGTTTTTCTTCGCCGAGAGGCGCGGCTACCTGAACAACGTCAAGGTAGCCAGGGACGAGATCATTCGCCCACGTCTGGATCCTTTCGGCACGGATGGCGGCGTCGCAGTGCTGCGCGGCAACCTGGCTCCTGATGGGGCAGTGATCAAGGCTTTCTCGGTGCCCAAGGAGATGCACGTCCACGTCGGACCGGCGCGCATCTTCGAACATGAGGAGGAGGCGATCGAGGCGCTGACGAAGCGCAAGGTGACGCCGGGCGACGTGGTGGTGATCCGCTACGAAGGGCCGCGCGCCAACGGCATGCCTGAGATGTATTTCGCCTCGACGATTATCTCATCCGATGCCACCCTCAATACGACCACTGCCATTATCACCGACGGGCGCTATTCCGGTGCCATGAGGGGTCCGTGCATCGGGCATGTAACGCCAGAGGCACTGGATGGCGGTCCCATCGCCCTGGTCGAAGAAAATGACCTGATCGAGATCAACATACCCGAGCGGCGGCTGGCAATTGTTGGCGTGCAAAGCCAGCGCCTCCCCGAGGATCAAGTGGAAAGCGTGCTAGCAGAGCGCCGCCGCCACTGGACGCCGCCACCGCCGCGCCACAGCACAGGCATCCTGTCCTTATATGCCCGCGTCGCCCGCGGCTCGTCCGATGGAGCGTCCATCACCTAGAGCCGGACTGAAAGCTCTGATGTCACATAGTGAGAGGCTACATACATGGCCGCCACCGGCGGAGAGGCGGCATCGGCCTCAAGAGAGTGGGAGCGCATCCCCTTACGAAAAACGAGAGGCACTTTATGCAGGAGAACGAGAATCAGACAGTTGTCATTGCTGATTACGACTATGGCAATGTCGATATCGAGCGGGCGATCGTAGAGGGCGCGGGCTTCAAGCTGGTCGCCGCTCAGTGCAAGGGCCAGGACGATGTGATCGACATAGCCCGAGACGCACACGCCATCATCGCACAGTATGCACACGTGGGCGCGAAGGCGATCGATGCCTTGACGCGCTGCCGGGTCATCGCTCGCTACGGCACCGGTGTTGACATTGTGGATGTTGACGCGGCCACCCGGCGCAACATCCTGGTCACCAACGTCCCAAATGACTGGTGCGAGAACGAGGTAGCGGATCACGCAATGGCACTTCTGCTCGCCGTTGCGCGGAAGCTCCGCGACTACGACCGGGCGACCCGCGCCGGGGTCTGGCGCTGGCAGTCCGGTCAGCCAATATACCGTTTGCGAGGACGCATCCTGGGGTTGTTGTCGTTCGGAGCCATCGCGCAGGCGATTGCGGCCAGGGCAGCCGGGTTCGGCATGCGCGTCATTGCCAACGACCCGTACATGGCGGCCGCAGACATCGCGGCGCATGGCGTCACACCAGTCTCGTTCGATGCGTTGATCGAGCAGGCGGACTACCTGGTGATCCAGGCACCGCTTACCTCAGAAACACAAAATCTCATAGGCGAGGCCCAACTCCATCGCATGAAGCCGAGCGCCGTCCTCATCAATACCGCCCGCGGACCGATCATCAATGACGGTGCCCTCTACCGAGCATTGAAAGAAGGCTGGATCGCTGGCGCCGGTCTGGACGACATCGCGGAGGAACCTGCAAAGCAGCACGACTGGAAACCAACGAATCCGCTTTTCGGCCTGGACAATGTGATCATCACGCCGCACGCAGCTTACTACTCTGAAGAGGCGATCCGTACTGTACGCGACTTTGCCGCGCAGGAAGTGGTGCGGGTGCTCACCGGGAAGCCTCCGCTCTCGCCGGTCAACGCAGTCCAACTCGCCAACGCCAATCCAACGGGATCGGCCTGAAAGGAGAAAGACCATGGCAAAAACCTTGGAGGCGCTTGGCCAGATTGGCTTAGTGCCGGTGATTACAATCGACAGGCCCCAGGATGCAGTACCGCTTGCCCGCGCACTCCTGGATGGTGACGTCGGCTGCGCCGAGATCACGTTGCGCACCTCATCTGCGGAAGAGGCGATACACAGGATACGTAGCGAATGCCACGAGATGTTGATCGGGGCGGGTACTGTGCTGACGGTGCAGCAGGTAGAGCAAGCCGTTCGAGCGGGCGCACAGTACATCGTCTCTCCGGGCTTTGACGCCTCCATAGTGGACTGGTGCCAGGAACACAACGTGCCAGTCCTTCCCGGCGTCGCCACCCCGACGGAGATCAACATGGCACTGGCGAGAGGGTTGAAGCTGCTCAAGTTCTTTCCCGCCGAGGAACTCGGTGGGGTGCGCATGCTCAAGGCGCTGTACGCACCCTTTGCAGAGGTGAGATTCATCCCAACTGGCGGAATCGCTTCGCACAATCTTGCCCAGTATCTCGCCTTGTCAAACGTCGTCGCGTGCGGGGGCAGCTGGATGGCGACCGAGAGCATGATCTCCGAGCGCAAGCTTGATGAGATAGCGCGCGTGTCCGGTGAAGCACGGGCCATCGTCCGCCGGGTGCGCGGAGAACGTGAGGTAAACCGATGACCAGAGTCGTCACCCTGGGCGAAACCATGTTGCGCCTGAAAGTGCCGCAATTCGAGCGCTTGTTCCAATCACCACGCTTGGAAGCCACCTTCGGGGGCGGCGAAGCCAACGTGGCCGCCTCACTGGCCCTCTTCGGACTGGATGCGGCACTCGTGACGGTGCTGCCCAAGAACCAAATTGGCGAGGCAGCTCTTGCGGAGTTGCGGCGGCATAACGTGGATACCTCACATATCGTGCGTGGTGGGGAGCGATTGGGAATCTACTTTCTCGAAACCGGAACGAACCAGCGCCCCTCGGTCGTCATCTATGACCGCAGTCACTCCGGCATGACACAGGCGCGTCCAGGCACCTTCGATTGGGAAACCATCCTTGACGGTGTACACTGGTTTCATATCAGTGGCATTACGCCAGCACTGAGCCAGAGCACAGCCGACCTCTCCCTACAGGCGGTACAGGTGGCCAGGGAGCGAGGAGTGACCGTCTCGTGTGATTATAACTACCGGGGAAAGCTTTGGAAGTACGGCAAGAAAGCCCCTGACGTGATGCGCGAACTGGTCCGCCACATCGATGTAGGGATCGCCAACGAAGAAGATTGTCAGCTTTCTTTGGGCATCACCGTCGAGAACGAAGCGGATGAGCAGCAGGTCATGCTGGGAGAGTTAAAGCTTGCCCGCTACGAAGCGCTTTGTGAGAAGATGTTTGAGGTCTTTCCGCACCTGAAGTACCAGGCCATAACCCTGCGGGAGAGCCATAGTGCTAGCCACAACGGGTGGTCAGCGTGCCTCTCCAACAGTCGGGAGTTTTTTGCAAGCACCAAATACGATGTGACCCAGATCGTGGACCGGGTCGGTGCTGGTGACTCGTTTGCCGCCGGGTTGATTTACGGCCTGGCGAGGGGCATGGGAGATGAAGAGGCGCTGAACTTCGCGGTAGCGGCCTCTGCTCTGAAGCACACGATTCCAGGCGACCTGAATCTGGTGACCCTCGCCGAGGTGCAGCACCTTGTGAGCGGCGATGCAACCGGGCGCGTGCAGAGGTAAGGGGATGGCAGTACAGTTCGCTTACCTTTGACTTTATCTTCAATGAACATAGGGCGACAATCATAATAATGAGAACGTTGCAAGAGGGCAGACGAAATAGGCATTGAATGAAAGGACGAACGAACATGGCACTGATACTCTATCCCGATGGGACAAGCAAGGAAGTTCACCCTGCCAACGGCGATTACTTCGAGTATGAAGAGTTGATGCAGATCGTTGAAGGCATGATTCAGATGATCCCTCTCCCTGATGGGCGCATCATGACGCTCAATGCGGAAGGCAGACCTGATGCGCAAGCCGGAAGTGCTGGCCTCCCTCGCAATGAGCAAGCTACCGCGTTAGCTGGGTTCCCCTCCAATGAGGGCCCTCTAGCCGCACTGCGAGGGCTGGGAGTTGAACCGCCCTCCTACGCTGTTGGACCTAGCGATCTGGCATATATCCCAGGTACGGTGCTGGTATCCACCAAGCATGAAGTATCGTGGACGGAATGAAAGGATGAAACGAACAGGGCTACAAGCCCAGGGTTTCCGAAAAAGGAGTTTCTGATGATGTCTGCTAGGGGACTCATTTCGCGGAATGCGAAATGGCAATCTCTCTTTGGCAGTTAGGAAATGCCCTCGAGCCTCTCAAAGGGATTCTCGGCATCCTTTAGCAGCACATATCAAAAAATGCCGGTCAGCCCCAAGATCAGCAACAACATGCCAAAAACACCCATCACCACTCCATTGACTTTACGTTGATTGTGGATCAACCACGTCCTCATTGATTTCATGGCGCTATCACGGTGCTTACCCATCACCAGGAACACGACGATGGGAAGCAGCATCGGCCATATCATAAGTAGGGCGAGCACGAACAAGGAGATGATGTTTTCGGTGGTTGACAGTTTGGCTTCCGCAATGAGTGCTGCCCCCGCGAGTACGAGTAGCATAAAGCGCGGTTGTATCAACGACAAGCCAACGGCCACCGCAAACAACTTAACTGGTCCCAACTGGTCTAAAAGAGTCAAGATCTTTGGAGGAGGAGCATCTGGATCATCCTCGCCAAAGACGTTGCGCACGGCGAGGATGAGTAACAGCAAACCGAAGATCAAAAAGATGACCTCCGGAATTGTGCTGTTTCCTCCTAAGTTACTCGAAGAAATATGTCCGGCCAGAGTAAGTGACACCAGACCCCAAAGCACATACAAAATGTATTTGCCCAGGACAAACATGAATGCCTTGACCAAGCCTCGGTCTTCACTCAGAAGGAGGACGACCATGCCCATCATCGTAGGGGCGATGGTACCGAGGGCAAGCGGCAGGATTTGAAGTAAAGCAGTACCCATGTTTTCGACTCTCCACTGAGGTCTTGCGTTTCCAATCAATCGTTGTACAACAACCAGGGCATAGTTACGAAGGCATGTAATTTTTCAATGAATTTGCCCAAACTCTGACTGCGTAATGTCATCAAGTTATGGCTCGGGATACCTATGCAAATCCTGCCGATTTTGTACAAAAATGCATTGGGGACATGACCCGGGACTATAGCTAATAATGCCTAAACCTTTATTTTTATACACCCTGCCGCCTTATACGTCAACTCTTTACTTCCTCTGGTGCTTCTGGAGTGTATGAATGACTCTACTGGGAAATTTTGTATGGACAAGTGGACAAGGCAAGGAGAAGAGGGGCAGAATCTTGGACGCTCGCCCCGGCTCAAGCGTCCTCTGTCCCCTTTTGCCCGTCCGCGGTGTTTTCGGCACCACGCTCTCCACCAACCCTTGCTCCTCGAGTGCTCGCACATGGCGATAGACCGTGGCACGGCTCGCCCAACAAGCGACACCGACCACCAGGTCATCGGCGCATTGCAGTGGATAGTGCAGGAGCCAGTGGAGGATCCGCCACTCAATCTCCGCAAGCAAGGCACTTCTCTCCGCCAGCGCCCCTGTCGTGTTTGAGCGCCCTCTTCGGCGCCTCTCAAGCGGGGATTCAAGCATCGGCGGTCCTTTCCTCATGTTCTTGTACGCCAGGTGTCGTGCTCTCCTCATCCGCCCGATACATCAGGTGGGTGCGTGGCGCGGCCGGTGCCTCCTGCGGCTTGTTGCGGCTGCTCCCGCCGCGTTTCTTGTGGCGTCGTGCGCTGTCCATCTCTTTTTCTGCATCGTAGCTGCTTGTTACGCTTCCCTCTTCTTCTCTCCTGGTCAAGGTTCGCTGCTTGACCGGCGAGGCACTGTGCTGGCGTGTCTGCGTCTTTCGAATGAAGTCGTCCACCACCCCGGCAGAAGCAGCAATGGCGGGCGCTACCACCTGTGCCGTTAAAAACTGCCCTTTGAGGTTCACATCCATCACGAAGTCCCACTCCTCCTCGGTAAGTTCCTCAAAGCCAGACATCCTGACGAGGCCGGCGTTGTTGACCAGGTAGGAGAGTGAACCGAAGGAATCAAGGGCGAGGGCTACTGCCCTCTCAATACTTTTCCGGTCACGGACATCTCCCTCGGACGCGATAGCGTTCCCTCCTCGTTGCCGGATCAAGACCGCCGTCTCCTCAGCAGTTTGTGCGTTACGGTCAAAACAGAGAAGGGCTGCTCCCTCGGAAGCCAGTCGCAAAGAGGTAGCGCGGCCAATGCCAGAACCTGCTCCCGTGACGAAAGTACTCTTGTGTAAGAATCTCATGGATGCTTCTCCTGAATTTCCAGAATGGTATAGAGATCACGGCGAGTCGTCTCGATATGCGTCGCCATCGCCTGCTCTGCTTTTGCCGGGTTCGCGTCGGCGATTGCCGCCAGTATGCGCTCGTGTTCTTCTATCGTGTGATCGAGCATGACCTGAAAGTCGAGAGCGTCTACGGGGAGAAACATCGCTGCGCGTCCATCCTCGACCGCCTGGCGCAGGAAAGGGTTCCGAGTAGCATCGGCGATAGTCAGATGAAAGACCGAATCTGCGCGTCGAAACTGTGGGAGGTTCTGATAGTGCTGCATATCGTCGAGCGTTTGCGTCAGGATGGTAAGATGTTCGTCACTCCGTCTCAGGGCGGCGAGGCGGGCTGAAGCGCTCTCGTTCGCCAGACGATAATCAAGGATATTCAAGAATCGCTCAAGTTGTTCGCGCAGGAGTTCTCGCAAACGAGCCGGTGAATGATGCTGAGCCAATATGACTGGACCGCCACCCGCTCCGCTCTGACTTTCGATGTAGCCTTTGCCTTCGAGGACACGGAGAGCTTCACGGACAGTGACCCGGGAAACGACCAGTTGTTGGGCAAGGATGCGCTCGGAGGGCAACCGATCTCCAGGCAATCGGAGCGTATTCCCTCAAAAAACATGACGAGTTGCAGTTTGAAGAACACCACCGGATCAACAGAGGGACGCCCCTTGCTGGCATAGGTCTCTTGCACAAACTGCCGGACGAACGACAAATCGAGTGTTCGCTCCAGATGCCGATAAAAATGGTCCGCTGGTACTAACTCTTCATAAAGAAACATTGATGAGCGGGGCAAAGTGCCGCTCTTGCTTCCCATCATGATGGTAGCCTTTTCCCTCTGCACAACAACACCTTACGCTATTACTTACCACCCTCTCTTCCGTTGTGCAACACGCTGCTCCCAAATGGGTTGGGAGTGGTGAAAAATAAAAGAAAAGAACTTGACACTGCGCAGGATGATATGATATACCCCTGAAAGGAAAAAAGGTCTGAGAAAGAGCTTCGAGCTATACGACTCCGTTCTGGCACTGGCAAAGGAGGAGATAAGACGAAAAACGTACCCCCTGAGGCCGCATCTCTAAAGAAGAGTAGCCTACTCAAGCGAATTTGGGAAACCGAAAGCTATGCCCTTGTGCTTGTGCTGACCCTGATTATTTTCGTGCTCCAAGAAGCCGCTCCCAATAATCCATTGACACGTGGAGTAACCATCGGCCTCCTTGGGGCCATGCTCCTCATTGCACTCAGAGCCGTTCGCATGCCTGTCTGGGTCTTGCTCGCCACGCTTCTCCTGAATGCGGTCGCGCTGACCTTATCCCTCGCTCTGAGCAGCGAAGACCAGCCGCTCTTGATACCCAGGTTCATCGGAGCTGTCCTGCTGGCACTCGTAGCATTCGCTGTCGTCTTGAGAATTCTTAGACAACCCACCGTTACTGTGGAGACGATCTATGGCGCCCTCAGTGTCTATCTCCTCATCGGCCTGTTCTTCGCCTTCACTGATTCAGTCGTTGGCAGCTTTACACCCTTTTTCGTCGCCGCTGGCAATTACACCTTGAAGGATTACCTCTACTTTAGTTTCGTCACGCTTACCACGCTGGGCTTTGGTGATCTGGTGCCCAAGGGAGATCTGTCGCGCACACTGGTCATGATCGAGGCCATGCTTGGGCAAGTGTACCTCGTGACGGTTGTAGCCCTGCTTGTCAGCAACTATACCAGGCGATCACCCCTCCCTCCCTCTGAATGAATGCTGTACTGGCTATGTGCGCCTTATGAGAGACTCCCAAGAATTGTTCTTCGTAAAACACTACAATAGGCTTTTTCAACAGGCTGAGACCATTACGCGACATTTGTCAAAGTCTCACATCTGAGAAAATTGTTCACTCTCAACCTAATGGATTTGCTGGGAAAGTAAAGCCAGACAGTGCAGGAAAGATGCTCTATCTATCAGCTCCTTTTGATCAAGCTGAAATTAATAGTTTGGTCGTTAAGCATGTGCAGAATTATCCGATCGCTTACAACCAGCTAGACAACTTGAGATGGATAGGTTTTTCAAAGTGGGGTCAAGGACTTAAAGCTCAAGAGCTGAATTTGTACTTCGGTAGCGTCTTGTCATAGTCACTCGTGCAGCTTGCAACTGCAATATTGAAAGGACTTATGACCTGTATTGGCTACTTCGCACGTCTGTTCCAAAAACAGGACGGGAGAACAGCTTCTGTCATACTACAACCATCTACAACTCGCGGCAAGCTTATGCCTCCTTTTTGAACTTACGGCAATTATATGAGGGTAGAGGCCGCAAAATCTCCTATTTTTCGTTTCCGACTTCGTGCTTAAAAGATGTCTTTTGCGGCAAGATAATGAGTTCAGAGGTGGCAAAGTTACGAGTAAAATCGCAGATGTCTTCCACCCGCTCCACAAGCCAATCGAATTTCTACCCTCATCCACGGAGATCCACAGTTGTCCACCGGTTTTGCTGTCAAAGATAATTGAAAAATGCAGGGTGTGAGCTGTCTCCGAGGGCCTGCGAACGAAGAAAAAGAGCCGCAATCTTTGTTGGTTGCAGCTCTTTCTCTTTTCGTGTATAACTCATCGCTCATAGGAGGAATGATTGCTGAGGATGATTACAAAGACAATGATGGGGTAGAAGATTGAATGAAGTTTCGCGACAGCCTGCTTGGAAGGCAGGTGGTTGCAAAATCACCACTTGCTTGTCACAACCAGCCTTCGCAGGCTGATTGAGCAGTGCTTCCTCGTTGTCACGCACGCCAGAGAAAAGTTGTCACATGCGTTTTTCGTGCAACTTGGCAAAAGTTTTCGCTTTGCCACGAAGGCAGGTACTCACGAAGTTTCGCACTCATCAGCATTATACCCGCTTCTTTGAGAAAAGGCAAAATGCCATAAGGACTCTTTTTCTCAAAGCAGTTGGCAACCAGAGCTGAATCCGCTGCATGGTGCAGAGATGGTCGCCTTCCCTCTTCATCAGAACCCGCTCATCCTTGAGAGATGCTCGCTTCTGGCTGTTGCAAAGGTCGCAACACGTCGATGACAATAAGCACTGCGAGAACGCATAGGGGGAAGACCAGAGCCCAGAGTGCCAGGCGCAGCTCGAGAGCGCTTCCGCAGATGGCTCCGACAAGATACGATCCCCAGACGCCAGCCAGCAGGAGGAGGCGCCGAAACGAGGCTTGCTGCATCGATGTGCGCACGATCTCTCGCCTCTGCCGTTCTATGGACTGCTGGCGCCACCAGGACAGGTACTGCGTCAGGGCCTGCGCCCAATCACTGAGCACCCCGGTCACAAAGGTGGTCCGCACGCTCTGACCGCCCGCCCGTCGGACCGTCGCTGTCTGGAGCCCCATGGCCAGGGTCAGCAGCACGACACACACATAAAAGATCCCGGATGAGGGAGGAATGACACCACCTTGCAACGCGTGGGTGCCCAGCAGCAGCAACGCCAGCAGGCACACCGCTTCCAGGCCAAAGATGACGGCAAAGGGCGAGCGCATCCCCCTGCGCCGCACCTGCGTGAGCACGAGAAAGCCCAGCAGGTTGCCCAGGAAGAAGACGAGGATGGGCAAGCCGCGCTGTACTACGGCCGGCCACGCCATGCGCCCAAGGGCCACGCCCATCGCCATACTATTGCCACTCATAAAGGAGGCCCCCAATTGCTCGAGGACGAGGAAGCCAATCGCATCGCTGAAGGCCGCGGCCCAGGCCAGCAGCTGCGCTGCCCAGCCTTGCTCGCCTGCCAGGGAAGGGGCGATTCCTTGCGGTCGTCCTGCTACATCAGAGGGATACGTTGCGATGCGTTGCATGGTTTCCTCTCCTTACTTTGACGACTTGAATAGAGCCATCGATACGTTGAGCGAATTGCTGGAAGGCTACACCTTCTCCTTGTTTTCAGCCCTCATGACCTCCCGGCCCAGGGTGGCCAGCAGCGTGACCAGCACGCCGGCGATCAGGATGGCGCCTGATGCGCCACGAAGCGGTGTCAGTGCAGTCAGAGAGTCGATCAGGGCGAGGATGACCATCGTGAGGGTCACACCAAGCAGGATCACCAGGTCGCCGACGAAAAAACGGTAGACGGCCAGGATGACTTTCAACATGCTATTCATACTCGCACCTCCTCTTCTTGCGAGAGCATCATGGCCTGCGCTCTCGCCCGGGCCCTCGTCTCACGGGGTTTGCGCTGCGTGATGACGGCGATCAGCACTGCCGAAGCGAGCAGGTAGAGGGCCGCCAGGATGAGCAGAAACAGGTCGGAGAGGGGCCAGCTGATGCCGAAGCTCTCGCCCGCCCAGAACGTCCCAAAGGTGGTGAGCATGATGCCAACCACAAACTTCAAGGTGTTCTCTGGGATGCGCTTGAGGGGCGCCTGCACCAGAACACCAACCCCGATCACCAGCAGACCTGCCCCCGCCGCACTCAGAGCAGCGGTGCCAATGCCGCCTGCCCCGCTGCCACCAAAGGAAATGACGATGAAGGCCACTTCCAGTCCTTCCAGCAGCACACCTTTGTAGGAGAGCAGTACCCCGAACGGAGCGAGGCCGCTCTTGACGGATTCCCCTCGTGCGTGTGCCTCGGCCACTCGGGCCTGGTAAATGGCCTCTTCGTCGTGCAGGAGCTTGAGCCCGCCGAAGCGTTGAATGGCATTTTTGAGCCATTTGAGGCCAAACAATAACAGCAAGAAACCGATCACGAAGCGTAAGACATCCAGTGGGATCAACGTGACTAAGGCGACACCTAGAGTGCCGACGATCACCGCCAGCGTCGCAACGGCGGCCAGCGCTCCCACAATTGCACTGCGCCAGTTGGTGGTAATCCTGGCCACTAGCACCAGGGTAAACGCCTCCACAAATTCAACTGCTGAGGCGAGAAATGCGGCAATGACAATCGCCCATTGCATCTCTTATTTCCTCCTATTCTCTGCAAAATTCGGGCTCGCCTGTGTACGTACACAGGCGAGCGGTTCGTTTCAGCCCTGCTGAATGATTTGCGGCAGGATAGTCTTGACGCGATTGATGGGGATGGCGAAGCCGACGCCGTTGGCCGGCGTGTTGAACTCGGGATCGATGGCCGTCAGCGTCGGGATGCCGACCACGTTGCCTCGCAAGTCCACCAGCGCTCCTCCGCTGTTGCCCGGGTTAATCGGCGCATCGGTTTGAATCGCACTCTGGATGGTGGGCGCGCCTTGCCCCTCGGAGACGGTGCGTTTCAGGGCGCTCACGATGCCGTTGGTGACCGTCTGCGTAATGCCCAGAGGATTCCCGATGACCAGCACCTGCTGCCCCACCTGCAACTGTGTCGAGTCTCCCCGGGTCGCCACCGTTAACCCTCCCTGTGGCACCGCAATCTTGAGCACGGCCAGGTCATAGTTCGGGTCTGCCCCTGCGAGCTGTGCCACTTCCTTGGTCCCGTTGGAGAGGATCACCTGGATCGAGAGTTCTCCGCTGACCACATGGTTGTTGGTGACAATGTAGCCCCGACTATCCACGATCACCCCGGAGCCAATCGCTGCCTCGTTGTTTGGCAGGATGACATACACCTCCACGATCGACGGCTTCACCTTCGCCGCCACGCTTTCCATCTGCGACTGAAGCGTGGTGGCATTCGACGGAGCAGCCGGCGAGGAAGTACTACTTTTCGTGCCGGCGTAGACCCATCCGGCGAAGCCCCCAATGACGAAGACCACGAGCAACAGCAGGATCAAGCCGATGATCGCTCCGGTCCGAACACCACTCCGGCCTTGTTGCGGTTGCTCCCTGGGTAGCCCTGGAGGAGTCTGGAAGTGCTGCTCCAGCCCATCCTGAGAAGGCGAGAGTAATGCATTTTGACTATTAGTTTGACTGTTTAGCTCGAACATAGTGTTCTGTCTCCTTTACTGAATGGGCAGGTGCTCCTCTTGGGAGACACCAGCCAGTTGCTCCATAAACTTGATCAGGATGGAAAAATCCTCATCCATCCCCTTCGCCAAAGCGGCGGTATACATCTGTTGAGCCGCTGCAGTGGCTGGCATGGGCACCGAGACCTCATCGGCTTCGCTCAGGATCAGGCGCAAGTCCTTGTGCTGGAGCGAGAGGGCAAACTGCGTGGGATACCGCTCGCGCCTCACATTGTCCAGCTTGGCCTTCTGACCGGCGGTGAGCACAGCCGTCTGTCCCAGCACGTCGAGGAGGACCTCTTTTTCCAGGCCCGCCTTTTCCCCCAGCGCGATCCCTTCGGCCAGGGCTTGCATCCCCAGGCCAAGTAGCGTGTTGACCACCAGCTTCATGGTGGTGCCCATGCCGCTCTGACCCATATAGAAGCTGCTCTGTCCCAGGATTCCCAGGATGGGCTGGCAGCGTTCGTAGGTCTCGTGCTCGCCCCCAACGAAGATCAGCAGGCTACCCTGTTCCACCTGGGGCACGCTTCCTGAGACGGCCGCATCGAGCATCGCCACACCCTTTGCTCTGGCCTTCTGGAAGAGACGGTGTGAGGTGTGTGGGGATACGGTGCTCATGTCGATGATGACCGAGCCCGCACGCGTGCCGGCAAGTACGCCGTTCGTGTCAAACATGACTTCTTCCAGCGCGGCATCATCGGTCACGATCGAAATGACCACCTCGCTGTGCGCGGCTGCTGCTTTGGGCGTCTCGGCAACGGTCGCCCCTGCAATGGCCTGCGCTTTCTCCCTCGTGCGATCATAGACGGTCAGCGGATAGCCGGCCTGGATCAGCCGGGAGGCCATGTGGCTCCCCATATGGCCCATGCCGATGAAGCCGATGGCTGGTTTGGATGGTTCTTGTTGAGTCATGATTCTGTTCTCCTTTCATAGATAGTCTTCTATACAGCTCTGTTAGCTCGTCTGTTAGCTCGCATGGACCCACACTGGATCCGTCCTCGAAAGCAGTCGTGTCGCTGCTGTGATCACCGCCATGACAATGAGGGCCAGCACAAGCGGAAAGACGATGGCCGCGTGAAAGACGAGCAGGCTCCCGACCAGAGCACCCACGAACATCGCCAGTACTGCAATCAAGCGGCGGCCTGCTTTCGATCCATTTCCTCCTACGAGACGAGTGTCTGCCGCCATGCCGACAATGGTCAAGGTGAGGACGGTCGTCGTCAGGTCGGGCACCGCGAGTTTGCGAGCGGTGGCGTTCTGGAGCCCCATCGCGAAGCCCAGGACGATGATAAGACCATAACTGATGCCTGGCGATACCGGATTGCCAGCAAGCGCGGCCAGAACGACCGCGGCAGTCAGCAAGAGTGCTTGCAGCGCAGCGGCGACGCTGAGCAGGTGTCCCCGGTGCTGGCCCAGGCGCGACCCAAGCAGCCCTCCGCCCAATGAGCCGAGCACAAAGGCACCTAAGGCCACGAGAGAGGCCAGGATTGAGAAACCCGGTGCGCCGGCCAGAGCAAACGCCAGGAACACGACATTGCCGGTCATGTTGGCGACGAAGACGTGGCCGAGCACCAGGTAGCTAAACGCATCGACCAGGCCAGTGACGAGCGTCATGCCGACCAGCAGTGGAGGCAACGGGCCGTGCTTGACTTCTCCATGCGGAGCGAGCGTCTGGCGAGCATCCGTGAAGAAGGTACTCATATGAACACCTCCGCTCGTATCTGACCAGGTTGATGTCTTTCAGGCCCATGCTCTGCCGAATTCCGACGAGCATCTTGCCATTGTTCTGATTGGCAATGATGATTCTGATCTTTCGTGGAGTGTTGCATTTTCTGAACGCTTTGGACGCTACTTGCGCTAAACAGGGAGTGATCCAGGTAGACCAGATACAGGCGCAGTCCTATCGCGACGATCAGTGCATACCCGAGATAGACCATGATCCCTTGGACGATATTCCTGGTGACGAGAGTCCAGCTGACGACAGTCAGGTTGAGCAGGAGCATCGGAATGACATACATCTTCAGAAAGGTGGGGCCCTTCTCAGGCTGACACGCCCGGCGCTTTGGAGAGGGGGAGGCTGCACTGTAAAGCGGAGCAGCAGGACCTTCCTTCCTCCAGGACGGCTTCGCCCAGAGTTGCGGCGACCTGTTTTCGTTCTGTCTGATCATGATTCTTCTCCGTGTCACCTATTGGATCATCAAGGGCAATGTTGATACACCCGAGTCCCGCATGGAATGTCGACTACATGCCTTCAGGAGCCGGTCCCCCGATGGGCATCGCCTCGCGCATGATGCGCTCGATCTCCTGCAGCGTGGCTTGTGCGAGGTGCATCTCGCCTGCCTGGGCGCTTTGTTCGAGCTGGTGGGGATTGCGTGCGCCGATGATGGCCACATCGATGCCTGGCTGGGCCAGCACCCATGCAATCGCCAGTTGCGCCACGCTCATGCCTTCATGCTCCGCCAGGCGCTTCAAGTGTTCCACGACTGCCAGATTGCGCTGAAAGCTCTCGCCGTGGAAGATCGGGCTCTTGCTGCGCCAGTCGTCGGCGGCGAAGGTCGTCTGTGGCGTGAAGGCACCGGCCAGCAGTCCATGCGCCAGCGCGCCGTAGACGAGCACGCCGATCCCATGCTGGCGGGTATAGGGTAAGATCGCTTGCTCGATCTCGCGCCGGAAGAGACTGTAGGGGGGCTGTAAGCTATCCAACTTCCTGGCTCGCTCAAAGGCTTGCATTCGTTCGGCGTTGTAGTTGGAGACGCCCACGTAGCGAATTTTGCCTTCGCGGACAAGTTGATCCAGGGCGCCAGCTGTTTCTTCGATGGGCGTGTTGGGATCGGGCCAGTGCACCTGGTACAGATCGATGTAGTCGACGCCAAGATTGACCAGGCTCTGCTCCACCCCCTGACGCAACCACCGTGGACTGGCGTCGCGCAGGAGCTTCTCTCCTTCCACGCGCAATCCGCCCTTCGTCGCGATAACAATCTCTTCTCGCAGATCCCGCCTCAAGTAGGGCCGGAGGGCTTCACCGAGCAGGCGCTCGGCCAGGCCAAAGCCGTAGGCTTGTGCGGTATCAAAGAAGTTGATACCCAGTTCGAGCGCTTTCTGGACGCTCGCTTTGCCTGCCTCCCACTGCGCACTCTCGACGCGGCCCCAGTCGCCACCGAACTGCCAGGTGCCGTAGCTGATCCTGGAGACGTGGAGGCCTGTTCGACCAAACTGCGTGTATTCCATCGGATTTCCTCCTTCTTGTATCTGCTCACGCATTCGTTTTACTTTCTACGAGGCAGTATAGCCTGCGCTGTGAGCGAAGTCGTCCTACCAGGGTAGGATTGTAGCTCGTTTCACTCGTACTACTTTGGTGGGACAGATCTGCAGAATCTCGCATGCCAGGCTATCCTACTCTGGTAGATCTCAATGCTCATGCCATACTGATCTTTTTTAAGGGGATGGTGAAGCCTCGAAGTCGCGCGGGTATTACTGGGGGCATCAGGTAGGGCTGTGCCGGTCTTTATCGTTGCGCTGATTTTCGACAACGCGTGACGATGCTGGACTTATGCTTCATCTGAGAGCAAGCCGAGGGTGCGAGCCCGCGCCACCGCTTGCACGCGGTTATTCACACCGAGTTTCTCGAAGATGTGGGTCACATGACGCTTGACGGTCACGACGGCAATCACCAGCCGATCTGCAATCTCCTGGTTCGAGTCGCCTTGCGCGATTAACTGGAGTACGTCCAGTTCGCGTTCGCTTAAGGGGTCGATGAGCGCTTGCTCCAGCAGGCGTCCTCCAGGCAGGATCGACCCTGGAGGATGAGAGTGGTGCATTACCCTCTCGGATGAGAAAGCGGCCAGCAGCGCATCCAGATAGGGCGTTGGCCCTTGTATCCGTTGCTGGTCACGCAGCCGGGAGAGCAAGGTGGCCAGCGCGGGGCCTTCGTCTACAAAGATACGCATATAGCCCTCGGGTTCAGCGAGATGCACTGCCTGGCTCAAGACGGTCAAGGCCACCTGTTCTTCGTTGTGCATGGAATGGGCCAGGGACTGCAAGACCTTCATCTCGATCACATGGCTCCAGCGCTCCTGCTGCTCAGCCCTGCCCAGCAGGGGGCCCAGGAGTGCGAGCGCTTCGGCAGGCATCTGCTGGGCGAGCAACATGCGGGCCCGTGCTACCTCCTCGCGTTCATGGGCCAGTGGCGCATGAACAGCAGAGTCTCCACTGCCCGGTTGCTCAATTTCCCGCAGCCAGTTCCTGGCGCGTTCCTGCTCTCCAGTTGCCAACCAGAACTGCATCCAATGCACGATGAGGTAGGCATCGCGCCGGTACAGGCTGTGGCTTACCTGGAGCGCCTCTGCTTGTTGGAAGGCCAGGCGGGCGGCATCCACCTCTCCTCGGGTCATGTAGATACGCATTAGGATGGTGTAGCCGAAAAATAAGGCCACCAATGTTTCCGTCTGCTCACTCAGCCGGACGCCCTGTAAGGCTAGTTCCAGCGCCTCGTCCAGCCGGTTCCACTCACGCAAGGCATCTGCGTGGTATATAGACACCCGGCTCAGCATGGCGTGTGGGAGTCCGGCCGGGGTGGTTCCCAGCAGCGTTGCTTGCTGGGCGAACTGTACCGCCTCGTGGAGCTTTCCATGCAAGAGCAAGCCATAGGCGGTTCTCCCCAGATAAATAATAGTGGAAGCCGTGTCCCCTGCGGCCTGGGCCAGCATAGCGGCCTCCTTCGTACTCTGGATGGCTGCCACGATGTCACCGGAGGAATGATGTGCCAGAGACGCGGCATAGGCGACTTCTGCTCTGGCTTCGAGATTCTCCTGGGAGAGGTGGGCCAGGGCCTGCTGACAGAAAGCCAGCGTGGCATCCCTCTGGCCGAGATAGTAGCCGGTCATGATGGCACGTTGGGCGGCGATTTCTCCCAGGAGATTCTCTCGTTCGTCTTGCGTGGATGGAAGCGATACTCCTGCTTCGCTCGTCTCATCTGTCGACACAAGGGAAGTGCCTCGCAAAGGGATTTCGGCATCGTCCAGCCAGCGTCGCATCGTGGGGTAAGAGGAAACCATGAATACCGTCTTGGCAGAGGCCAGACACAGACGAGGCCGCGAGCGGACGACGGAAGCCGGGAGCTGCTCCAGCCAGCGTCGAAGCCTCGCATGGTCACTGTTGCCCCAGATACGTGGATACACTTGCTCGAGCAAGTCGGCAGCCCATGACCACTCCTGAGCGGTGATGGCATGGGAGAGCGCCTCGTGCAGGCGTCCAGCCCGCGCATACCATCGACCGGCTCGGGAATGCAAGCCGGGTACCATGAGTGGCTGCGTGTGCTCCAGGCGATGACGCAGTGCTTCGGCAAAGAGGGCGTGGTAGCGATACCACTGACGTTGCCCATCCAGCGAGACGAGAAATAAATTGGCGCGTTCCAACTGCTCCAGGATCTGCTGACTCCCGTTCTGCTCGAGGACGGCGTCACACAGAGGAGCCGAGAGCTGTGTGAGGACTGAGGTCGAGAGCAGGAACATTTGCACAGCTGCGCTCTGTCGCCCGAACACCTCCTCGATCAGGTAATCGAAGATGAAGCGCTGGCTACCGCTCACCTTCCCCAGCAAGTCGCCAGATGCGCCTCGTCCTTGCAGTGAGAGGGCCACTAATTGCAAGCCAACCAGCCAGCCTTCAGTACGACTCGCCACGCGCTCGACCACATCTTCAGAAAGCGGGATGCTCGCTCTCTGCTTGAGGAAGCTGACCACTTCCTCTGGAGTACAGCGTAAGTCATCGGTGCGCAGTTCGAGCAGGTGTCCGCGCGCCCGCAGCAGCGAGAGCGGAAGCGGAGGGTCGGCACGAGTTGCCAGGAGCAGATGCAGTTGCGGAGGTAGATGCTCCAGCAGGAAGGTGAGCGTGGTGTGGATCGCCTGCTCGGTGAGCAGGTGATGGTCATCCAGGATCAGGAGGAACTGCTCAGGTTGCTCGGCAAGGCGGTTGATGAGCGCCTGCAGGATGGAACGTAACGGGGGAGCCTGTTGGGTGTCCAGGTAGGCGACCAGCTCGGTACAGAGTCCGGGCTGCGCATGGTCCAGAGCAGTGAGCACATACCTCCAGAACAGTACCGGCTCATTGTCCCCTTCATCCAGAGACACCCAGGCGACCCGTGCGCGCTCCGGTGGCAGCGAGTGGATCCAGTTCGACAGCAGCGTGGTTTTCCCGAAGCCGGCAGGGGCCGAGACCAGCGTGAGTTTGCACTCCAAGCCCTTCTTGGTGAGCAGTTCAAGCAAGCGAGTACGCAGGATCAGCGCATGGGGAGAAGAAGGAATGAAAAACTTCGTTGCCAGAAGCTGGTCGTGCAACCCTGCTGACTCGTTCATGATCGTCCCCCTGACATCAGTTGCTCAATGGCTCTCTTCCGATTGGTTCCTCCATGCTCATCTTTCTCCCCTATTGTAGAATATATGGCTCTGTGAGGCAATTGGATTTCTTTTTGTAATTTCAAGGAGAAAACTAGATTTTTCATCTGCCCGATCTTCTCCTGTGGTGATGGGCTTCGCGCAGGCAGACGATGGCAATGTGAGCGCAAGAATCAGAGAGCCCCGCTTTGCTCGACGAACTATAATAGGATCCTGCCGGAATGATGTGCCGTCGAGCGGTATTGGGGACGTTCTGGCCACCATCGCTTGGAAGGAGGCAGAAGCTGAATCATGAAGAAACACCAGGTGTTTCAGAAACTGGAGCAAGCCTGGACGGCGCTCAAGGAGTCCTACGCCGGCTTGCCCGATGCACAGATCACGGAGCCTGGCGTGATGGGCGAGTGGTCGGTGAAAGATATCCTGGCGCACGTGACCACCTGGGAGGAGGAGGCCTTGAAGTATCTGCCGCTCATCCTCAGCGGAGGCAGACCACCGCGATATATCCAGTACGGCGGCATCGATGCCTTCAATGTGCAGGTGGCGGAACAGAAACGGGACCTGGCGCTCTCCGAAGTCCTGAGGCAACTGGAGGACACGCACCGTCGGCTCTTCGACTACCTGCACAGCGTGCCCGAAGAGCACTTCACGCGGGAGACACCCTTCCGCCATCGCCTGCGGCTCGATACCTATAGCCATTATCCCCTGCACGCCAGGGCGATACGAGAGTGGCGGGAGCGGCCAGTGCAATAAGGGGAGGTGCAGAAGGAGGCTCAGCTCCTGGCCTCCCTCCTTCTGCACCTCTTTCCTGGGAGCAACAATCCTGGGCTTCCCTCGCAGAACATGCTCTTATTTTAAGGCTGTTTCTGCTGCGGCTCTAGCGATTTCAGCACCTCTTGCAGAAAGCGGGGCTCGGGCACCGCGCCCATAATCTCGACGCGGTCGTTTACCACGGTCTTGGGGACGCCCTGCACCCTATAGCGCTGGGCCATGTCGATGAACTCTGAGATTTCGACCACATCGGCGGTGATGTGCTCGTTTTCGATAGCAAGCTGGTGGGCCAACCTGGCCACACGGGGGCAGTAGGGTCAGGTCGGGGTCACGAAGACCTGGATGTGCAGGTCTTGATCGACTGTCGCCAAGGTCTCTCGGGTTTTCTCGTTCAGCCTGGTCGTCCCTTTCGAGACATCGATGAGGTCTTCGACCAGCGTGGAGAACTCGTAGCCCGCCGGGATGCCGAAGTAGCGCACCGCGCCCCTGGCATGGCCTTGCAAGATGAAGGCGGGAATGCGTGTGACGCCCAGGTTCTGCGCCTCCTGCTCATCGCGCACGAAATCTTTGACAGTCAGGTGCAGCTTGTCCGAGGTCTGCGCCACTTCCTCCAGCAGTTCGCGCGTCTCCTTGCAGGAGGAGCACTCCTGGCCCGGGACGATGAGCACCGACTCACGCTGGGTGAAGTAGGTGATGTTCACATCATCCTGTAGCTCTTGTGCGAAGAGTGTTTGCAGCGTTTGCCGGTCTTCCGGTGAGATGATAGCCATTAGCTCTTCCCTCTCTTTCTCTTTCTCTTTCTGACGTGTGTCGTGTTCGACAGACATGCAGCGGCTCTCTGCACTCAGTCCACCACCGGCCGACCGAGTGATCTTCTTCATGCAGTCTATCCCATTCTGGGCTTCGGAAGCAAGTGAGATTCACCCGTTTTTGTGCAGGCCCGAAACATTCAGACTAACCCATCAATTGCTCACATGCAACTGGACTGACAGTTAGACGCGACGCCGCTTGGGGGGTCGGGCACCATTGTGCGGAATAGGTGTGACATCAATGATTGAAGTGACGGTCAGGCCGGCGGCTTGCAGTGAGCGGATCGCTGCTTCGCGGCCCGAACCGGGGCCTTTGACAAAGACATCGATCTGTCGCAGGCCATGCTCCATCGCTTTGTGTGCTGCCGCTTCGGCAGCAACTTGCGCGGCGTAAGGAGTGCTCTTGCGCGATCCCTTGAAACCTTGTCCACCAGCACTGCCCCAGGCGATCACATTGCCATTGGGGTCGGTCAAGGTGACGATAGTATTGTTGAAAGTTGCCTGAATGTGGGCCTGCCCACGCGGGATAGACTTACGTTCGCGCCGCCTGGGCCTGCCTGATGGTTTCTTTCGGTGCGCTTGGGCCCACGAGGTGTTCGTGCATTGGTGCGGGTGCGCTGGCCACGCACCGGCAGATTACGGCGATGGCGCATGCCGCTCACATCACTTCCCATTTCAACCACCAGGCACCCGATAGTTGGTGGAACCAACGGATAGCTTCAAGGATGACATGGGCCTGCTTCCAACCAGGATGGAGCGCGTAGGGTCAAATGGTTATATGTACCCTCCCCAGGTCAAGGGTTGGTAAATGACCTGAAATGTGAGCAGCTTTTGCCCTGAAACAGAAGCACTTGCCCCCAATCATGAGCACTGGTAGGAACATACCTGGGCAAACCGCTCCGCATCTGGGGTACTGGAATTGGAAGTTGTAAATACACCCCCCCCTGGCGAGGGTACTCGTCAAAAAAAGGGCCTCCTGTGGTCGAGACCTGGAGGCCACTCTTGCACCCCTGCCATCCCTCTTCGAAGACGTCCCTCACCACTACCCCTGGTCCTTGACCGCTAGACTGAGCGTGGCTAGGCCGGTTGTGCAAGCGTCGTTTTGCGAAGCATGGTGAGCTGCGTCCAGGTGGAACCCGGTTGGATCGGCCTCGCTCCGCAGCGCTGCCAAAGGCGCGCTCGCGCGCTGCTAGTGGGGCAGCCAGCCGCGGCGGCTAGAGCCGGGCCGCCTGCTCAGGGCTGGGGCTCTGCTCATCCGCCTCATCCTCCACGGCCCCCAGGGCACGCAAGGTAGCGATCTCGGCCTGGGTCAAGCCTCCGATGCCCGTGATCGTGAGCCGCTCGTAGGGCCGGTCGCGGCGCAGCGTGCGCAGAGAATGGCCACTCTCGAGGTCCCAGAGCCTGATCGTTCCGTCATTACCGCAACTGGCCAGCCTGCGGCCATCGGGACTGACCTTGAGCGCCTGCACGATCCCCTGATGGGCTTCTCGCACCCGCACGCACGCGCCGCTGTGAAGGTC
>WNFI01000632.1_pt1 | contig 26646 bp, 22 predicted proteins | sample 5400471 | NCBI WGS metagenome assembly WNFI01 (sample SAMN13153348, study PRJNA577476) | soil metagenome | isolation source: 100 cm saprolite on Douglas fir-dominated hillslope | place: USA:California | collected 2013-09-17 | reverse complement strand
GGCCCGATACTGGAGGCCGTCGACTGGGAAACCGGCATGCAATTCCCGCCAGCAGGGTAAAATGACGTCCGTACAAATACATTTGAGTCGATCCATTTATGAATATCAGCGATCTGTCTTCCTACATCACGGAAACTTGGGAGCGATCGATCATCCCGACGCTGTGTGACTTCGTGCGAATCCCGAATAAATCGCCGTTGTTCGATCCGTCGTGGGAAGCCCATGGGTATATGGACAAGGCGGCTGTGTTGCTGGCGGAGTGGTGCAAGCGACAGCCGATCAAAGGTTTGACGGTGGAGATTGCGCGGTTGCCGGGGCGCACTCCGCTGTTGTTCATCGAGATCCCGGGGAGTTCGAACGATACGGTGCTCATGTACGGACACTTCGACAAGCAGCCGGAGTTCACAGGCTGGCGACAGGGGCTGGGTGCGTGGAAGCCGGTGATACGTGACGGGAAGCTGTATGGGCGGGGTGGGGCGGATGATGGGTACGCGGTGTTTTCCTCGCTCACCGCGATTGCGGCGCTGCAGGCGCAAGGCATCGCTCACGCGCGTTGTGTAGTGCTCATCGAGGGCTGCGAGGAGAGCGGCAGCTTCGATTTGCCGTTTCATGTAGAGGCGTTGGCGGCGCGCATCGGCCAACCGAGTTTGGTCGTGTGCTTGGACGCGGAATGCGCGGACTATGATCGGTTATGGACGACGACATCGCTGCGCGGAAACATCGTGGGCGGCTTGAGTATCCAGGTGCTGACCGAAGGGGTGCATTCAGGGAGCGGCAGCGGGATCGCGGCCTCATGTGTGGATGTGCTGCGGCAATTGCTGGACCGAGTCTCGAATGCGCGGACCGGGGAGTTGCTCAAAGGTCTATACGTGGAGATCCCCGAGGAGCGGCTTCGGCAAGCGGCCGCGACTGCGGAAGTGCTCGGGGATTCAGTGCGCGCGCGGATGCCTTTTGCAGAAGGCGTCGCGCCCGTATCTGGCGCGGCCGTGGAATTGATCTTGAATGCGACGTGGCGGCCGACCTTGGTGGTCACGGGAATCGATGGGTTGCCTGCGGTACGCGATGCCGGGAATGTGCTGGTGCCGAGCATCCGCGTAAAACTTTCGTTTCGATTGCCGCCCAGCGGCGACCCTGCGAAGGCGCATGAAGTCATTCGAGACGCGCTCACGACCGATCCTCCTTTCAACGCGCGGGTGGAGTGGGTGCTCGATTCCCATAACGCGGGATGGAATGCGCCGGCGACTGCGCCCTGGTTGGAACGTGCTACTCGGGAGGCGTCGCGCAACTTCTTCGACCGTGACGCGATGTCGATGGGGACGGGCGGCACCATTCCTTTCATGGCGATGCTGGGTGCGAGATTCCCGGCCACGCAATTCATGGTCACCGGGGTCTTGGGTCCGCAGTCGAATGCGCATGGACCGAACGAATTCCTGCACATCGACTATGCCAAACGCTTGACAGGTGCCGTGGCGCAGGTGTTGGCGGCGCACCTACGGGCTGCAGCATGAGGGTCTCTTGGTTGGCCGTTACACATGCCCCGCTGCAGTAACTGCCGTTGCGAGCGCGCCTTCAGCCAGATTCGTTGACGTCTTCATGCGGAAGGAGAGTTGGCATCGACGCCGCTCAAAGCCAGATCGCCGGGATTGCGCCATATCGAGCGAAAAGCGGGATCAACACGGTGAGCGGATCGGCGCGCGCCACGTACCTGCTGACGGATCACTGGTCACTTGGAACACATGTGAGCTACGGGAGGCTCCAGGGAGATGCCGCGAACAGTCCCGTGACCACCAACAAGACGCAGCGGATGTACGGCGCGTTCGTCATGTATCGATTCTGAGTCGCGAGGGCTTGGGAAAGTCGTATCATTGCCCGATGCGCGAGCTGATCACGATTCCAACCCGATTGCCGGAGACCACGCAGCACGGCCCTGATTCTTGGCGCGAAGACCCGAACCACACAGACGTGGTTCCACCCATGCCTCCCATGGCATCCGATCGAATCGGGGGCCTGCAAGTGCTGTGGGCGTTGCGCCGGAACGCTTTTAGCGCGTTTCCACCACGTTGCCTCGAGGAGCCCGTCGTGAAGCTTCGGGTCGCAAGGCGACATCTCGTCCTTGCCACCTCGCCCGATGCCATTCGGCACATCATGATCACCCATGCGGACGACTACGTACGGCTCCCTCTTGGGCGACGCGTTCTCGGCCCAATCGTCGGGAGAGGTCTGCTCGTCAGCGAAGGCGAGACTTGGCGGCGGCAGCGCCGAGCGATGGCTCCAGCATTCACGCCGCGAAATGTCCCCATCATGGCTCGGCATATCATTCGATGCACCGAAGTTGCCTGCGATCGGCTGGAGCGGTTGCGCGGCACTCCGGTAAACCTGCTCCACGAGTTGCAAATGCTGAGCCTAGAGATCGCGGCGACCTCCCTGTTTTCCATGGAGGCCTCGACGTTTGGACCAGAATTGCGAACGATGGTGTCGGAATACATGGACACGGTGGGGCGTCTGTATCCGACCGACGTCTTGCTGCCCGATGGTGTGCCTACTCCGCTGCGTGTGCGTCGCGCTCTCTTCAGGCGCCGTTGGACGCGACTGATCCGTTCGATCATAGAGATGCGAACTGGTAGAGCACGCGTCGACGCTCCCCGCGATCTGTTTGACCTGCTGTGGGAGGCCCACGATTCGGATCGCGAGGATCTGCTCGCCGACGAAGTGTCTACCATGATCGTCGCCGGACACGAGACAACGGCGCTGACCCTGTTCTGGATGTGTACCTTGATTGCCAAGGCGCCGCAATGGCAAACGGCGCTTGCGCTGGAGGCACGTCGTCTGGATCTGTCTGCGGAGGGTGCAGCGACGAGTTTGCCGAAACTTCTGATCACTCGCGCGGTGGTCGAGGAAACGCTGCGGCTCTACTCACCGGCGTTCATGACGGGTCGCTTGGCGAAGCAGGCTCACGAGATCTGCGGCGCAGGCATACCCGAAGGCTCCATTGTCTTGATTCCCTACTGGCTGCTGCACAGGAATCCTCGTTGGTGGCCAAACCCGGGCGCATTCGATCCTTCGCGCTTTCTCAGTGGTACCGAACCACACCGGTTCACCTATTTGCCCTTTGGGGTCGGGCGGCACGTATGCATCGGTGCCCAATTGGCGATGTCGGAGGCGACCCTGGCCATGGCACGGCTGCTGCAGAAATTCACCATCGCCATGACGAGCGATCGGCCGGTGCTGCCGGTCGGTACGCTCTCCACCCGGCCTGATCACGCGCCGACGTTTGTACTTCAAGCGCGCGAAGCAGTGGGCAGAGCCGGCAATCTCGAGCCTTCCGCTGATTGGCGCCCGTAGAGCGGCCACGGAAATGCCCTATTTCATTCCAGCGGCCCTCCGCCACCAATTCTGTCGGTAGTGCAGCCACTGCTGCAGATTTGAGTGGGCCAACGTCCGCGAAATTCGCACGTACTCCAAGGAAGGCTGAATATTGGCGATGAATTCCAATATCAATCCGTTTGGATCATTGAAGCGCAGTGAAAGAGACACGCCGTGATCCATGAGCACGTTCGCCACGCCGGCCGAATCCAGCTTGCATTTGAACTGCCGCACCACCGCATCTCCCTCCACTTCGAGCACGACGTGGCGATGAAAGCCGCTGCGTGCAGTGAAGTGCTTGGGATGAAACAGCGACGTGTGCTCGAAGAACGCAAGCACATTTCCGTCCGCCATCTCGAAAAAGGTATGACAATACCTTGAACCGTCGTCGCGGAGGGGATCCTCGAGCACAACCGTCGCGATGAGCGGTATTCCCAGAATGTCCTCGTAGAAATGGCGAGTTTCCTCGGAATCCCAACAGGCGTAGGCGTGATGATGGATGTGCCGGACCGGATTATAGGCCACCGTCATCTCCGTAGCACTCGTATCATCCTCGCGCATGACGTTCCTCCGGTACGTACCGAAGCTATTGAGCGGCCTCAAGCTCTCAGGGTGCGTCCAATGTTCATGCTCGCCCTCTCCGATAGAAGGGCTGCGGCTCATGGACCCCGGAATCAGCAATGCCTGCGGCGTGCTGTTCCAACGGAGTGGTGTGCCGTTCCAACGGCGCATTGAACAAATAGGCCATTCCCGCCGCGAGCAAGCCGTTCATCGTCAGGGCGGCTGCGAAGGCCGCCAATTTCGCTGGGATCTCGGCAGTCACGATCGGTGCCTTGATGCCGATTCGGCGACGCCAATGCCGATTCCTCGAAGTGCCGCCGAGGATGAGGATACATTTGTCTTCAGGTGTCACGTGCTTTCCGACATTCGAGTTGCCGTTCGATAGCATCGAAGGCAGTGTCGATTTCAGACGGTGAACGGGCGCAGAATGGTGGCCTGAAGAATCGGCCGCCCGATTTGCTGCGGATGTCCCGACAATATATTTCGCCTGCTTCGCTTCGTTCATAGTCTGTCTCCGTGCCTTTGCATTGTGTGTGTGTTGCGCGCGAGCCGTTTGGATTGGTGCCGAAATTGTCTCTCGCGTGTTGCAAAGAAATCTAAATCAGCGGACAGCGGAGGTCGTGAGCCCGGCGCGCACTTTGAACAGCACGCACGCGCACTGCGCGCGCCGACCATTGCGCGGATGTCAATCGCAATGGATGAACGGAAATCCTCGATTGAGAAACGTCCGGGATGTGGACGAGCTATACTCGCGCGATTCACACGCTAGCGTGGCCACTATTGATGGATGGCGCTCTGAAGCCCAACGACGATAGTAAAACTTACAACGTGCTCGTTGTCGATGATGACCCGGCCACCCGGCGGATGGTCACCAGTTACTTCGAGGAACACGACGTATCGGCCAGTGCCGCGGCCGGCCGGCAGGACTTGTCTCGCCATTTGGCCGAGGGCGAGCCGAGCCTGATCATTCTCGACCTGAGACTGGGGCGGGAAGACGGACTGGATCTGCTCAGAGAGATTCGATCCAACTCCGATGTTCCCGTGATCATCACCACCGGGCATCGGCTCGAGGAAATCGATCGCGTGGTCGGCCTCGAGCTCGGAGCGGACGACTACGTGGCCAAGCCGTTCGGACTCAGAGAATTGCTCGCGCGCGTTCGGGCCGTTCTGCGGCGGCACGAGCTGGGCGGGCTCGCACGAGCGCGCGAGCCGCAGCGGGGCGGATACAAATTCGGCGGCTGGCAGCTCGAACGCAACCACCGACGGCTGACGAGCCCGAGTGGGGTTTCCGTCACGCTGACGAAAGGAGAGTATGCATTGCTGGTTGCGTTTCTGGAGTCTCCTCAACGGCCACTCACGCGCGAGCAGCTACTCCTGGCCACCCGGGTGCACGAAGATATCTTCGATCGAAGCATCGACGTGCAGGTGCTGCGACTGCGGCGCAAACTGGAAACCCACGCGAGCGTGCCGCACATCATACGGACGGAGCGGGGCATCGGCTATGTCTTCGCACTGCCCGTTGAGGCGCTGTAGCGGCGCACGCGAACCGGATCTGTCCTCATGTTACCGCCGTAATATTTCAGCGCACCCTGCAATCACAGTGTAGCGCTCGGCGCCGATAATTGAGCGGGGCTTCCGACCATTGCGAACGCACCCCAGGCGATTCCGTATGACTTTTCGTGGAAATTGGCGATGCATATGTGTCCCGATCATCAATTTTGCAGGTTGGTCTTGCCGCTACGATGACAACGTCAGGAAAGGTGCATTGCACGGCGCGGCTCCTTCGTTGGATCTGCGCTGCCGCGGGTCTCGTGCCGGCGCTCTGCTACTCGCCGATGACGCACGCGCTACTGCAAGTATCCGAGTCGAGCACCGCACTCTCCGTAGAGCCGATCACGCCGATCCCCGAGCCCGCTGCGGTGGATCCGCTGAAGGTGGCCCTCGGTGAACGCCTCTTCGGAGATCCGCGGCTGTCTCGCGACAACACACGCAAGTGCTCGAGCTGCCACGACCTCAGGACCAATGGCGCGAGCAGAAATGTGCGGGACACCGCACTCGATGGGTCCCTTCTTTCCCTCAATACCCCCACGGTTTTCAATTCCGCGCTCAGTTTCCGGCTCGGCTGGGAAGGAGAATTACGTACCCTCGAGGCGCAAGCTGCTGCCACATTGCAAAACTCCCGGATCATGGGCAGCCGAATCGACGAGGTGGTCGAAAAACTGAACGACGATCCCGTCCTCGTCCATGAGTTCGAGGTGGCGTATGGACACGGACCGGATCCCACCAGCGTACTGGATGCCATTGCGACCTTCGAGCGATCGTTGGTCACGCCCGGCAGCCGCTTCGACCGCTGGCTCGCCGGCGACACGGCCGCACTCTCGTCGCAGCAAGTTGATGGCTATCGGCTGTTCAAGTCGCTGGGATGCGTCTCCTGCCACCAGGGCGTGAATGTCGGCGGCAACCTGTTCCAACGGCATGGGGTATTCCATCCGCTGGCCCAAGGGGAGCCCAAGATCCTGCGCGTGCCGAGCTTGCGGAACGTCGCGACGACGGCGCCTTACTTTCACGACGGCAGCGCCCCGACCCTTGATGATGCCGTCCGCAAGATGGCTACCGCCCAGCTCAATTTGACGCTGACGGACCAACAAGTCGACGAGATCGTCGCCTATCTGCGGACCCTCACCGGTACTTACTACGGCCGACTTGTCGGAGAGCCGAGGTGAGGATTGTTCGGGCCATCCGCCGACCCCGGTGTTGGTCCGGCCTCGTATCGGCAATCCTGCTCGTGCTCCTGCCGTGGCTGTGGTGGCGCGGAATGCACACGGGAACGGACCAGGCGGACGATGCGTTGCGAGCGCTCGACGATTTGACGATAGCGAAAGACGCCCTGTACAGGGACGTGCTGAGCGCGCGGACCGGCATGCTGCGCGACTATGATCCCTTGGTGCGGGAAGTGGCCGCGTTGCACGGTGCAGTTGATCGACTGCGCGAGGCGGCCGATGGCGATCCCGAGGTCGCCGCCGCCAGTGACCGGCTCGCGAGCCTCGCCGACCAGCAGGAGCAGTGGACGGAGCTATTCAAGAGCCGCAATGCCGTCCTACAGAATTCCCTCGCCTATTTTGGGCTGCTGAGCGCGCGCCTGGGCGAAGCCCATCAGAGCAGCGACAGTCGGTCACAGCAGGTCAGCGTTCTGGTCAGCTCTCTGGCCGCCGCCATCCTTCACCTGACCCTCGACACGTCACCCAACGTCGTCGCTGAGGTCGACGACCGTTTGCGGGGCATCTCGGTTCAGGATCTTTCGCCCGGCGACTCCGCCGTGGCCGAGACGTTGTTGGCGCATGCGCAACTGCTTCGCAGGCTGTTGCCGGAGACGGACAGCATGCTAAGGTCGCTGTTCGCAGCGTCGGGCGACCGAGAACAGGAAGCAGTTCGAGCTCTGGTTCTGACACGCAGGAGCACCGGCGAGACGGAGGCGAGGCGTATTCGATACGTCCTTTGCGCAATATCGCTGCTTCTCGTTGGAACGCTGTTGCATCTCGGGATAAGGCTGCAGTCTCGCGCGGTCACGCTGCGGCGGCGGGCAAAAATTGAGCATTTGATTGCGTGCACTTCGACGCGCTTCATCAATTCACGCCCCCACGAGATTGCCGTGCATGTCGAGCGCGCCCTCGGGGAATTGGCCACATGCATCGGTGCCGATCGGGCCTATTTCGTCATCGACGGCAAGCCCGCGCCGGAGTGCAGCGTGCAGGCGTATACGTGGTGCCGCGAAGGTACTGTATTCCCACCGGGTTGGCCGGAAAACGCCATCACCGTCGCGTCTCGTCTCAGCACAGCCCAGGAACGCCACATTCACATCCACAGCGTCGGGAAGCTCCCGCCCGGCGACCAGCGAGATGCACTGTTCGCCGCCGATCTCCGCAGCTGGCTGTGCTTTCCGAGCAGAGGTTCAAACCGCCTCCAAGGAGCGCTGGGCTTCGATATGGTGCGAGCCGAAGCCGCGAGTCCACCGTGCGAGCTTGGTCTCTTGAGCATGGCGTTCGACGCCATCGCCAACGCCGTCGAACGAGAGTTTCTCGAGCAGGACAGGGAACGCCTGGAAGCGAATCTGCAGCAGGCTCGCCGCATGGAGACCATCGGTGCTCTGGCGAGCGGGATCGCCCATAACTTCAACAACATCACGGGCGCAATCCTCGGTTACACGGAAACGGCGCAGGCGCAAGTGGGACCGCACGGCCGGCTGGCGGGAAGCCTGAGTGAGATCCGGCGCGCAGGCGAACGCGCACGCGACCTCGTCGATCAGATCCTCACCTTCGGTCGTCGCGGCGCCATGAGGCGCAGCAGCATCAGCATCGAGGCGCTCATTGCCGAAACAAAGTCGCTGCTCGACGTCTCTCTTCCACCCCATGTCAAGCTCGTCGTCCGTGCGACATCACGGCAGACGACCGTCTCCGGGGAGCCGGCGCAACTCCAGCAGGTCATTCTGAATGTTTGCAACAATGCAGCTCAGGCGATGGACGCGGCGGGCACGATCGGGGTCGACATCCACGCGCGGGAGAGCGGACGGGTATTGTCGATGAGCCAGGGCGAACTCGTACCCGGCCGCTATGTCGTCATTTCGATCATCGATCCGGGGCGCGGCATGGACGAGGCGCTGCTCGAACGGATCTTCGAGCCATTTTTCACGACGCGTTCCGAAGGAAACGGTCTCGGTCTCGCAACGGTTCGCGAAATCGTCTTGGATCACAAGGGGGCCGTGAATGTGCAGAGCGCGCCCGGAGCGGGCACGCGATTCGATATCTGGCTCCCAGCTGTCTCGCACGTTGAGTCCTTGTCGAGGCAAGAGACACCCGGCTCGGTGCGTCGCGGATCCGGAGAAACCGTACTCGTGATCGAGGCCGACCGCGAGCGGCTGTTGCGACACGAGGAAATTCTCGCGGCGCTCGGGTACGAGCCGGTCGGATTTACCGACCCTGCCGAGGCGGCGGCAGCCTGTCGGTGCGAGCTGCGGTACGATTCGGGCGCGCCGACGCCGTTCGACGCGGCGCTGCTGTGTTCCCATTTGCACGGCGCCGGTGCGGCGCTCGAGCATGCCGCCCTCTTGCGCAAGAGTGCGCCTGCATTACCCATGATCCTGGCGGTAGCCTCGGCGAGAGAATTCGGTGCACCCGCTTTGGCGAGGGTGGGCATCCTGGAAGTCATCCGGCAACCGCTGATGTCGGCGGAGCTTGCCAGTGCATTGGCGCGCTCCTTATCGATCCCCGACTCGGTGCCGCGCCATCTTCGCGGTTCGGTCGCAGTCAACGACGTCGTATCGCCGTAGCGATCTGTGTTACCGCCGTAGCTCTTCTGTGTGAGATGAAACCTCAACGTAGCGCTGCCCGTGCATATTCAGTGCACGTGAAACGGAGACGGCGATGCGTCAGAGCGATGATTTTCCCGGTACGGAACAGATGGATTACGAGCAATGGAGCGCTTTGCTGCGCCCTCTATACGGGCGACACAGCCTGGAGGGTGCCGAGTCCGACAGCTTTGCCGGTTGGCTGCGCCGTCTGAGCGTGAGCGGGTTGACGGTGGTGGATATCTGTTGCAATGCTCACCGGTTCGAGCGCACCCACCGGGATGTTCGCCTCGACGATCGGGACCATTACAAGGCTGTGTTCCAGGTCGCCGGACAATCGACGATCTATCAGAACGATCAGTGCGTGCACCTCGCCGTGGGCGATGTCGCGCTCATCGATGTGACCCGACCCATGACGTGCGTGTCCGACGACGGAAGCGTGCGACGGCTGTCCTTTAATCTGCCGCGCCGGTCGTTGGTTTCCAATCTCGGATACGAGCCGCAAGGGGGGACTTACCGGCGCAGCGGAACACCCGCCGGGCGGCTCCTCTACGAAGTTGTCTTCGATGCCCTCAACGGCGGTGGGTCAGCATGCCCGCCGTCCGATTCCTACATGCAGCTGGCAGTCTATGACCTGCTCGGCGCACTGTTTGCACCGCCCGATTCGCCGTCGCTGTCCTCAGGCCATACGAATAAACTGTTTATGCGTATCCGCGGCCTCATCAAGAACCGCTTTGCCGATCCGGATTTCGGGCCTCCGCAAGCGGCATCCGAAGCAGGGATCTCGTTACGCTACCTCCAGAAGCTCTTTACACAGCGCGGCTTGACCTGCACCGAATTCATCTATTCGCTGCGTTTGACTCACGCCGCACACCTTCTCGATCGCCGGAAGTTGTTGGGCATGAGCGAGCCTATCAGCGCGATCGCCTACGCCTGCGGCTTTCGCGACTACACGCATTTCGCACGAAAATTTCGCCATCGGTTCGGTTACTCGCCGGGCGCCTACTCCGACACGCAGGGTCGAGTTGTTCGCTAAGTCGACCGAAGGGTCCATTCAAGGACCATCGGACCGCGGACGATCTCCAATCTCTGGCGACAGGTCAAGAACGACATGTGGATAGGCCGCCCGCACTGGCGGCCAGTGATTCATGACGCGGAGGTTTGCGGCCAGAGAGTAGACGAATACGAAGATCAGAGCGAGAAGCGACCCGAGTGACAATGCCGGGATCAGGCCATAAGCAACAGTCCGGACATCACCTGCACATTTTCGTACCAACCAGAACGCTCCCAGAATCACATAGCCAATGCACAGACCGCCCCCGCCGCAAAGGACGGCGAGCAAGCTCCACCAGGCGAAGTCGTCTCCGGAGTACTCACCGTGCAACATGATGAGGCCTTCGATGAGAGCGCCCAGCATGAGCCCTTGCGTGAACGCGGCAACGAGGGATCCACCGGAAAATGCCGCATACCAGAACCCCCGCAGCCGCTGCGAGTTGTCACAGCACTCAACGGCCACCCCCCGCAGGATCAAGCCTGCCAACATGAGAAGAAACGGAACATAGAATGCGGAGAGAAGGGCCGCGCAGACCACCGGAGATGCAACGCACAAGACGATTCCGGCGACGATGAACCACGTTTCGTTACCGCCCCAAATGGGCGTGACGGTGCTCAGCAGGGCGCGACCTCTGCCTTCGTCGCGTGCGAAGAGCAGGAGAACTCGGACGCCGAGATCGAATTGATGGAGCAGACCGTAGAGCAGAATACTCAAGGCGAGGATGCTTACCCAGAATGTGAGCATAGATTTTTCTCCGTAATTCTCAATGCGGTTTCGCGATGACGGATATCTCCATCTGATTCGCGAAATCACTTGATCGATATTACGAACGAGTTTGAACCGCCGGATCGCCGAGGTCGTGAGCCGATCGCGCACATCCTTCGGTACCGGCGCGCACCGAGGCGAACGGTAAGGACGCGGATCCGGTCGGATGGGCAGTTATCTCATCAATGCCGTGGAAGGCTGCAACGATTGGAGAGTCATCCGATCACCGCTTCGATGAAGCTCGGCCCCATCCCTGTCATTGCGCGTGCGAAAGCGGAGTCGAACGATTCCGCCGTGTCGCAGCGGGTGGCCGGCACCCCAAACCCTGAGGCGACGGACACCCAATCCATTGTCGGATCGGTAAGGGCGAGGAGGCTGCGAGCTCGGTGGCCGGCGGCACCCGATTGGGTGCGGGCCAATTCCATATTCAAGATGCGATACGCACGGTTGGCGAAGACTACGACCGTCACGTCGAGGTTTTCCCGGGCCAGGGTCCAAAGTCCCTGCGCGGTGTACGCCGCCGCGCCATCGCCGGTCAGACAGAGCACTTTCCGTTGTGGCTGCGCGATGGCAGCGCCGATTGCGGCAGGTATTCCCTGACCGATCGCACCCCCGGTGAGAAACAGCCAATCGTGAGCGCGGGCCGCATGGGTCTGCGCGTAGATAGGGAGCCCGGATGTGACGGCATCTTCAGAAACAATTGCGTTCTCCGGCATGTGTCTCGCGATAGAGGCGCCGACAGTGGCCGGGCTCAGGCTCCCCGTGGGTACCGAATCGACGATTCTGAGTTCAAGGACTATCGGTGACTCGAAAGCCGCGATGGCATCCGCGAGAGCCCGAAGCGCATGTTCCCCATCCTCTTCGGGCAGTGCAAGAGTCTCGACAGTACATCCTTCCGGCACCAGCACACTTGGCATCCCTGGGTAGGCGAAGAACGCAACGGGCTTCTTGGTCGATGCGAGAACCATCAGATCGACACCTTGCAAGCCGGCCAGCGCCATTTCGCCGAAGTACTGCATTCGTTCGGGCGCGAAGCGGCCGGCGCCGCGGGGCTGACGGGCGACGAACGTGTCGATGATCACCCGCACGCCGGCCCGTGCAAGGCGCCCACCGGCAATGAGCCCTTCTTCAGTAAGAGCTCCTGAACCCACGAGAATGGTTGGCTTCCTGGCGGCCTTCAGCGCCTTCGCCACGGCGGCGATTCGCGCGGAATCGGCACGGGGACGAACTGGGGCAGCAAGTACCGGACCAGCGTCGCGACATTCGGACCACGCGCAGTCGGCGGGTAAGATCAACGTCGCTGGGCCGCGCGCACCGGCCATGCTTTGTCGCACAGCTTCCGAGGTCAAAGCGGCTGCCTCCTGCGCGGTCTCGGCAGTCCCTATCCAAACGGAAACCGGTCCCGCGAGCGCCGCAATATCAGAACTCAAGGGCGCATCCAAAGAACGATGGTAGGTCGCATGATCGCCCACGATATTCACGACGGGCGAAAAGGCCCGCCGAGCATTGTGAAGGTTCGCCGACCCGTTGGAGAGGCCGGCTCCGAGGTGTAGCAAGGTTGCCGCCGGCTTGCCTGCGATTCTGGCATAACCGTCCGCCGCACCGGTGGCCACCCCTTCGAATAGACAAAGTACCGGCCGTACTCTCGATTCGTGATCAAAGGCCGCGACGAGCTGCATCTCGCTGGTGCCCGGGTTGGAAAAGCAGGCCTCGACACCATTGTTCGCAAGGGTCCTCAATATGGCCTCGGCACCATTCATGGTTGCTTCCTGTGTTGTCTTTACGCCTCGGCGCCGGCCCAGAGCGCGGGAACGCATTCGGCGACCGGCAGCGCGGGAAATGTCAGCGTCTTCGTCATGGTAAGCTGTCTCCGCAGGGCGAGGCCACGTCGTCGAGCGCCACACCCCAGCGCCCGGCCGATGTGAGTCTGGAATAGGGGCAAGGTTATCACGCATGCAACGGTCCAGGACCCTGTACGACAAGGTCGTCGACGCCCATTGCGTCAGCAGCTTCGATGACGAAGGGCGGCAGGTGCTCCTCTACGTGGATCGCACGGTTCTCAACGAGTACACCAGCCCACAAGCGTTCTCGGGCTTGAGAGAGGCGGGAAGGGCCGTCTGGCGGCCCGATGCGGCGCTCGGCGTTGTCGACCATGTCAATCCCACGGCGCCGCTCCGCGTGCGCGAGATGGCCGACGCCGGCGGACAACGCCAGACGTCATACTTCGCCGAGAACTGCCGCGATTTCGGGATCGAGCTCTTCGACGTCCTGCATCCGATGCAAGGGATCGAACATGTTGTGATGCCGGAGCTGGGCCGGGTGATGCCCGGCATGGTCGTCGCGGCGGGGGATAGCCACACCACCACCTATGGTGCGTTTGGCGCTCTGGGCTTCGGCATCGGCACGTCCGACATCGAACATTACCTGGCGACCCAGACGGTCATCTATCGACGTCTCAAGTCGATGCGGGTCGAGGTCGATGGCACCCTTCAGTCCGGCGCGACTCCAAAGGATGTCGTCATGTCGCTCATTCGTGAGATCGGTGCGGCGGGGGCCACCGGTTACGCCATCGAATTCTGCGGGACGGCCATCGAGGCGATGAGCGTCGAAGGCCGCATGACCATTTGCAACATGGCCGTCGAGTGCGGCGCGCGCGGCGCGTTGATCGCCCCGGACAACAAGGTTTTCGACTACCTCGAGCCAAGAGTCGGTCTAGACCACGACCTGTGGTGCCGCGCCGTCGCCCATTGGCGGACGTTGAAGAGCGATCCCGATGCGGATTGGGACCGGCGCGTTGAAATCCCGGCGGCGTCGATCGAGCCCATGGTCACCTGGGGCACGAGCCCGGACCAGGCGCTGCCGATCAGCGGGGTTGTTCCGGACCCGGCCGACGAGACGGACCTGGCGCGGCGACGCGACCTTGAAAGGTCGCTGACCTACATGGGCCTTCAACCGGGCACGCGGCTCGAGGACGTGGCGATCGATCGCGCCTTCATCGGATCATGCACCAACGCGCGCATCGAGGATCTGCGCGCGGCCGCGGCGATCGTGAAAGGCCGTCATGTCGCTGGCGGCGTGCGCGCCATGGTCGTGCCCGGGTCGAGCGCGGTGAAGCGTCAGGCCGAGCGAGAAGGGCTCGACCGCATCTTCATCGAGGCCGGATTTGAATGGCGCCAGTCGGGATGCTCGATGTGCCTGGCGATGAATGATGACGTTCTAGCTCCCGGCGAGCGCTGCGCCTCGAGCACGAACCGTAACTTCGAAGGGCGGCAAGGCAGCGGAGGGCGGACCCACCTGATGAGCCCGGTCATGGTGGCCGCGGCCGCCCTGTGCGGCCGCCTCGCCGACAGCCGTCAATTTGTCCCGCTGTCCTGACGTGGAGCCCTTTACCATCGTCGAAGGCATCGCCGCGCCGCTGCCAGCCGCAAACGTCGACACCGACGTCATCATGCCGAAGAAATTTCTCAAAGGCGTGGACCGGGCGGGCCTCCGGGATGGTGTCTTCCACGACCTGCGATTCGACGAGGCGGGGCAGCTGAACAACACCTTCATCTTGAATCAGGCGGGCTGGGCCGATGCCGCGTTCTTGGTTGTCGGTCCCAATTTCGGTTGCGGTTCCAGCCGGGAGCACGCCGTCTGGGGGCTGCGGCAGCTCGGCATTCGAGCACTCATTGGGACGACCTATGCGGGTATTTTCTTCGACAATTGTGCACGAAACGGCTTGCTGGCCATCACGCTCGAGCCGAATCGGATGGCAGAGATCTTTGCCTTAGCCACAGATTCTGCGCGAAACCGTCTCTCGATAGACTTGGCGGCGCAGTTGATCACTGCCGCCGACGGAAGCTTTGCATTCGACATCGATCCGCTTCTGAAGGCGTCGCTCATCGCGGGCTTGGACACTGTGGGGGTCACCCTCGCGAACAGTCACGCCATCCGGGCCTTTGAGCGGAACTACCTTGCAGATCGCCCGTGGCTGGCGGCCGCGCAAGGGGCTGCGTCGACCCCATCCTCGTGAGGTGGTGGCCTCCAGCTACACCTTCACCGCGACCAGCATTACCGTGGCGTTGAACAACTGACGCCTAGCGCAAAGCGCCTGCGCACTGTCCGAGGACTCTATCGGTAATTCCGAGTTTCCTTAACGAATTTTTACCTCATTACCGCCGCAACCTTGGGAGGAATCGCCGAACGATGCGGTGTACGCCAGGTCAACAACATCCATGGACCTATGGTGTGCTTATCTCTTTGAACGCAAATGAGGCTGCTCGACCTGATAGCGCAGAGTTCAACGTCGCGGTCAGGCGCGCCGCCCACGCGGCCATTGCCGGGTCCGCATCACTTTGCACAAGCCGTTCACGCGTGCCCGCTGCGTCTCGTCCTAGCAGACGATTTGACTAGATGCAGCACTGCGCTTGCCTACGCGGAAGGAGACCGGTTGAGCGGATGCCTGGACCTCGTGCGCGTACCGAGCGAGCGCCTCTGGGTCGAGTGGGCTGAATGGCCGAGGATGGAAGCGCTGAGCGATATCCTAGAGACGCAAATCAACCCCACCGTGACCGGAGGGCGAACCGGTGTTCTCATCAATTCTGATGCATCAGGTCGTGCCGGAACGATCCGCTCTTTCTGGTCTACGCCCGATGATATAGCCCACTGTGCAGAGCTCATTACCGACTTTGATCTGAATCTCCCCATTCGCGGTTGGAATGCCGTCGCCGAAGTATTCAAAGGCGAGGCAGGGGGGGTCTACGTGGCTCAGGAACCGGCGTTCGACGCGTTGTTGAGCCATATCCGCTTCCGTTTCGATCCGGCGTGGTCGGACCACTATCGTTCCGCGAATCTCTCGAACGATCAGCAGGCGGCTATCCTCTGCACCGCGCTGGGGTCGACGGCCTTCATCATACCCATGCTCTTCGCTTTATTTTTGCTACTGGCCGCGAAGGGAGGCGCACAGCAGCGCGTCGTGAATATGGATCGACTCAACCGGATGCGCCGACATTCCGGAAAAACCGAACTACTCGAGCATGTCGAAGTCTTCGCGAGCCTCCGAGCGCAACGCGAAGGCAACAGGACCCACGTCGATGCCAATACTCGCATCGGCCGGAGGCTGCACCATGTCCGTGGTCACCTCGCGCGACGCGGATATAGCATCTTTTGGCGATCGCCACACCTGCGCGGCAATGCGCGCCTGGGCGTGGTGCGATCTCGGACGGTCGAGCTGACGTTCTATTGAACTGTTGTATTCACTGGGCGGCGCTCAACCTGAGCAACGTTGCACGTTGCATTTTCCCAGTTCGCGCGACGCGTGAAGGAAGCCGCAAATCCTTACAACGCTTTACAACCATTTACCACCAATACGCTCTGCGACGCCTGAACTTTGAACGTATTGCGGCGGTCTTTGAAAAGGATACAGCAGCTCGCGTCGTGCTCGGTCAAGTCTCTCGGCGATATACGCACGCCGACGCGAGCCGAGACTTCGCGTTGCCTTGATAGCCTGCCCAACGGGGAATCATGATCAGCTTGCATTCGGCGCCAGACGATACGTGTTGGCTCGATTTGGGTGTCTACCGAATTCACCGTCCGTCATTGCCGCGTGCGGTTTGAATTTCGTACGGTGTGGTGGGTGGCATTGGCCATCCAACCGGTCTGTACGGTGGTACATGCCGATGCGCCGCAGGAATTATTCGCAGTCGGTGACATTCGCATCGAGGGCTTGCAGCGAATATCAGAAGGCACGGTCTTCAATTATTTGCCCGTGAGCATCGGCGATCGTCTCGACCAACAGCGGGTCGGCGAGGCCATGCGCGCGCTGTACGCCACTGGATTTTTTCGCGACGTCGAGCTGCGCCGCGACGGCAACACCTTGCTGGTGGTGGTGATCGAACGACCGTCGATCGCCAAGTTCGAAATCAAAGGCAACAAGGACATCAAGACCGAGGATCTGCAGAAAAGCCTGCGCAACGTGGGCCTGGCTACCGGCAAGGTTTTCGACCGGTCGGTGCTCGATGAAGTGAAGCAGTATCTCACCGATCAGTATTTCAGCCGGGGTAAGTACGCGGTTCGAGTCGAGACCAAGATCACGGAGTTGCCCGGCAACAAGGTGGATGTGATCGTCGACATCAAGGAAGGCAAGCGCGCCAAGATTGAACAGATCAACTTGGTGGGCAACACCCAATTCAAAGAGCAGGACATTCTCGACACCTTGGAATTGAAGGCGCCCAATTGGCTCTCCTGGTACAAGCAAGACGACCGTTATTCGCGCGAATCGTTGACGGGGGATCTGGAAAAGCTGCGCTCGTACTACATGGATCGCGGCTACGCCAATTTTCAGATCGAGTCGACGCAGGTGGCCATCGCACCTGAGAAGGACGACATGTACATCACGCTGAACGTCAACGAAGGCGACGTCTTTCACGTGTCCGAAATCAAGCTGGCCGGCGCCATGGTGGTTCCGGAAGCGGAGCTGCGCAAGCTGCTGCTCATCAAGCCGGGCGACCTCTTCTCGCGCAAGGAGGTGACCAGATCGCAAGAATTGATGAGCTACCGCCTCGGCGCCGACGGTTACGCATTCGCCAAGATCGATCCCGTGCCCACACCCGACAACGATAAGAAGACCGTATCGCTCACCTTCTACATCGAGCCGGGCAACCGCGTATACGTACGGCACATCAATTTCATCAATATCAGCGCCGTCAACGACGAGACGCTGCGCCGTGAGATGCGCCAATTGGAAGGGGGATGGCTGTCGAACTCAGCGGTCGAGCGTTCGAAAGAGCGACTGCAGCGTCTGCCGTACGTCGAGAAGGTGGAATTCGAAACCAAGCCTGTGGCCGGCAGCGCGGACCTCGTGGATGTCGACTACAACATCAAGGAAGGCCTGCCCGGCCAGTTCGGCGGTGGCATCGGGTATTCCCAATCGCAGGGCATCAGCCTGAACGGCAACTTCGTTCACAGCAACTTCATGGGAAGCGGCGATCGAGTCGCGCTGGATATCAGCGCAGGCAAGTACAACAAGATCTACGTCTTCTCGCACACCGATCCCTATACGACGATCGACGGGGTGTCACGCACCACCTCTCTGTCCTATCGCGACAGCACGCAATTCGTCTCCGCCTCATCGCAGCTTTCGAGCGAGCAAATCTCGGCTGGAATCCGCTGGGCATATCCCATTACCGAGTATCAAAGCGTGCAAGTAGGCGTGTCCGTCAACGAATCGAGCTTGCTCACCACGCAAGGCTACAGCGCGGCGCAGGCGGTCGACTGGGTGAAATCGAACGGGAATACGTATTCGTCCCGCGACTTTGAACCGACCGCGCAGTACTACTTTTACGGCACCAAGTTCAATACCTACGAAGTTTCCGCCGGCTGGTCTATCGATACGCGCAATCGGGCGCTGTTCGCGGACCGCGGCATGCGCAACACCTTGTCGGGACGCATTGCGCTGCCGCCCAGCGACGTTAGGTATTACATGCTGAACTATGAATTCCTGCAGTACGTGCCCCTCTGGCGCAAATATTTGTTCTCCCTTCACGCTGGGGTGGACTACGGCTCGCCGCTGGGCAGTACCACCTCGCTGCCGCCCTACCTCAACTTTTTCGCCGGCGGCGCGGACAGCGTTCGGGGCTATCGCGACAGCCGGCTGGGACCCAGGGACAACATCAATGGCGGCAATCCCTACGGCGGTAATCTTCGTATCGTCGGCAATGCGGAGCTCGTATTTCCGATGCCCGATAAATGGAAGACGGCCGCTCGCGTAAGCTGGTTCTACGACGTAGGAAATGTCTTTCAGACGGGAAGCAAAGTGCGGTTCAAGGGTGCCGACGACTACACCCCGGTGGATTACCATTTTCAGAGCTGGTACGACCTGAAGCGGTCGACAGGCATCGCGGTACAGTGGCTGGCTCCACTCGGCTTGTTCCGCTTCTCATTCGCCATACCGCTGAACGCGTATCGAGGCGATTCCGTGACCTACCCTGACGAAACTGAGCGCTTTCAGTTTTCCATCGGTCAGGCATTTTGACCCCGCTGCTCGTGGTCATGGTGCTTCGGTGTCCCGAAATGCTCGGCACGTGATGTGGCTTAGGCGTTGCGGCCGTGGCGGCAGTCCCTCACAAACGCGTACGTCAGTTATCGGTTATCGCGGTCGTCGCCGCGCTCCACATCGCCGTTTGCCGGTTGCTTCTGGAGCCAACGCCGCTCAAGATCCTGTCTGCATCCTCCAGCCCGGAAATCATATACCTTACTCTCCACGTGCCGGAAAGCGAGGCAAGAAGGCCCGCGCCGGCACGCCATCCACAATTCCCCACGCGGCAAAGCGCGGCTACGCCCCCGTTAAATCAGCCGCGGCCACCGACTCAGCCGAGCACGGCGGCTCCCGGGGAAGAAGACAATGCGATTCACCCGCCGATCGATTGGGCGAATGAACTGAATCGCGCTGCCAGGGAATCCTCGTCCGCCGCGGCGGCGCCGCAGCCGCGGGAATTCGGCGCGCCGCACACTGCCCCCGTGCCGGCAAAGCCGCCTGAATTCGGATGGTCGCACTCGCGGACACATCGGGTGGAAACGGGTCCCGGAGGCTTGGCCATTCACTTCGGGGATAACTGCGTCATCGCCTTCACGCCGGTGCCATTCCCGATATGTACCGTCGGTAGAAAGGAAGCGAACGGGGAGTTATTCAAGCACATGCGCGATCCGCCGCAGCCCGGCGATTGGAAGGATCTACCGTGACGCGCCCGCCCAACCAAGTGCCGCTGCGTCATCGTAGTCCGCAGCGGCAGCTTTCCCATCTGCTGGTACGCCTTTCCTATCTGTTGGTCCGCAATGCGCCGACCGTCGAGCCGGCGTTTCCGAACATGAACAGGTCGTACACTCCGCTGGCGGTCAGGGTCGCCGACGTATTCGAGTACAGAGTCGTCGAGGTGCTCGCATCGACGGTGTCTATCTCGGTATTGGTACCTGAGGTGACCTCAGTGGAGCTGGAAGCACTGCCCAGCGCAATGGCGTTGGCCACAGGCGTGTAATTCACGTTCAGCGTGAGCGGGTCGCCAAGTGCCGACATGGCATTGACGAGCTTGATTTTGGCATACGCGGAAGTGGATGGCAGGCGGTTATCGTCGGCGATCAGCGTCGTGGTCGTTCCAGTGACCTTGGTGCCGTTCAACACCAGGAGGGTGTAATCCGCGCCCGCCGTCAGCGTCTGGGAAGTTGCAGCGAGGGCGCCGCCATCGAGCGTCAAATTCAGCGTCTCGGCGCCGGCCTGCACCAATGCATACTGCGACACCGTGTTGGCGGCTGCAGAGGTCAGCAAGGTTATACCGCCCAATGATGCGCTGACATTCGACCCCGACGGGATGCCGGCGGCTGCGCGTACGCGCGCATACGCAGTGTTTATGGCAGTCTGGGTACTCTGCTGAGGTATGACCGCTGCGTTCACGAGTACTCCGCCGCTGGTACCGGTGACGACGATCGACAGGATCTCTTGGCTGCTGAACGTTATTCCCGTCACACTATCCAGGCGTAGGTCGGTCTGACTGCCTGCGGCCGTGACCCGAAGACGATAGGTGCCGCTGGCGAGCGTGAGGAAGCCGCCACTCGCGATGCTTCCTCCGGACACGCCCGCAAAGGTGGGAGATGAGTCAACCAGGGCTACCGATGGGTCCGTGAGATACACGTCCACGCTTCCGGCGTCCGGCGCCGCATCGAGCAGCTCCACCTTGGTGTAGGAGGTGTTGGGTTGATCCTGGTCTTCGGCGATTTCCAAAGTGCCGAACTTACCGGAGTTGCCGTAGGCGACATAAGTCTTATGAGTGTTTGCGGAGAGCTTCTCGTTGAGCGACTGCAGCGAACTCGACACGCCGTTGCGCGTAAACTCGACCGTGTAGCTGTTGGAACCCACACCCACGTAGTTGGTCAATGTGCCGTAGGTGGCGGCGGTGATCTCGCGTGTGTTGGTGGTGCCGTCGTTGAGATATAGGTCCAGAGAACTATAGTCGATGCTGGCGTTCAGAACACGTATGTCGGCGGTGCCGCTGGAACTGCTGTGGCATCCGCCTAGAAAGAGACCCGTGAGCAAGAGCGCAACCACGTGGCGAGCAGGAATTGACACTGATTATGTCTCCACTGAACGAAAAAAAACGCCGAAGCTTTTCAGCAGATTGCTGCCTGCCGTTCTGCCTGTTGAGATCTCGGACAGTTGGGCGAGAGACTTATCCGAGAAATTTACAAATATTTACCCCCGGTCCTTCCTCGGGGATCGCACAATGAATCATTGGCCCCGTGGATCCTGAGTCATGATCCGTATTCTGCTGATCGACGACGATACCGGACTGGTCTCTCTGCTGAGCGAGTACCTGACTCAGGATGGGTTCTCCGTCACGACTGCAAACGACGGCGGGCGGGGTGAGATCGAGGCGCTATCCGGTCGTTACGCGATCGTCGTGCTCGATGTGATGATGCCGCGGTTGAACGGCCTCGATGTGTTGCGGCGTATCCGGAGCCAGAGCACCCTGCCGGTGTTGATGCTGACGGCGCGCGGCGATGACTCCGACCGGATCACGGGACTCGAGCTCGGCGCAGACGACTACGTGACGAAGCCGTGCACGCCGCGTGAATTGGTCGCACGACTTCGGGCGATCTTGCGTCGGACGACGCCGGGGGCGGCTCCCGGCCGCTCGGCCGATCCGCTCACCTGCGGTGCGCTGACGATGTGGCCGGAGCAGCGGCGCGCAGTGTGGTTGGGCGAACCTCTCGAGTTGACCAGCACCGAGTTCAATCTGCTGGAATTGTTGCTGCGGAACGCCGGTCGTCCGGTCACCAAGGCGGACCTATCGGAGCAGGCGCTCGGTCGGCCGATCGCACGGCATGATCGCAGTGTTGATGTGCACGTGAGCAGCGTGCGTCGCAAGCTCGGCTCGCTGGCTGACGGGCGATCGCGAATTCAGGCCGTCCACCGCCAGGGCTACCAACTGCTGAAGGAGTAGCGCGTGGGGAGGCTATTTTGGAAGTTTTTCGCGTTCGTCTGGCTGGCGCAGATGACCGGGATCATCGCGGTCGGTAGTTTGTTCTGGCTGACTGACCGCCGCACTGACGCGGCCTTGAACGACATTGCCGCGGGTCCGATGGTCGATATTCAAGTAGGTGCCGCGGCCGAAGTGTTGCGGTATGCCGGGGCCGGAGCTTTCAGGGATTGGTCTGAGCGCGAGCGGGGAGCTACGGTGTTAGCCGTCGATGCGGCGGGGCGCGATGTACTCGACCGCCTCGTGCCTTTCGGTGTCGCATCCGAGATTCGCCATTTGCCAAGGGATCGGCCCGAATTACCCGGGATCCGCGAGGTTCAAGCCGCGGATGGCCATCGCTACACATTATTCGCGGTGGGACATGGCACTGACCGACCCGGCGGCGCGCTGGCGCGCCCTCATCCGCCCCGACACTGGTTGCGCATACCCCCGGTGCCGATCGTTGCGACGCTTGCCGCGAGCATCCTCACGGCCTTGCTACTCGCCGGATATGTCGCGAAGCCCATACGAAGCTTGCGCGCGGCGTTTGAAGCGGTGGCTTCGGGTGATCTCGACCGGCGAATCGCTCCACAGCTAGGCGCCCGTCATGACGAGCTGGCCGATCTCGGACGTGAGTTCGATCGCATGGCCGCTCGATTAGAGGCCTCGATGCAGGGTCAACGTCGCCTGCTGCACGATGTGTCGCACGAATTGCGCTCGCCGCTGGCGCGCCTGCAGGCAGCGGCCGGGCTCATACGCCAGAATCCCGATCAGCTGGAAGCCATGATCGCTCGCATCGAAGAGGAGATCGCGCGCATGGACCGCTTCGTCGGCGAGTTGCTGAAGTCATTTGGGACGATCGAGGCTCTGCGACGGTTCAGGGGCGCCCCGAGCTTCTGCACAGCGCCATAGAGAACATTGTCCGCAACGCGCTCAAACATGCCCCGGAGAGCCGCATCGTTCGGGTCGAGACGTCGGTCGATGCGGTCAAGCGGCAGTACACACTGCGTGTCCTCGACGACGGCCGCGGCATCCCAGAAGACGAATTGCCCGACCTGTTCACGCCGTTCTTTCGCGGAACTCGCGCCCGACCCGATGGGTACGGGCTCGGCCTCGCCATTGCTCGGCGTTGCATCGAAGCATCCGGCGGCACGATTCACGCCAATAACCGCTCAGCCGGAGGCTTGAGTGTCGAGATCGCGTTGTCGTGGCGAGGGTGATGGTCGTGTAAATACTATTGAAAACGGGTGCGTGGAAGCCTCACACTGCGGGTCTAGCCATTGGAAGGGAGTTCCGTATGCCATCCATGCACCGCTATCAGCTGCCGGTCGAACAGACTGGCTGGCGCTTCAACGGTCAAAGCGAGATCGATTTCTCCTGGGAATACGACGCGCCGCGAGAACGACTGCTGAAGTTGTACGGCAAGGCGAAGAAGGACCAGTGGGACCAAGCCACGCGCATCGACTGGAGCACCGACCTCGATCCCGAGAACCCCATGCAGCTCGACGACCGCATGATCTCGATCAACGGGACGGACATGTGGCAGAAACTCACGCCCAAAGAGAAGGCCCACGTGCGCCACCACGCGCAGGCCTGGAATATTTCCCAGCTGATGCACGGTGAACAGGGCGCACTGATCGCGACCGCGAAAATTGTGCAGATGGCCCCGGATATGGATGCCAAGTTCTATGCCGCCACGCAGGTGATGGACGAAGCGCGCCACGTGGAGAGCTACTCGCGCCTGCTGCACGAGAAGTTCGAGCTTGCCTACCCGATGACCGCGCCGCTCAAGACCCTGCTGGAGCAGGGCTTGAGCGATTCGCGCTGGGACTTCGTCTACCTGTGCATGCAGGTGCTGATCGAGGGACTGGCCCTGGCGGCGTTTCAGCGGTTGCGGGATTACAGCAAGAACCCATTGGCGGTGGCGGTAAACGCCTATGTAATGAAAGACGAGGCCCGCCACGTCGCCTTCGGACGCATCGCGCTGCGGGACTACTACAAGCATCTCAGCGCCCAGGAGATCAGCGAGCGCGAGGAGTTCCTCGTCGAAGGTTGCTACCTGATGCGCGACCGCTTCGATGCACGGGAAATGTGGGAGCACATCGGCTTTCCCGTCGACAAGTGCGTCGAGGCGGCAATGATCTCGGAGAACCAGCGCGTCTTTCGCGCGCAGCTGTTCTCGCGCATCGTGCCCACGGTTCGCGACATCGGGTTGTGGGGCCCGGGGGTCAAGAAGGCATACGAAGATATGGGCGTGATGCAATTCGCCGACATCGACATCGCGGCCAAGTTGGCGGCCGACGAGGATTGGGCCAAGGAACTCGATGCCAAGAGGGCGCGGCTAGCCGGTACAGCGTCATAAGCCACGCCATCTTGCGGAAGGAATCCCCGCCTTTTGAGGGGCGCGGGAGGACGTCAAATCGACAACTCCGGATGCCCTTCGAGAACCTGCTACCGACGACGGACTCTTACTCACTGCCGCGGGGCGTGTATTTAAATTTCTGGCCAGCCACGGTCGCGGTATACATGAGACCACCCTTGGTAATCGTGAAGACCGCCACACCTTTCCAATACCCGCCGTTCACCGTCGCGTCTTTCGCGCCTCCACTGGCGCCGGACGTGGCTCCCGTCGTACCCGCACTGGCAGAGGCCGCCGCGGTGACTGCTACCGCACTCACACCTGCATCAAATTCGTACGTCCCAGATTCGAATGCATCGAGATCGCGTTTGTCCTGGAAGAAAATGATCTGGCTGTAAGCTTTGCCGCCGGCTTGAAAGCCGGCGCTCAATTGCGTCATCGTCGCGTCACCCACGTACTTGTCTTGAACGTACACGCGGCCTTTGCCGTGTGCGCCGCCCACGATGAATCCCGCTTCGCCGACAGTGGGGAACACTGCGTATGCATAGCTCGTACCAAAGAACCCGGCGCTATCGCCGGCGTTCCTGAACATCGTGACGGTGTCAGAATACTTGTCCGCGTGCGCCACACTTGCGGCAAGCAGTAAAATTGGAGCAAAACAGAGAAGGCGCCTCATATTTCTCACCTCGAAGGGGGGCTTGATTCTTTAGTGTACCGTCATTGGTGGCAAGTTCCGCTTACCCCGCGTTCAAGCTTAGACATAGCCCCGGGTACGCCGCATTGCTATGATCGACGTATGATCCCGGATCAAACCCTGGAATCCACCGTTTGTGGGGTGAAGCTGCGACGCTGGGCCATTGTTCGCGTCAACGGCTGGGAATCCGCCAAGCAGCGACTGGCTGATGTGCCCATTCATGTTGACGATCGCATTTCGTAAATGACCCGCCGGCGCCTGGGGGGGCTCGCGCTGGTACTTCTCGGCATTATCGCCGCCATGGCCTGGACCCGTCAGCGGTATATCGCCGACGCGCTGCTGCGCACGGAACCGGATCAGATCCTGAAGAGCCCGGCCCTCCTCAGTGAAGCGATGCGCATCGGCCGGCCGCAATACCAGCGGCACTGCCAGAGCTGCCACGGGTCGGCGTTACAGGGTGATGCCGCCCGCGGCGTCCCCAATCTCGCCGGCAATGTGTGGCTGTACGGCAATGATCCCGTGGACGTTGAACGTACAATTCTCTATGGGATTCGCTCCGGCCATCCCAAGTCGCGGAATATCACCGACATGCCGGCACTCGTGCGCACGGGGCAAATCGCGCCCGATGATGCGCGAGATGCCGTTGAGTATTTGCAGAGCCTCGCGGGCCGGCCGTACGAAAAATCCGCGGCGCTTCGAGGGCGTTCCATCTACTACGGCAAAGGCAACTGCTATGACTGCCACGCCAGTGACGCCAAGGGCGTCACCGACTATGGCACGCCGGCGCTGTCCGGACCGACATGGATTTACGGCGGCGATCGAGACTCGCTTTATCAATCCATCGTCAACGGCCGGCACGGCATGTGCCCGGCCTGGGTCAACGTCCTGACACCGGTGCAGATCCGTGCATTGGCTCTCTATCTCGTTGCCACCTCTTCCCCGTCGCGCGTCAGCGCAACCCAGAATTGAACACAGGAGGCCTTCTTGGCGGCGCACGAAGATTTCTTTGACATCTCAAAACCGTCGATACGCCGTTCCATGATTCTGCTGGCGAGCGGAGCACTGATTGGGCTGGCGATCGCAGGCTACGGACTGTTCACCGCCAGAGGCACGCGCTCGCGTGCGGTTCCGCCTGAAGCCATCGTGCTGGTGAATCAGCGCCAGATCCTGCGGAGCGACTTCATGATCCAGACCCAGACTCAGTTTGTACTGCCGTTTGCGCAGACGACCCGTGAGCAGCGCCGCACCGTTCTCGAAGATATGATCAACGAGGAGCTGATGGTGCAGCGAGGCCTCGAAATCGACCTGCCGAGCTACGATCCGGATGTGCGCAATGCCTTGGTCGCCGGCGTCGAACTCGAGGTTACTGCGGACGTGCTGTCGCAGCAGCCCACACCCGAAGAGCTGCGGGCCTACTATGAACATCACAAGGACAAGTATTCCACCGAGGGCGTGATGCAGCTGCGGGACCTGCTGGTCAAAACCGATGCGTCGCACCCGCCGGCGGCCGCGCATGGGGCG